>Ga0209515_10002964_pt1 | contig 24953 bp, 21 predicted proteins | sample Subgroupgradi54m_FD_187454 | JGI IMG/M metagenome (GOLD analysis project Ga0209515, IMG submission 187454) | Subsurface groundwater microbial communities from S. Glens Falls, New York, USA - GMW60B uncontaminated upgradient, 5.4 m (SPAdes)... ... | reverse complement strand
CCCGACGAAGCACCTCCGCCGGTTTGACAGGTAGCCTTCGTACAACTGGAAACATCTTTGACGCCACAGTAGCTACTTGTCCCTTGATGCACGTAGTCAAGTTGGAAGCAGGAAGCAGTAGATGTAGTATTTGCAGGAACAAGCTTACAGTTTTGATCACATACCCAACCCGTTCCCCCACCGCCGGGACTATTGTCGGTTTTGAGTGAACACCCATTGGCACATTCACAAAGGAGGACCATGTTTTGATCACGATTTTGATCGCCATTTTGACATTGATTGGAATTGGGTGGCGCAGCACCTATCCCTCCTCCGCCACCAGATGCCTTACTAGAACATGCTTCACCTAAGCTAAACGTTTTAAGGAATTGGTCATAGTGACATACTTTATTATAGTTAAGATTACATTGCCCATCTTGGGTACAGCCAAACCGTTTTGATGCCGGACAAGAAGGAAGAGTTTGACATATCTGACGATCTTTGCCAGTTGCCAGACATTCTTCGGAACACATAGATGTTGCTGACTGATCTGTTGGTTTATCATCACAGGATGTATATAAGAACGTACTGTGATATTTCCCGCCCGGACAACCACTACACCAGGGCTTATCAATATTAATGATGCCTCCGATAGCTGTCGGCAAAGTAAGAATTCCTCGGAGCCAGTTTGGATCACGGCATGCGTCTCCATACGTGAGTCCGCCGCTGGATGGCACACCCGTCCCCCCTCCTCCAGTCCCTGACGACGGAGCAGTAGTAGCGGCTGCCGGTCCACATTTCGGTGCTTGCACGCCAAATGTATTGGGCAATTCTTCCCAATGAGATATACCACCAGGGCATGCCCCGTCACAATAGGGGTGAGTAAGACCGGTAAGTGGATATGTATTCGACCTGCACCAATCACCGTTGTTTAAACATTGCGTTACGAGTTTTCCGTTGCAGCAATAGAGATTCCCTACCTGCGTCCCATGCGACTGACTACAGGTTTGGCCTTCTGTTGGTTGAACTGTCGTTCCTGGCGCAGGCGTTCCCGTCGTCCCCGCAGTTGGTTGACCTGTGGTTTCTGCTTGAGGTTTCTCTGGGCCACATTTCCCGGCATTTTTTACATAATGAAATCCATTGATACAGTTAGGATAACATTGTGGAAGGGGTGGGTTGGGCTGACCATACTGATTCGCATATGGCCAACAATCGGTATCATTTGGAAGACCTCCTGGGTTTTGGGGTGACGGCGTGGAACCCACTGGTCCGCAGGTAGCCGTCTCACCCGTTTTGGCATCCGAAGGATAATACCCATTTGCACAGTCCTGACAATGCTCTAAGTTACTAGGAGCATTACTCACCACACATGACGTACCGTTAGATAAATTTTTCTTTTTGCTCGAGCTTGGAGATCCACAGAACGTATCGCCCTTTTCGTCCGTATAGGTATCCCCATTGGGACATCGTCTGCATCCTCCCAAATACCCATATGAACACCAGGTATTTACAGGAAGGGTATCGCCTGTTGGATTTTGTATTGGGTACGCACATTTATTAACACTTGTCTTGTTATAACAACAATAGAGACCAGTTGCCGTCTTTTGTCCGTGCGGCTCACTACATGTCTGGCCTTCTGCTGGTTGAGCACCACCACTAACACCACCTCGAGAAACACATGCTTGCTTTTGCCATTGTTGACAGGAAGAAAATGAACCATTTCCTGGGCATGAATCACTAAAGAATTTCCCGTCGTTGCATGTGACGGAACAATTTGAAGCTCCGCCACAGACGCCACCCCCGCCTGTTCCACCACCAGACCCACAGAACCATTTCTGATTTGCCGTATTCAAATACCATGCGTTTGAAGCACAGTTCTTACAGTCTGATGCATCATTGGAGTTTAAGAAACACTGGATGTTATCTGCCAACTTCTGCACCGCTGTTGGAGTGGGTTGATTTTCTTGCGCTAATGTATTGGTGAGAGTCCTGTTGCATGCGTCAAAAGTCAAGTATTCCCCATCCAGAGTTTCCTTGCAGCTCCCTGTCGCAGGAGTCGTGTTGTAGTTCATCACCAAATGGTACCTGCCACAAACACTTCCTTGTGGCGCTACCACACGAACATCCACTCCAATGGCACCACCTATCCTACTTATGCAACGTTTGTTATTGATACAATCTCCTTCTTTTATGCATCCCCCGGTGTACGTCACGGTCAGTTCTGGCAAGACACATGCATCTTGTGTTGAATTTAGCGTTCGACCTCGTGGGCAACAATAAACAGATTTCTGATTTATGTCTTGGCAATAAGATATGCCTGTGCCAAACAGTTTATTTCCGCCACAGGATAAGCCAGATCCACAGGATGCCAAACTGGTGGGTTGTGGTGGTGCAGTAGGAGCTACAAGAGTTTGTCCAACTTGTGAAGCATAACATCCCATGAAACAAAAAAATTGAGAACCATTTTTTATACACTCATTCAAGCAACTCTGTAAAGCAGTAATTGATGCAGTTGGCGTTGGCGTGGGAGAAAGAAGCTCTATAGATGTTGCGATAATAGTACCCTTGTCATCTTTATAAGCAATAACTTTTACAAACTTACCAATACCATCAGTTAGAGCAAAATCGTTTACTGCTCTCGTAGAAGAATCGACAAGAATAGGTGTAGTGTCAACAATAATGTTCGACGAACCCACTGATTTAAGGATACCCGTAATTATTATTGTAACTTCGGCTGTGGGAGCAGCTGACGGACTGGTAGAAGGTATTGGCTGTGGTGATGTCGCCACAACAGGACATGTTTCACCCAGACTAAACGTCTTAAGAAATTGATCATAATGACATACTTTATTATAGTTAAGATTACATTGTCCTTCTTGCGTACAGCCAGTACTCCGCTGCGGTGGACAAGCAGGAAGAGCTCTACATATAGGAAGATCTATGCCTTTTGCCAGACATTCTTCGTAACAGGTCGTCGGTGCCGAAGGAGTAGCTGTTGGTGCTGCTGGTGCAGGAGTGGACGCTGCCCCACCACATGCGGGTCCAAATGCTGTCGTGCCGGGCGCAAGACATGTTCTTCCGTTGAGACATTGGCCAGTGTAGGAACATACGACCTGTATCGCTGGTGCAGGAGTATTAGCTGGAGTTTTCTGCGTTACTGAAGGGATCACCGGTGCTTCTCCATATTTCCCCGGTAAAGCAAAACTAGCTGGCGTGGGGATTACCCATGAGCAACCACAGGCACCCACTGCGCGGCAGTTACCCTCTGATCTTCCGCCACAACCACCTATTAATAATCCACTAACCTTGCAGTTGGGTGGAGTTATTCCCTGACAAATTCCTCCTGCCGCTCTGCTTCGTATATCAGTAAGTTGTTGTTCTTGCTGCACTCTGTTAACAATAACAAGCGTACTTACCGCAAATGCAGCAAGGAGAATAAGTGGGAGAACTTGAATAAATCCTTTTTTCATACCTACATTTCTACTATGAACTACTTTTCTTTCCTCTGTCAATAGGGCGCTTAATAAAATTCCTCTATTGACAAACGGAAAAGAAACTGTCTACACTAAATCTAAGGAGAAAAAATATGAAGAAAAAAACTGCTCATCATACCCATCATCGCCATACAGGACAATCAAAATCAGCAAAAAGTTACCTCGTCCTGATTCGCAGTTGGATGTTTCTGGTGATGTTTGCGCTCATGTTGGGCGGTGGTGTTATCTTAGGGAACCTCATTAATCAAAAAATAAACGAGTCCACGCCGCAAGTTGCCGGCTATCAAACAGAGATAGGTAAATAGGTCATATAAGTCGTATAAGACTGATATGATAAAGAAAAAAGGAAAATTCTGGCTTCTTCTTTCAAGAACCACCGGTCGAGTATTGGGAACACACCCCACAAAAAAAGCAGCCCTTCGTCAGGAACGAGCAATTCAGATAAGTAAAGCCCGTGCCGCAGGCCACTTCATCCCAAAACGCGTATAAGTCTCATGAGTCATATAGGTCTTATGTGGTGGACCGGAAGAGACTCGAACTCTCAACCTCCTCGATGCCATCGAGGCGCGCTACCGTTGCGCTACCGGCCCATTTTATATTCCTGTCTTTTTCGAAAAAGACTTTCCCGAAAGCCTCCCTCTTTAATAAATTTTTGCTCCTGCGCTCGTAATAAGTGATCTAAAAGATATCCTTCTGTAAAACACAACGTCACCATGAGATTTGCAAAATCCAGAGGATTTTGCAAATAAGACATATAAGGCTTATGGGACATATAGGTCTTATAGGAACGGATTTTTAAAACCCGCTTGTCATTTTTGGACCAAAGAGAAAGACCTCTCTGTCTCAAAAAATCTTTGTAATCTTCCAAAAGCTCTCCGAAACTCGCTCGTGCCACACCAGTAAGCTTTATATTACTTTCGACGCTTTTCTCCAATGATCCTTCGACAATATTTTGTTTACCTGAACGGGCCGCTTGCACCATTTGCTCAACGGTGCGCCGGTATTTGAGTTCGCTTAAAAAGCGCTCACAGAAGACAACCGTCAGGTCCGAAACCACCACTGCCTTTTGATAGACTAAAAGATTTTCGTAACCATCTTTTGCCATAAAGTGGACCCGATCGGACTCGAACCGACCACCTTCGCAATGCGAATGCGACGCTCTACCAGATGAGCTACGGGCCCAGAATATTTTTAAGAAAAAATTTCTGGGTAAACCCTCTCTTAGAGCCTGTTTGGAAACTCGGCTTCACCTACGTTTTCTCGTCATGCTGGCTTGTCCAGCATCTGTTTTCGATTCTGGACGCACTCGTTGACTCGCTTGCCAGAATGACGAAACATAGTTTTCAAACAGGCTCTTAGATTTTATCATATAAGACACATAAGACCTATGAGTCCTATATGTCTTATCTGAGGAATGGCAGCGGGTTGACGATTATTCCGTTTTTGCGTACTTCAAAGTGCAAATGCGTCCCCGTGGAACGGCCCGTTGACCCCATCCGGCCAATGACTTGTGCGCGACTAACTCGATCCCCCGCCTTCACATATATTTCACTCATATGTGCATATAATGTAGCCAGCCCATTGCCGTGATCAATCATCACGTGCTGCCCGTATCCCCAACGCAGATATTCAACGAGTGTTACCACGCCACTGTCAGCCGCAGTTATGGCCGGTGCTGACGGATTGGCAATATCGAGCGCCATATGATACCAAACTGGATACTGAGTAATTACCCCACCCGTCGGCCATTGAAACTGGCCAGTTCCGCCGGCAAACACTGGTGGGGCGGAAATGATGATTGCCGGTGCTTCTGGTTGGACGCCATCGGGGACGATGAGAACTTGTCCCACATTAAGGGCAAAAGTATCTAGATCAGAAAAGTCATTAAAGGGAAAGTTTACGATCTTTTGTGCATCAATCTTATACTTTTTTGCTATACTATATATCGTATCCCCTTCTTTTACCTTGTGTACAATACCCGTCACTGGCGGAATTTTCAGCTCTTGCCCTATACTTAACTCATCTGTTTTTAGATCACTCGACCACTTAATACTATCTACTGATACATCAAATTTCTGACTTATACTTGCCAGTGTATCGCCCTCTTGTACCGTATATGGTATCACCTGATCCCGTGGTTTTGCGCTAACCTGGGTTTGCACCCCATATTCATTTAAATCCAGCGAAGTAAGTACCGCAGATGCGGGCGTAAAATCGCTTAAACTTGCCGGCAATGCCCCAGGATAGGAACGGGCTAAAATCGGCGCAGATAACACTCCAACAACCAGAAGCATGCCGAGGGAAAAATGGAGAAATGGCCGCTGATATCCCCCGCGCCGGGCCATGAGAAAATCAACGAGGAACGTTTTGTATGTTTCAAAACGCACACCCAACCGGCCGAGTTTTTTTTCGATATAGAGAAACCACCCCCGTCGCCAGTCAGAAAGGTCTTGGAGAAGCATATAGGTCATATTAGACCAATAAGTCTTATTCGTCTACCCTTTTGCAAGACTATCGAGGAATTCGAGGTTGGTTTTCGTTTTACCAAGCCGGTCAATAAGCATGACCGTGCGCTCTTCATCAGAAAGCATGGAAAGCATATGGCGCAGGGTCGTGACTTTTTTCATGGCTTCCTCTCCCAAAAGAAGTTCATCGTGACGGGTACCGGATTTCCCTACGTCAATTGCTGGAAACACCCGACGCTCTTGGAGGATACGAGAAAGATGTAATTCCATGTTCCCGGTACCTTTAAATTCTTCGTAAATAAGGTCATCCATACGACTGCCGGTTTCTACCAGTGCCGTACCGATGACCGTGAGGGAACCACCAGAAGTAACTCGTTGAGAAGTTGGGCGTTGGAGATTGGAAATTGGACCATGAGGTTGGACGTTAGACATTGGATTTTCCAATTTCTCATTTCTAACCTCTGTATCTAACTTCAAACTTCCCATCTCTAACTTCTCTTGTAATTCAACACACCGTGCTGCTCCTAAGAATCGTTTGGCAGGGTAAAGAGCCGCCGGATCAAATCCGCCGGAAAGTGTCCTCCCCGAAGGATTAACAACTAAATTGTAGGCCCGGGCAAGTCGCGTAATGGAATCCAAAAGAATGACGACATCACGGCCCATTTCCACCAGGCGCTTGGCCCGGTCTAAAGCAACTTCAGCTATCCGCGTCTGCTCTGCAGGTGATTCATCAAAGTTACTGGCGAGCACTTCGCCTTTAACACTACGACTAATATCAGTGACTTCTTCCGGCCGCTCACCGATAAGCGCTGCCATCAGATGGACGTCGGGGTAATTAGCAGCAATACCCGCGGCAAGCTCTTTAAGAATCGTCGTTTTCCCTGCTTTGGGCGGTGAGACAATAAGTCCGCGTTGGCCAAAACCAATGGGTGCAATAAGATCCAAAATCCGCGTAGACAAGGGCAATTGACCCGTTTCTAACACGAGCTGTTTATTGGGATATATAGGGGTGAGATCTTCAAACTTCGGCCGTTTTTCCATCTGGTCTGCCGGCATACCATTGACGTTTTCCACTTTCAGAAGTCCCCAGTAGCGCTCATTATCTTTAGGTTGTCTGGCTTGCCCTTCCACCACGTCACCATTGCGAAGTAAAAATCGACGGATTTGAGAAAGTGAAATGTACACATCGTTGTCACTGGGGGTAAATTTTGGCCGTAAAAATCCATGCCCCTCGGGCATGATGTCGAGCATCCCGTGCATGGTTTCTGTCGGAACATCCACATCCTGTGTAAAAGAGGATGGAGCCGGCTCACTGATTGGCGAACGTCGTTGCGGGCTGCCCCACTCACGCCTGAGCGAGGGTGAGGCCGGACGGAATGGGCTCCCGTTACCACCAGACCGAAATCCTCCATTCCCACCATTTTGATAGGAAGGCCGATGATATGATCCTTGGAATCTCTGCGGTCTCCCTTCATCCCGTGTTGCACGGGGTCCACCAAAACTTACCTGAGGTGACTGCACGCTTTGCCCAGCTGCTGGTGCACTTGGCAATGGAGCTTCTTCTGGTTTTTTTTGTACGGGTTCTCCCACTAGATCTTCTATGCTCAGTGATGTCGCTGCATCAGCCTCTCTGACCTCTTCCGATGAAGTTTCTGGTTTTGATTGGGTTAATGAGGGTGATTTGCGTGAGGCTCTGAAAGCCATAATGGAAAAAGGAGCGGAACAATACTATATTTTATGAATCATCGGTGTTGGGAATTTACCACACTGTACTTCTTTTAAAGAGGATTACAACAACCTTATGTGTTATTAAACCACGAATGATATTCCTTGTCAAGAGCCAATGAAAAAGACTCTGTCAATACTTGTTGATCCGCAGTCAAATACTCTACCGCCAACCTATGGACATCAATAACTCCTGAGGTGGCAATTTCCCTATATAGCTGTGCACTTTTTCGAATCCAACGCTCACCGGTTTTTGGATCACACCCAATGAGTCCAAAACGACATCCAAATCCCTCCATCCATTCTTGGTTATCAATACTTGCCCAATGATTATAAATAGGAATATCTACTCCTCTCCGCTGGGCTTCATGGAGGGCAATCAAATGAGTGAGAAGATAAAACGAGCGATATGTATCATTTTTATCAGCGATGCCATTTTCCGTGATAATAATAGGTTTTTTAAATTTTTGGTGTAAATACTGTAACGCTTCAAGAAAAAAATCCGGTACGATGGGCCAACCTATATCACTGGTGGGCGCCTCGGGCATACGCATTGTTCCAAAAGGAATATGCGCAAGCTCCAACGTTCCGTGACCGTTTTTTCTTGACGTCAAACGGTACACGTGTGGATTAAACTTCAGGTAATAGCCGGTGTAGTAATTGACGCCAGTAAAATCTGATTCATCCCGACTTCCTGCCATAAATCCCGTGTTATAGATCCAGTTTGCAACCCGCACGACGGTGCGATCCCATGGAGAATCTGGATTATTCGGTCGTGTCCACATAAGGGTATTGGCTACTCCCACCTGGGCATCAGGAATCCTCTTTTTTACTGCAGCATACGCCACACCGTTTGCTCGGAGAAGCCCATGCATAAGTACTGCCCCTGCCGGTATATCGCGTCTTTTTCCTGGAGGCCAATATCCAGTGAGATATCCTAATCCGACAGTATTACTCGGTTCATTGAGTGTAATCCAATACGGCACATCGCCAAAGTTATCCGCAAGAAGCTGCGCGTAGTATTGAAAATTCTTCATAGTCTTTTTACTTTCCCATCCACCTTCTTGAGCTACCCATTGGGGCAAAACGAAGTGATTCATGGTCACCATGGGAGTAAATCCCAACGAGGTAAGACAATCGATCATTTCACGATATTTACCAAGTGCATTGGCATCAACCTTACCTTTTTCTGGAATAATGCGCGCCCATTCAAAACCTAACCGCTGAACCGTCAACCCAAGACTGGCAAGGCGTGAAAGATCTGCTTCTGCTTTTCCATCAGACCACCAGTCTGGACCAATCTCATCGGGAGAAACTACTGGTTTAGGGGAATTTTTTATAAAGTCATCCCAATCACTGACGCGTTGTCCGGAAACATTTCCTTCTACCTGAAATGCAGACGTTGCACTGCCAAAACGCATCTGAGGACTAAATTCACGAACCGAAGGCCGTGACTCTATGCCTTGCATATATGGTCTGTATCATAGCATAGTATGCAACTATCGGCTTGGCATTTGGTAAATCACCGTTTGAGCGGAGCGAAAAACGAGTTGACCCAACACGGTAAATTTTTCTTCTGCGAGTTTTGTATATTTAGTTCTCTCGAGTGCTCCAACCATGACGTAGCGTACGTGATATTTATTAAGAATCTGCTGCGTGCCAAAGAGATCGTTTGACTCGTATATCATACGTACCTCTTCTCGCCTTGGGGCTACGACATCATATGTCCCACGCCAGAGCCACTCATGCACCGGCCAACCGATGATAGTGGGAAGCCCTGTGAATGCACTAAACCGTGCATAGTCCGTATAGCTATCTCCATCGGCTTCAACGATGACCCCAGGGCTACCTTTTTTGAACCACTGCATAGCCGCGTAGTCATCAGGATACTCCCGTGCCACCCAGGCAAGCCCATCGAGGCCTTCATAATTTCTTAAGCTATTAAAGTACGATCGAACGCTAAAAATAGGATAAATAGAAACGAGAAATAAGAGTGGCATGAGAAAAAAGAAAAAAACTTTTTTCTTAAGCGTCACTATGGTGTATCCCGATACAATGCCCAATAAAATAAAGGCATCATACCCCAACTTAAACATGGTATTGCTCCGAAAATGCGCGGGGTAAATGTCTTTGAAGTATAAAAACTCAGGAAAGATAATAAGACCAATAGAAAAGATAAAGAATATAAGGAGCATCTTTTCTAATTGAGTTATTTTTGTCCCCAACTTTCTCGATCTCCATAACAACCCTAATCCACAGTATAAAAAGAATCCCCACAATAAAAAAAGCATCCAAAGCGGAGAATGTTGGCACTTCTCTACTCCTTCAAAAAGAAATGGGCCAATCTTTGTATTGGCCAGAAAAGCCGGCGGACAGTTAACCCCGATACCGTTTACGAAGGATTTGAAATGAAGAAGAAATGGGAGGCTGGTAATCCCTGCGATAAAGGCCACCATTCCGGTGGTGATCATATAAGTCTTATACGTCCTATGAGTCATATATGTTAAAAGAAAAAACAGACCAAAGTAAATTGGTCCATCCAGCGCGTTGGTCATAAGAAGAATACCAACGAGGAAACCATAAAAAACTAAGCGTGTCATTGCGATACCGTTCATACGGCGAAGCAATCTCGATTGTAAAGAGATTGCTGCGTCGCCTTCGGCTCCTTGCAATGACATGATTATCAGTAGTCCTATCGCCAGAAGCACAAACGGCAGGCTCATTACGTGTCCATGCACATCCGAAACGACAAAAGAATAACTAGGAAACTCGTGGATAGTGTAGGGGATAAATCGCGTGGCGTTGGCATACCAATACTTCGCAAGTCCCTCAAGACTTACCCCAAGCTGCCAAAATGGAGGCGGTCCGCCGGCTGGCGGATCACCAGTATAACCCTGAGTGAATGCATAAACGGTTTGCAAATTTCCGGCAAGCGTTACCAAAAACGCAGTCAACACTCCGGCCATTATCTTCCCCCATCTCCTCCCGACCCCCCCGATCTTCCCTATCTGATATCCAATAGAGAAACTCATCGTCAGCGTCAGGGCAAAAAGTGTCGCAAGCATGAGGTTGAAAGTATAGGCTAAATCGACGCCGGAAAGCTTGGTCAGAACGGCCAAGACTATGTGGCCAAAGTAATAGTAGTTAATGGTTCCACCGGCATACCACATATCTGGTGCGGGAAAGTACAGGCTGTTGAGGACGGATTTCGTAAATCCAAAGTCCATAAATTTCTCTAATGCTCGAATCGATGGCTCATGTCCTTTTATCCAGGACCAAAAAAGAAGAGCTACCAAAAAGAAAACTTCCTCAACCAAAATCAACACCATATTGGTCTTATTTGACGCATTGGCCTTATAAGACTTATTCAAAAAGAGCCCCACTCCAAACACCACGACCATCGAGATAACAATCGTGGGTAAGGTAAAGGGAAGGAGCCGGATAGTTCCCACAAGATACACAAGATACGTCACGACCGCCATACCCGCTGCTTTGGCAAAAAAATACCCGCCATCCCACCAATTGGCAAATAACCGTTTGGTCAAGGGAAATGCAATGGCTCCGACCAAAAATAATACTGCCCACCATTGGAGGACAATCCAAAAATCCGCACCCATGTGTTCCATTATACGATACGCATGGCCATGCTAAAATAGGTACTATGCATCGAAGCACTGTATTCACGCTTCTCCTGTTTTCCTTGTTCTTTTTCTTTTCTTTCTGGCTCATGTTCCATACGTTTTCTTATGATACAAAAACCCACGCTATGCTTCTTTCTGCAAAAGTCTGGAGCGATTTTGGCAGCCATATTGCGCTGATCAGATCATTTTCGCTGGGAGATAATGCCGCCCGCATGCTTCGTGGGAAAGCCCCCGAATATCCGCTGTTTCCCGGCGAACCCATACGGTACCACTTTCTGTTTTACCTTTTTGTCGGGCTGTTGGAAAAAATCGGCCTGCGCATCGATTGGGCCATCAATATCCCCAGCGCTCTGGGATTTTTTCTCCTTCTTAGTACTATCTATATTCTCGCGATGCGATTATTTAAGGATCATCGGATCGCCATCCTCGGCATCATTTTTTTCCTGTTCAATGGCTCGCTGTCATTTATCCGATTTTTCCAAACCCATCCTATTTCTTTCCGCACGCCAATGGAGATTCTGCGCACGACCGAATTTACTTCATTTGCTCCCTGGGGCAAAGGCGATATTACGGCGTTTTGGAATTTGAATATCTACACCAACCAACGGCATCTTGCGCTTGCTTTCGGCATCGGGCTTTTATTTCTCATGGCAATCCACGAGCTCCATCACAAATCTTGGAAGCAACAACGTCTGTGGGCCATCGGCTTTGGGCTCCTCTTTGGCATATTCCCGTTTTTCCATCAGCCGACCCTCGTGATTATTGCCGTATGCATGGCCGTCTATTTTTTCCTGTTTCCGAAGCTCCGAATTTTTTTATTAGTCTCGGGCGCAATCACGTTCACACTTGCCATGCCGCAATTGCTTTTTTTGACGCACAGCGGCGCAGACAAAAGCATCGCATGGTATCCTGGCTACCTTATTCATGATTCGCTGACCCTAGGGCATTTCGTGAGCTTCTGGTGGCAAAATTTAGGACTGCATCTATTGCTTATCCCTCTCGGGTTTATCCTGGCTCCGAGAAAAATTCGGCAGTTGTTTTTCCCTATTTTTTTTATTTTCATCATGGGCAACACCGTAAAATTTTCTGTAGAAGCTGCTGCCAACCATAAATTTTTCAACTTCGCGCTGATCATCGGGAATTTGCTTTCTGCCTACGCCCTCGTGCGGATTTGGTCTTCTCTTTCATCTTCTATAATTTTTATAAAGTTTATATCTTTAATAATCGTTATACTTCTCGTATTTTTCTCGATCTTCTCCGGAGTCATTGACTTTATGGTGGTTGTTAACGACGTCAAAGGCCCGCTTGCAGACATTCCGGCAAACAAAACCGCCGCGTGGATTGCCAAAAACACACCAAAGGACGCCGTAATTCTCAACAGCAGTTTCCTCTATCACCCCGCCTCCATCGCCGGAAGAAAAATATTTTTAGGCTGGCCGTATTTTGCCTGGTCAGCTGGATACAACACGTACAAACGCTTAAGCGACATGCAGAAGATGTATGAAAGTACGGACCGGGTTGCGTTATGTGCACAATTAAAAGCAAATCACATTTCCTACATCACATTTCAAACCAGAAATGCAAGCCAGGAAGTATTTTTCCGCGAAGCGATCTTTAACAACAATTTCATTCAAGTATTTTCTGATGCCGGCGAGGGATTTACCATCTACCAACCCAAACCTGATTGCGTCCGCGAGTAACTTTACTATAAGGCATATTCTTGCTATACTAACCCCAAGAGGGATGGTGGAATAGAGAAGGAAAATAAGACGTGATGACGGTAATTCCTGTAGTTATTGGTACATTGGCTGCCATTTGCATACTGGCCTTCGGAGTGGGAATACTGTTGGGTTCGTATGTATTTCTTCCCAGGCTTGCATTGCTCGCCGTCGGCGCAGGCTTCGGAATGCTGGCAATCTACGGCGGAGCAGGTGATTTACTTCGATCCGTAGAGGGTTTAGCTGGATTGCTGTTTATCATGACTGCGGCAATGTGGTCTAACTTTAAGCGTCCGGAAAGACCCGAAAATCAAGAGAGGAAAAAACGACAATAACGAAAGTCCCTTAGGGATACATTTATCGTTCGTTTCCACCATCCCCTCTTCTTTTTTTGCCCATCGAGGATGATATAATCCTTCTCATGAACATTGCCATTATCGGCGGCGGATTTACCGGGTTGACCGCTGCCTACGAACTTCTCAAACACGGACATGAAGTAACGCTGTTTGAAAAAGAGCTATATCTCGGTGGCTTAGCGCATGGATTTAAACAAAAAAACTGGAACTGGCATCTGGAAGGCGCCTATCACCATCTGTTTACCAATGATCACGCAATCATCAATCTTATCAAGGAATTGGGCTTAGAGGGCAAACTCATTATCAAACGTCCCATTACGGCAAGCTATATAAATGGACACATCTACGAGCTGGATTCGCCAATGAACTTACTCACATTCCCTCTTCTTTCTCCGGTTGATAAAATGCGCACGGCCGGGCTTCTTGCGTTCCTGAAGCTTAATCCGTTTTGGCAGCCGCTGGAGAACATCACCGCAGAACATTTTTTTCAAACAATCGGCGGAGAACAGGCTTGGAACATTCTTTGGGAACCACTAATGCAAGGAAAATTTGGAGCATTGAGTGAAACTGTTGCCGCCTCCTGGCTGTGGGCACGAATTAAAAAACGTACACCCAGCCTTTGCTATATCGAGGGAGGCTTTCAAACAGTGGTTACAGCGCTTGGAAAAGCCATCAAAAAAAACCATGGGGAAATTTTGATCAACACATCCGTCAAATCGCTCCCAGTGAACAAATTTGACAAATTTCTCCTCACCATCCCTACTCCCATTGCAATGAGGCTCGTCAACCTGCCAACTTCTTACACCAAACCTCTTTTGGAAATTCCTCACCTGCATGCACAAACACTCATTCTCGAAACCAAAAAACCCATTCTCAAAGACACCTATTGGCTCAATATGAATGATCGCTCATTCCCGTTTTTGGCCGTCGTTGCCCACACAAATTTCATGGATAAAAAACACTACGCTGGTCATCACCTGACGTATTTTGGCAACTATCTTCCCCCAGGCCACCCGTACCTTTCGATGAATAAAAATCAACTTCTCAAGGTTTTTCTCCCATTTATCCAACATCTTAATCCATCTTTCCATTTGTCGGATTTGTATATTTGTCATTTGTTTATTGGGTATTTCGCCCAACCTGTGCACCAATTGCATTACTCAAAACGCGCACCAACCATAAAAACGCCCATTTCCAACGTCTACGTAGCTAACCTCGACAGCATCTATCCATGGGATCGCGGAACGAATTATGCGGTAGAATTGGGACAAAAAGCAGCAAAAAAAATTCTGTCCTCCAAGGGAAGTTGATCGCCTGCCCAACAATCAACTCCCCATTGTAAAACAGAATCTTATCCTCGCCTGCCTTTACTTTTTTTGTATACCTTTCCTACTCGCTTCTAATATTTTAGATCAACTGGATGGGATTGTAAATCGAAAAAATGAGAATGTCAATTGTTAAAAAGCACGGGGAGCCAGAAAAATAAAAATATAGAAAAATCTTTCCCCAACAACAAAAACAACGATTTCTCGCCTCAAATTTTTATTTGACAAACATTACTACGGTTGGTATGGTGAATTATCGGTATCGTTCTTTTTGTTCAATGAGCGGTACTAATTGCAAAAAGCATTACTATTCGTAGCCCCTAAACATTGCTAGCGGTAGTGATGCTTTTTTATTTATAGCGTAAATACCGCTATCCCCAACCCTTTTTCCTTCAACTGCACAAACTGATCCTTCATTTCCTTCACAAATTGCTCTCGTTCGATGGCCAATGGCGATTTTCGGATCACCTTCCCCATTCCAAATAGCTGAAACATTCTGCGTAATATATTTCTCATATCCCTATTCAAACATGCTTCGTTTTCCTTGTCAAGTCCCATAGAATTTTCCTTTCGCCAAAACTACGCATCTCATAGTTTTTTATACCATTTTTAGACTACTGTATCAATCTAAATAAAATTTATAGAATTTATGTGGATAACTTTGGGAAACTCTACAAACAGCAAGATGTGTCATTTCAAGCATACGTCATGCCGCCTAGCGCGGGGAGCTGGAAAAATTTTGTCCGGATTCACTTTGCGAGCGCAGATGATGTGCGGGTACACGAAAGAAATTATCGCGAGAGAAACTGAAGCCCGGATCAAATTTTTCTTGCGACCTCAGCGCTTTTTTGTTTAGCGGCTTGACGTATGTCGAGCAAATGATATGTCCAAGTGCCTGACGTAAGAAGTTATTTGAGTCTTGCAAAAAACAACTGTCCCGCCGGGGTTTGGTGGACTTTGGAAACAACGACGACGACATCGAGGTTTACTTTTTCTCGCGCATTATCGACGACAATCATGGTGCCATCAGAAAGATACGCAACGCCTTGATCTCGCTCTTTCCCAGGATGCGTGATTTTAACGGTCAGTTCTTCACCTGGAATGATAGATAACTTGATTGCTTGGGCCAAATCATTGATATTGAGCACTTTTACTCCTTGTGCACGAGCTAGCTGGGCTAAATTAAAATCCACGGTTAAAAGCTTGGCTTTCCAGAGTTTGGCAAGCCGAACGAGTTTATGATCGACTTCTTTCACCTCAATAAGGTCATCTTTGACAATTTTTATCTTCACTAACTCATTTACATGCTGTGCTTTGACTTTACTGACCACTTCCAAACCCCGCCTGCCTTTAGCACGACGCAAACTATCGCTACTATCGGCAATATGCTGCACTTCCCCTAACACAAATTCGGCAATAACGAGCGTGCCGGTGAGAAAACCACTATTGACGATCGGCAAAATTCTACCATCTACCAAAACACTAGTGTCAACGAGGATAAGATTTTCTCCTGCAGGAACAACAATATCTTTGAATTCGGAAAGGGGCATCTCGCGATTAAACGGCCGGAGTCTGCCGAGATTCCCAAGATTTTTGACAATCTCCCGGGCCACGACTTTGGCAAAATCCCTGGGATTGGGCCGGCCGAGAGCTGCCTCTATGCTTTTAGCCTCGATAGTTTTTTCTGATACCTTCTCTGCCTTTTTCATCTCCCAAATTGTATCACAGGAATTTAGGGAAGGATATCTGCAGATTCAGGATAAAAGAGCTTGTAGAATCAGGGAAAAAAGTGTATAATCACAGCCTATGTCACCAAAATATGAAATTGAAGTCCGAGGAAACCGTAGTGCCTTTTTGGCAGCAATACAAGATATCCCAGGTGTCACCATTAAATCTGAAACACCGTTCATCGATGAACTCGATCGTAGCCCAGTAGAAGCATTCAACGCCTCTGTGTTAGAAACAATTGGAAGATTAACAGAACCGAAAGATCCTGAAACGAAAGCGAACGTACTTGATGGCTATTAAAAACTTTTAACAAAAATCGCAGATCTGCGGGACTTACATCCACGAGCGTTAATCTTAGATGAAACCTATGAAGTAGCACAAGCATTTGAAAACATATTCTCGGAATTTCATTATCATGAGCCAAGATTACTCGTTCGGCCTAATGCAAGCAAAAAAACACCAGTAATGACATGGAAAAACTATGTGCTCGCACCAAGGGAAGCTCTCGTGCTCATTGAGCAATTTGGGCTCATTGATGGACAAAAAAAACCACTCAAGACAATAGCAGAAGAGCTGGGGCGCTCCACTACCACAGTGCAACAAATTTCTACAAAGGCAGTGCAATCTATTGCTATCCGGCACTACTATCATTCGAAAACAGGTATATTACAAGACTTCCTTCATAAATGAGATGAAATAAGTCAATCTTAAAGCATATCCGCGGCTTGTTTCAGATTACGTACTTGTTTCGGCGAAATGACCGTCGTAAATCCCAACCGTTTTGCTTCTTTGGTACGGCGCTCCTCTGATCCAATGGAGCGCACTTCACCGAGAAGCCCGAGCTCTCCAAAAACTGCAGTTTTGGGATCCAATGGTTTATTTTTAAATGAAGAAAGGATAGCTAAAGCAACAGCGAGGTCCGCGGCAGGCTCGGCAATTTTGAGTCCTCCACTCACGTTGACAAAAATATCAAACGTGCCGATAGGAATATTCAAACGTTTCTGTAAAATGGCAACGAGAAGCTGCAATCGATTGTAATCAATGCCATTGGCAATCCTACGGGGCATAGGAAGTTGTGTGGGAACGACTAATGCCTGAATTTCCACCAAAAGCGGTCGGGTTCCTTCCATAATTATGGTGACCACGGACCCAGGTACATTTTTTACTCGGTCTTGAAGAAAAAGAGCAGAGGGATTACTCACCTCCATTAGTCCTTCACCGACCATTTCAAAAATACCGACCTCCTCGACAGGTCCGAACCGGTTTTTGAGCGTCCGAAGTATTCTGGCATTGGCAAACCGTTCTCCCTCCAAAAAAAGCACCGTGTCTACCATGTGTTCGAGGACTTTTGGCCCGGCAATTGCCCCCTCTTTAGTCACGTGACCAATAATAAGGAGCGGAATTCCTTTTGCCTTCGCCATGCCAACCAAAAGCTCCGTACAATGACGAATTTGCCCAACAGAACCAGCCAGGCCTTCCAAATCATCGGAAGATAATGTCTGGATAGAATCGACGATCACCAGGGGCATTTTGTCATCGCGAGATCGTTCAGACGACGAAGCGATCTCTAGAGATTGCTTCTCCGCCAGCTGGCGGATCGCAATGACATCGACAATTCCTTCCACATTAGTCTCGGCAAGAATCTCGATATTTTCTCCACTAATCCCAAGACGCTTTGCCCGAAGTTTTACCTGTTCTGCTGATTCTTCTCCGGAAATGTACAGTCCGCCGATTTTATCCAACACATGGAGAAGAAGCGTGGACTTTCCAATCCCTGGGTCGCCGGAAAGTAAGGTCACCGAGCCCTGCACAATGCCCCCGCCCATCACCCGGTCAAATTCTTCAATCTTTGTTTTTAATCGGTTCTTTTCAATGTGTTTGACTTCCGAAAGTTTTTGCGGCTTTACAGCAGTCCTTGCAAGGCCACCCCTTGCAGAAGTGGACTTAACAGTCGCTTCCTTAACTGTTTCGACGAGAGAATTCCACGTTCCGCAGTTAGGACACTTCCCATACCACGACGGCGTTTCGTAGCCACATTGCTGACACACATAAGAGGAACGAAGTTTCATAGAGGTTATTCTACACTATTTGGTAAAATTTATATCATCCGAAGGAAGTATACTAAAAAGTTATGCGAGACTGAAAAAAAGCAAAACGGTTTCTCAAAAAATATAGAGATAATTTCTAAGTTTTATTATTTGTGCAAGAAAGATACTGCGTCCTGTTTACAGGTAGTTTGAGCAGTATGACAGGACTCATTGCAGGTTGTATTCTTCTGGTCGTCTTTCCCATTTCCGGCATCTATGAATGCTCTATAGCAGGTATCATAAGCACGTTCACAGGCTGAAATAGTATAGTCTGGAGTATTGTAATTTGGAGTATCCTTAATCAAATTAATATAATACCTATACGCATCATTGGCAAGATTTAGAGCGGTACTGCACTGGTCATACGTTGATACTGGGTATGTCGGTGCGAGAGACGGAGTTGGATATGATTGATTGCGAATGCATCGAAAAAAAAGGCACGCAACATTAGTCCCACAACCAGCAGCACAGCTTGTGGGAGTGGGAGTTGATGTGGGTGTGGGTGTTGACGACGTGGGTTGATATGAATACTTTATATTAAAATCTCTCCCGTCTTTACATTCACGAAAACTCTTATAGAGACCAGCAGGATCTTCGACACACTCTCCAATATAAACGATAATATCATTACGATATTCCACCCTTAGTCGATACCTGTCACAGGTGTCTCCTGCCGGCACTACCACACGAATATCCCCTCCATCGGCACCACCTCTCCCTCCTGACTTAGATATACAACGTTTGTTTCTGACACACTCTCCTTCCTTCGTGCATCCCTCAAGGTATCTCACGGTCGGTGCTGTTGATGGAGAAGTCGTTGGTGCTCCTGCCGTCGGCTGAAATGGCGCCGCTGCCGGTGCTGCTCCTCCACAGGCGGGCCCAAACGCGGTCGTGCCCGGAGCAAGACATGTTTTTCCGCTTAGACATTGGCCTGTGTAGGAACATAGTTGTTGAGTTACGGGTGCTGGCGTAGGAGTTCGCCTGAGAATCGGCGTGGGAGGATTAACACCTTCAAAAACCCTTGCTTGACTCCTGATCTCTTGCTGCTGCGTTTGGACACGATTGGCTATGACTAACGTTACCACGGCAAAGGCAGCAAGAAAAAAAAGCGGAAACACCTGAATAAATCCCTTCTTCATATCCCTTTGTCTAGACTAAGCCACTTTTTCCCGCTTGTCAATAAAAAAGAACGCAATTTCAGACTTATATTGGATAAATGAGTTGATTAGTTGATTTTACCGGTACCCAATCGGCTTTTCGGTGAGGGCCATGCTTAAACTAATTTTTCGTTTATCTGGCTGGATATCTTCAATGATACACGTAATTTCATCCCCTGCTTTTGGCTCTTCTCCGGGCGAAACTTTACTGATGTGAATAAGGCCTTCCACTCCAGGAGACAATGTAATAAAAATGCCATACGGAGTAGCTCTTGAAACCGTGCCTTTCACCTGACTATCTTTTTCAAACATATCCAACACATGCTCCCATGGATCCGGCAATAATTGTTTGAGGGACAACGTCACTTTGCCGGTTTCTTTATCTACCCCAATCACTTTCACCTTTACTGAGTCACCGACTTTCAGATAATCACCGGGACTATCTACTTTTTCCCAGGCAATTTCAGAAATATGAATAAGTCCTTCAATTTCCTGCGTCTGTCCATCACGGGTGACGGCAACTTTCGCAAATGCACCAAAAGGGACAACGCCCGTAATGATTGCCTGCAGGGAACTATCCATGACCAGTGCATCCAAAAGTTCTTTCTGTTTGGCTAAATTTTCTCCCTCTGCAATGGCGCGTTGAGAAAAGATGAGGCGATTGGTCGCTTTATCCACCTCCATCACTTTCACTTGCATATGACGACCAGAAATTTTATCCATTTGTTTCACTAAATTTGCATCCAACTGGGATTGAGGAATGTAGCCGCGAAGCCCGCTGTAGTCAACCAATACCCCACCGCGTACCGGCTCTTTGAATACTACTTCTACTGGTTGTCCGCTCTTTTGGAAATTTGTTAAATCTGTCCAGCATTTTTCAAAAATACTTCTCCGCAAGGAAAGTACAGACTGACCCCGATCATTTTCCGCCACAATCACTTGCGCAACGACTTTGTCCCCAGGCTTTAGATTCATGAGGACATCTCTGTAGGTTTCCAGTTCCCGATCGATAACGACGCCTTCGGTTTTCCCGCCGGTATCTATGGTAATCTCTTTAGGAGAAACATGGGTGATGGTTCCTTCTACGACGTCACCCTTTTTTACTCCTTTAAGCGCATAGCCGGTAACGGCCAGGAGTTCCTCCATGGTTTGAGGGGATGTTGTTTTAACGGAAGAAGATTTGATTTTTGTTGTCGTCATTCATTATACCGCCTTTCGAAAAGATACAGAGAGTATACCACAATGAGAAGACGCGCTCAAGGATGAGGCGGATAGGTGGTTCCTGGCGGAGGGGTATAGCCTCCTGCGGGCGGTGGTGGCGAAGAATTTGCTGGTGGTTGCGAGGGAGCATAAGAAGGAGGTGGTTGATAGGTCGGCTGCGGATACGAACTCGGCTTTGGCTGATATTGCGTAGTTCCTTGACTTGGGTATACAGACGGCCCAGTCTGTTGTTGTTGATATTGCTGCTGTTGTTGCCCTTGACTAAAACCTGGACATGAGGAAGGATTGGCTTTACAGTAGGCTGCGCATTCCTCTTGGGTCCGACACCCGGATGGCCCGACATACGATCCCGAGCTTTGCGAGGGATACCCACTTCCGGAGGCGGATCCCCCACCACTACCTTGGTAATTTCCGCCAGATGATGGCGAAGTGCCGCCGAATCCATGACATTCATTCGGATGACTTTGACAATATGCTTTGCACGATGCTTCATTGTCACACCCTCCTGGCCCTTTATTTCCACCAGATATTCCAGACTGCCCTTGATTGTACTGACTTTGCGATCCTGAAGGTCCTTGCTGTGTTCCTCCGCCAGACAGCCCATGCTGCTTGGCAAATTCGGCGCAGCGCTGAGGATTTTGCTGGCACAGTTGGCTACACGTTTCCATGGATGTACACCCCAATTGCGATTTCGCATCCTCCAAAAGCTTTGCTTTATCAACATTTGATGATCCTCCTCCTTGCTGTCCGTCTGCGCTACCTGATATACTATGGCGTTTGGCAAACGCCTCACACGCCGCATGGTCTTGACTACACTTTTGATAACAGGATTCCTTCGTCGTACACCCTAGTTCATTTTGGGCAGCAGTTAAGATATCCTGCTCTTTTGTTTGGTCTACGCGGCCGCCGCGATCCAACCCACGACTTTTGGCAAAATTGGCACATGTGGTTTGATTTGCCGGTTGCTCGCAAAAGTCTTTACACTCCTGAGGGCCGGAACAATTTCCTAATTCAGCAACCGGAAAGGTAATCCCTAATTCTTTTGCTTTTGCCTCCATTGCCTTTTTTTCTTCAGGAGACAGTGTTGTAGCAGCTAAAACATCAGGCCCCAATCGATATGTGCCGTATGACCAGCATGCCGCTTTATTTGCAGGAATTTCGCAGTACAGATAGCATTCTTTCGCGTCGCGGCAAAACCCAAGCTCGCTAACAGGATAGTGCAGACTACTTTCTGTCGCAAATACGCGAGAAGAAAAGAGCGACAAACTCGCTAAAATCAAAATGAAAAGGCTAAACAATTTTCTCATCGTAATTTTTCAAACGGATTTTGATACGGCTGGCCACCAGTCGATGTTGTACTAAAGGGGTTTTGATACGACGTAGGGGTGGGACTCGCAAAGGGGTTTACCGCTACCGGAGCAGTATCACCGAAGGATGTATTGGGTTTAGCAGAAGTACCAAAGGGGTTTGGAATATAGACAGGCGTGGAAGCTTCTTGCATTTGTGTCTGATTGCGATAGGCATACCACCCTCCCCCAAGAACTACAAGGATAAAAAGAATAGTCCCACAAATAATAAGAACAAATTTCATATCACTTATTCTATTAAGAAGAAAACAAGAGAGAATGTCAAGGGAGAAGCAAAAATATCAAATAAAAGAACCGCTCCACTGTCCCCCGGCGACGACCTATCTTCCCGGAAACTCGCGTCTCAGGTATTGTCAGCGCTGACGCGTTTCACTTCCGAGTTCGGAATGGGATCGGGTGGTGCCACGTCGCTCAAATCACCGGAAGACACTAGAGCGGTTCTTCCTTTTATAAATCTTTTCAATAAGTAATTGTACGTAAGGGATAATCCAAAGGACTTCCTTAAAAAAAATATTCGTTGGCTTGAGAAAAAGGATTACCTTTGTTCTCCGCAACTTCGACCGATTAGGACGAGTACGCTAAATGCCTTACGGCACGTACACTTCTCGCCTATATACGTTGTATTCTGCAACGGGTCTGATAACGATTCCTCATCTTGGGGTGGGCTTGGTGCTTGAGATGCTTTCAGCACTTATCCCTTCCAGATCTAGCTACCCAACGATGCCGGTTTTCCGACAATTGGCACACCAGGGATCTGTTCCTCCGGGTCCTCTCGTACTACGGAGAACTCCCCTCAAGAATCAAACGCTTGCACAGGATAGAGACCGAACTGTCTCACGCATAACCTCAACTATTACTAGTTGTATGGACTATATCTTCACCCCATTTTTTAACGGGGGTCGACGTATTATTCGCCATTTGGCGAATCCGTTCCTCGCGGAACAAGTCTCTACGGGATCAAGTATTATATTGTGCTAAAAATGATTTTAATTTTTCCGAAGTGTTTGTACGTCGTTTTGAATAATTTAACGTACCAAAACGATCAACTTCTTTCGCCAATTTTAGCAATATTTCATCAGTCATTTTTCTTCCCGATCCTGGCATTTGTGAAATAACGTTCAAAGCAATTTCTGCTTGAGGTTTTTTCATTCGTAAATATGGCAAAAGCATTGTTAAAACGCTCCCCACATCTTTAATGCCAACTATGGTGTATTCACTCATTCCGTCATTTCTATTTCGAATGTAGCCAACACCACCAAATTGATCCTGAAGCCAAGAAAGAAACCAACGATACTGCTGTTTTTGGTAGAAAACGATGCTTGCTCGTATTTGATACCCCAACACATAATCGTGCCGGTATACCAATTGGAGCATTATGCATCCATCCCCTTCTAAAAACCCTGCAATATACGCAAGATCTTCTTGTTTCATACTTGTCTTACCCTCGGTATTACCCAAAAAATTCGTTCGGAGCAAATTTTGGGTTTCACCGATTTTAGTCGATTCTTTCTATACTTTTCCTCACGGGTGATAGAAAGCGGAAGTCTCTGACTCCCCTTCTTTTTATACATCATTACTGATGTAGAACGCAATGAGATTTACGTTCTGAACCCAGCTCGCGTGCCCTTTTAACCGGCGAACAGCCGGACCCTTGGGACCTTCTCCAGCCCCAGGATAGGACGAGCCGACATCGCAATTCCATAAAAATGGATTTGCCCTCACCGTTTCTGATGAGATTTGACTATATCTTCACCCCCTCTTTTTACGTAAAAAGTGGGGGGCCAGCGTATTATAGTTCGTGAAAATATTGAACTATCTCATTCTCGATCCATCAAATGATGGATCGGAAATCAGTCGATACGGGGCTATAACAGAAGTTTATATCTCATTGATGAAACAATAAATGGAGAAATAATGCTTATAAATTTTTGAACACTATCTTTTTTTATTCGTATTCTCCTATATTGCTTATCTTTATTTAAAGAAGCTAGTATTAAATACTGCTTTTCAAGCAATAAAATAAGCTTTTTCTGTTCTTCTTGAGTAAATTGTTGTGTATTCAGATAAATATCTTTATCACAACGAGATCCATCATCCATATACCAAACTGCAAGAGTTAATGGACTTAATTTGAGGTTGTCTGGAATAATTTTATGTTTTTCCTGAAAAAAGTTGTCATAAAATTTCGTGAGCACCGGTAAACTTCTCGTCGTAAACCGATATGCGATACGATTCCCATTCGATTTTCTCATTTTTGGCTCTGTATCAGTATAATTTTCTAGTTTTTGATACAGCCAATCCACGTAATCTTTTTGTTTATATGAATGATTAATTTCTAGAAGTGCATGCGTTTTCTTGCGCATCGCACCATCTCCAAGAAGGACACCAATAAGTATCTCTTTTTGTTCTTCTGTCAAGCTTCCCTCGGTATTATCCGTCGATCCTATCATAGGTTCAGTATGAACCTAATAATAGCCACAATCAACTTAGGATTTCACCGATATTAGCTAGATTTATTTGGTATGTAATTACTTACATAGCACCCCAATGTCGTATTTAGTTAAGGTGCCAAACCGCCTCGTCGATATGGACTCTCGGAAGCGATCAGCCTGTTATCCCCGGGGTAGCTTTTATCCGTTAAGCCCGGTCCCTCCCACGAGGGATCCGAGGATCACTAACACCTGCTTTCG
>Ga0209515_10002963_pt1 | contig 24968 bp, 25 predicted proteins | sample Subgroupgradi54m_FD_187454 | JGI IMG/M metagenome (GOLD analysis project Ga0209515, IMG submission 187454) | Subsurface groundwater microbial communities from S. Glens Falls, New York, USA - GMW60B uncontaminated upgradient, 5.4 m (SPAdes)... ... | reverse complement strand
CCTGCCAATACCAGGATTCTCAATAAGCTCTAGACCTATCATAAGACCCCGACCTCTAACCTCCTTTATAAGAGGGTGTTTAATCTGTTTCAACTCGCACATAAAATAATTACCCAAATCCCTCGCTCTATCTGCTAAATTTTCTTCTATTAAAACCGCTATCGATTCTACGGCAAGCACACAAGCCAAAGGATTTCCCCCGAATGTGCTCCCATGATCACCTGGACAAAACACGCCCATAACATCAGGCCTTCCCAAAGTTACTGAAACCGGCATTACTCCTCCGCCAAGGGCTTTGCCTAGAATTAATATGTCCGGCATGATGCCTTCATGCTGATAGGCAAAATTATAACCAGTTCTTCCCAGTCCAGTTTGAATTTCATCAAGAATCAATAGCACATCATATCTATCGCAAATCCTCCTCACTTCCTTAAAATATCTATCTGGAGGAACAATGATCCCGCCCTCTCCCTGTATTGGCTCAACAATAAAAGCTGCTACCCTATTTTTCCGTTCAGTAATCTTTCGACCTAAAGCATCGGGGTCGCCGAAGGGGATAATGTGAAGTCCCGGAGTGAAAGGCCAAAAACCATCCTTATTCTGAAAATTATCAGAAGCACTGATAATGGTTGTGGTTCGACCATGAAAATTAGAAGTAGCAAAAATAATTTCTGGTAACTTAATTTTCTTGACCTTATTGCCCCATTTACGGCTGACTTTAATTGCTGTTTCAACTGATTCTGCACCACCACTTGCCGGCAAAATTTTTTCCATTGAGCACAAATCAGAAACCGACTTAACAAACAGTTCATAAACATCAGTGTAGACAGCACGCGAAGTTGTACCTAAACGTCGCATCTGAGCTATCCCAGCTTCAATGATTCGGGGATGACATTGGCCAAAATTCTGAGCAGAATAGGCACTAAACATATCAAGATATTTATTACCTTCGACATCCCACAACCAAACACCCCGACCAATAGTTATCACAACAGGCAGAGGGTGATAATTATGAGCAGATAACCTTTCAATCGTTTCGATTATTTTATGTGTTCGAGTCATTGACTTTTCCTTGTTGTAAAAGTCCGTATAATTGGACAAACATTACATCTAAAAACGCCTGTTGTCAAATACAATTTTCTATCATAGAATACGTCGTCATGACTCCATGTTATCTAAAAAATAAAATTAGAAATCTCCCCCAAGAATCGGGAATATACATATTTAAAGGGCCACAGAAAGAGCATCTTTATATAGGCAAGGCCGCGAACTTAAAAAGCAGGGTTTTGTCTTACTTAAAAACGGAAGATGTCCGAATCCAAAAAATGGTTTCATTGGCCAAATCTCTTGAGTATGTCGCCACCGACTCTGATATTGAAGCTCTTATTCTAGAATCGCAGTTAATCAAAAAATTCCGGCCCTCATTTAATATAGTAATGCGGGATGATAAACAATATTCTTTCGTCGTATTTAGTGATGAAAAATATCAAAAAATATTTACAACACATCAACCTCAAGGCCATGAAAAAACAATCGGACCGTTTACTGATGCTGGGGCTTTAAAAACAACGCTTCGCCTTTTTCGCCGAATATTCCCTTACTGCACATGCAAAAAGCCGCATAACAATTTCTGTCTTAATTACCACATCGGCAAATGCCTCGGTTTTTGTTGCCTTAAAAAACAAATGACCAACAACCAACAACTGACAACTTACAGAAAAAACATTAAAGAGATAAAAGATGTTTTGAGCGGAAAAAAAGAGTCGCTTATCAAAAATCTTGAAAAGGAGATGGTGCAATTAGCAAAAAGTGGTGACCTTGAAAAAGCTATCGAATTGAGAAATAAAATATCTGACCTTAAACGGATATTTGAAAATGCTAAAATAATAAAAAATTCCGACATTTTAAAAACACATCGTTCGGGACTGGAGTCGCTGCTAAAACTCCAAAAACCAATAATTAGAATCGAAGGCTATGATGTCTCTAACGTCCAAGGTCTTCATGCCACCGGCTCCATGGTTACATTTATTCATGGCCAGCCTGACAAGAATTTTTACCGAAAGTTTAAGATACTCAAAAAGAAAGATGTCTCCTTGAGGCCAGACCTCAATAGACCCAATGATACGGCCATGCTTAGAGAAATAATATCTCGCCGATTCAACCATCCAGAGTGGCCATTCCCAGATTTAATACTTATAGACGGCGGAAAAGCTCAATTAAACGCTGCGTATTTAGTAATTTCCAATTATTATACCACGTTTTTAAAAAAACAAAGGGCACCTTTGCTAATTGCTCTGACTAAAGACGAGAAACATCGAGGAGATAAGATATACATTCAGGATCGAAAAACCCCACTTCCGCTAACAAAACTCTCTCCTTTCGACAAAAACCTCCTCTTGGCAATTGACTCTGAAGCCCACAGATTCGCAATCGGATATTACAGAAAACTGCATAGGAAATCTTTAAAATAAAAAGCCCCTGAGGTGGGGTGAATTTGAGTGCTGGAACTCTTACTTTCCGAGTGTATCAACTGGCTCGTAACGTTCTCGCAATATACGCACTTCTGTCTCCAGTTTTGTAACTTTGACCACTTGTTCCAAAAAAGCTATTAAAACTACGAAAAGAACAAAACTGAGTAACCCTATCGCAAATGTCATGCTCGCACTCCCCTGGACAACGATTCTTAACCTATAATTAGCCTACTAAAACTATCAATATTGTCAATAGTAATCCGACAAATCCAGCTTTATTTCAGAGAAAGTTTGAACCTCTATTGCCAATCGCCACCCATCTACCAAAGCAACCGGCGGAGGGAGCATGCTTTTATGAAATCAGCAGAATTTCAGAAAAGTATGCTCCGCAGCATGCATAGAGGTTGTGCCACCTATTCAGATGGAACGGAGCGATTGAAATCTAATCCATTCCATGTTATCGTTATAATTAAGACATGATTAGCTTTATAATCAGAATACTTGGTAATTCATTGGCTCTTTATGTGGCTAATTACTTTGTCCCTGGCTTTGTCGTAAGCGGGAGCTGGAAAGAGTATCTATTGGCCGGAGCATTTCTGGGATTGCTGAATTTTTTGGTCAAGCCAGTGCTGAAAATGATATCCATGCCCTTTATAATCCTGACCCTTGGACTATTCACTTTGGTTATCAACGGGTTGCTTTTATGGACAGTTGATTATATTTTTGATTTTGTATCTATTGGAGATGTAACGGCGCTTTTATATGCCACAGTAGTAATTACTATAATAAACCTCTTTATATCGGCAAGCGCGAAAGTTGTAAAATAAATATGAACACCACACAACTATTAACATATACCCAGATCGGATTATCCTTGCTGCTTATTGCGGCTATTTTGCTTCAACAGCGCGGAACGGGTTTATCCTCCACCTTCGGAGGTGGCTCTTTAGAATACAGCACGAAGAGAGGCGCAGAAAAAATAATTTTTTGGGCCACAATAGTTTTAGCTGTTCTATTTCTGGCCGTATCTGTTGCCAGAGTATTCTTTGCCTAATTAAAATAAGGCCTATCAATTTAATATGTTCAAAGACGATAAACAATTAGATGATTTCTTTGGCTTGAAATCAGATAATGAAGAAAGCCGATCCGCCCTGGCCGAGCAGGCCGGCCGGCGGAAAGAAGGTTTCAGGGAAACAATCTTAAAAAACATCGGCATCGACAAAATAAGATTATTACCCAAAGTTCTTTCCCAAAAAGAAAGATACTTGGTTATAACTTTTTTATTCATCATCGTCGGATCTTTAATATCTATACCTTTCACAATTTTATATCACTACACCAAGGCCATGCCTGACTATGGCAGATCTTTCAGCGAAGGAATAATTGGCGAACCTCATTATATAAACCCCCTCCTCTCCCAAAACAATGATGTCGACCGCGATTTGGTCAGCTTGGTCTATTCCGGTTTGATGAAATACAATGAGGAAGGAAAACTCGTTCCTGATCTCGCCAAATCTTATGATATATCCAGTGATGGACTGAATTACACTGTTTACCTGAAAGAAAACGCAAAATGGCATGATGACATTCCTCTAACTGTTGATGATGTCGCATTTACCATTCAAACAGCACAGAATCCTGATTATGGAAGCTTGCAAAGAATAAATTGGCAAGGCGTGGATGTTGAAGTCGTAGATACTCATACCGTGATACTGAAATTAAAAAACAAGTACGCCCAGTTTCTCAACAATCTAACCCTTAACATTCTTCCAAAACATATTTGGCAAGATATTAAACCTGTAAATTTCGCTCTTTCTGATTTAAACTTAAAACCCATAGGTTCTGGGCCATATAAATTCAAAAAACTGAAAAAAGACAATACGGGCAGAATTATATCTTATGAATTAGATTCCAACAAAGACTTCTATGATAGCCGGCCATACATAGATAACATAGAGCTTGAGTTCTACGACTCTGAAAACAAAATGATAGACGAGTATAACAGGAACAGCATCGAAAATATGGCTTTTGTTTCAGCTAATAACATCAAAAGGATAAAATTCAAAAAACGACTCAACATAGAAGAACTTAAACTTCCAAGATATTTCGGAGTATTTTTTAATCAAAATGAAGCTAAAATACTCACGGACAAGAACATTCGGCTCGCCTTAAGCTATGGCACAGACAAAAAAGATCTTATAAACAAAATACTCGATGGAAAAGGTCTGGAAACAAGTTCCCCGATGATAGGAGAGGTCTTAGACATTGCGGGCGACGTAAAAACATATGATTATAATCCCGACAAAGCCAAAAAACTTCTCGCCGATTCCGGTTGGAGCAACCCTGACGAGAAAGGAGTGTTAAGCAAAACAGAAAAAGCCAAATCCAAGAAAGATAAACCTACCACGGGAAAACTAACTCTTCGGTTAACCACCCCCACTTGGTCAGAGCTTATTAATGTTGCAAACCTTTTGAAGGAACAATGGGCCAAGATCGGAGTAGAATTAATTATAGATATATTGCCAACACAGGATCTTCAGCAAGCAATAAAAGACAGAAATTATCAAATGCTTCTTTTCGGAGAAATTTTGAACCTAGACCCCGATCCATTTAGTTTGTGGCATTCTTCCCAGAAACGGGATCCAGGATTGAATTTAGCTCTTTATGACAACAAGTCTGCTGATAACCTCTTAGAAAAAGCCAGACAGACATTAAATCCTCTAGAACGAATGAAACAATATCAGGACTTCCAAAAACTAATTATCGAAGATGTCCCGGCCGTATTTCTATATAACCCACTATACATCTATGCCCAGACCAACAATATTAAAGGATTCAACACTAAAACAATCTCCATGCCCTCAGATAGATTTTCTAATGTAGAAAAGTGGTATATAAACACAAAAAGGAAGTGGAGATAGGCTCTTGCGGTCATACGACCACTGCTCCGCTACGCAGGGTTGCATTGTCTTTAAATTAGGTGTATACTGGTAATAACGTTAATTCTCTCAATGGTTATGTAACCTTTTGGGCTCGCCCTCACACCTAGTGGGGATTGGCCCTGCTGGGCATAGCAATGCATATCCACACTAGGTGTGAGGGCGAGTGATGAAACTGGCAGACATGTAGCGTTCAGAGCGCTATGAGCGCAAGCTCGTGGAGGTTCAAATCCTCTCTCGCCCACATATTAACACTCTAATCTAGCTATGATTTATTTAGTCACTTAATCTAAATTAATTGATTGATAGTCATGCCTCTTTAAATTAGTAATGATGAGTCCAAAAAGTAATAAGCCCTCAGCAAAACGACGCTGGATGAAGCCAGTGGTCAGACAAGTCAGGGTTTTCAAAAATGAAAAAGATGCTCCTCACAAGCCAACCGAGAATAAAATCGGCGGTCTTAAAATTATCCATTTCGGTGGTCTTGGAGAAGTCGGAAGAAATATGTCGGCAGTCCAATATGACGATGAGATAATATTGATTGATGCCGGAGTGAGATTTCCAAGAGAAGATATGCCGGGAATAGATTTCATAATTCCTAATGCCGGTTATCTTGATGATAAAAAACATATGGTCAAAGCCATGTTCTTTACTCATGGCCACATGGACCACATCGGAGCTTTGCCATTCATGAGGGATAGAATTGGCGACCCGGATATATATGCCGCTCCTTTAACAAAAGCCATCCTAATCAAGAGACAGGATGATTTTAAATTCCAAAATCCTCTGGAAATTAATGAGATAAAAGCCGGAGATGAAATAAAAGTAAGCGATAAATTAACCGTCAAAGTTCTCCGTATCAACCACTCCATTCCAGATGACCTTGAAATAGTTATTAAGACTCCAATTGGTACAGTGGTTCATACTTCTGACTTTAAATTTGACAATACACCCGTAAATGACCTGCCGGCTGATATTGATGAGATGAAAAAACTCGCCGAAGAAGGAGTTTTGGTTCTTATGTCCGACTCCACTGGAGCCGAAAAGGAAGGACATTCATTATCAGAACAGCAAGTTACTGCCAACCTTGAAAAACTATTCACAGAAGCAACCGGCATGATTATTCTAGGAACTTTTGCTTCCCTTATAAACAGAATTCAACAAATAATAACCATCTCCGAAAATTTCGGTAAAAAGGTCGTGTTTGATGGATATTCCATGAAAACCAACGTTGAGATATGTAAAAAACTCGGCTATCTAAAAATCAAGAAAGGCACCCAGATTGGCATGGAAGAAGTAGATAGTTATCCCAAAGACAAAGTAGTTGCTGTTGTTACCGGAGCGCAAGGAGAAGGAAACGCTGTTCTGATGAGAATCGCCAACGGAGAGCATCGCTACCTAAGAACCAGCAAGAATGATACTTATATTTTCTCCTCTTCCGTTATTCCTGGAAATGAAGTAAATGTTCAATTTTTGAAAGACCAGCTCTACCGAAACGGGGCGAAGGTTTTCAATTACCAAATGTTAGATGTCCATACAGGAGGACACGGAAACAAAGAAGATTTACGGGAAATGATTCGTTTAATTAAACCTAAGTTCATGTTCCCTATCCACGGTCAATACTCAATGATGGTCAATCATGGCTTAATGGCTCAAGAAGAAGGCATCCCTGAATCTAATGTAATAATCGCTGACAATGGAACAGTAGTTAATATAGAAAAAGATAAGTGGTGGTTTGATAAGATGCGAGCCCCGTCTGACTATGTCTTTGTTGATGGGCTTGGTATCGGCGACATCGGCAATGTTGTTCTTCGTGATCGTCAAGTTCTATCCGAAGACGGAATGTTTGTAGTTGTTGTTCTGATACATTCCAAAACCGGCACAGTTAGAGGCAGCCCCGATATTATTTCCCGCGGCTTCATATACCTGAAAGAGAACAAAGAACTTCTGTCTCAAGTCCGAAAGAGAATCAAATTCATAGTTGAAGGCAAAGGCGCCCACCAACAGCCCAATCTCCCATTCCTTAAAGACCAAATCAGAAACCAGGTCGGCCTCTTCCTCTTCCAAAAAACAGAACGAAGACCGATGATACTTCCGGTCTTGATTGAGGTTGATTAATTTCGCCCTCCGCCTCGTCTGAACAGTTCACATAACCTCTACAACCGCCGTAGGCGAGCAGTGGTCGTATGACCATGCACGCTACCTCCGCCGGTTGCTTTGGTAAATAGATGAAGATTGCGAAAAAAGTTCAAACTCTCCCCAAGCTTCCTAAAAAACTTTTAAATTCCAAGTATCGTAAAGAAATGTGGGCTGGAGCGGAAAAAATACTGCATGCATTAGAAAAGGTGCTTCCTGTGTCCTCTGTTCATGTTTTGGGCAGTTTTACGACAAAGAAAACACGGCCAGCTGATGTTGATTTTATTGTATTTGTTAAAACAAAAGAAAAAAGCCACAGAAAATGGGCCGTAGATTTGACCATAGCTCCAGATAATAAATACGGACGATTTGTGCTCAAAGATTCTGATAAATGGGTTAAAGAAAAATACGGCCTCAAAAAATCGACTACGATTAAATTATAACCTCTCATTGAGGCCAGGCCTCAATGGTCAAAAATTAGCTCGCCTAATCGATTTTCTAAATCTGTCATGCAATCTTTGGCGAAATTTTTATAATCATCTGGTGATGCAAATATTTCTAAAAATAAGTCTTTATCTACAATCGGTGTAGTTACTTTTCCATAATAATGCGACAAACTTCCATAGGTAAATTCAGTGACCCATTTGTACGCTTTTTCAAACTCTTTCATTGCCGTCTCAAAACCGCCATTATATAACTCAAAACCGTTTTTCACTTGTATGTAGACATTGAGATGTTTTAAATATAAGTCCTTATCTACAACCTTAGCTTTGTATACTCCTTGAAACAATCTCCCTGTTTCTTGATATTTAGTATTGTAATACATAGTCATTCCTGTGCCTAAGCGTTGCATAAATTTTGCTATACCATTCTCGACCACTTCTTCCAAAAGAAGGTGGAAATGATTTTTCATCAAGATGAAGGCCAAAATTTTGACAATAGGTTTTCGTGGTTGCCAAAAATCTGGCCAAATAAACTCCTTGAGGCCAGGCCTCAATTTAGTTCTGAGATCTTGAAAGGGGTTAGGTGGGGTTATTTCTGTATTAAAATAAAATAACATTTGAAGAAAGTGGTCTTTATCTGCGATGTCATTAACTATCGCCTGTTTACGATTGCCACGATTATATATGTGAACATAATCACCTAAACCAAATTGTTCTTTTCTCATCAAAACAATTTATCACACTTGAGGCCAGGCCTCAAGTGTGATACTCGAAATGAGACTCAACTGGAATAATTCTCAAATTTCAGTTAATCTATAATAATGATTAAAGTATTTTCAGGTATGCGCCCGAGTGGGAAATTACATCTGGGTAATTACCTTGGAGCCATCAAGAATTGGATAGAGTTACAAAATGAAGCTGAACAGGCGATTTTTGCTGTGGTTGATTATCATGGCATCACCACTCCTTTTGACCCCAAGACATACCACGAACAGGTTATGGATGTAGTTTTAGACTATCTTGCTGCCGGAGTTGATCCCGACAAAGCGTTGCTTATACGCCAGTCAAAAGTTCCCCAGCACACTGAGCTTAGTTGGATATTTAATACAATTACGCCTGTCAGCTGGTTGGACCGTCTCCCAACCTACAAAGAACAGCTGGAAAAATCCCCCAAATATAACAATATGGGGCTTTTGGATTACCCCGTTTTAATGGCAGCCGATATTTTAATCTATAAGTCCAACCTCGTTCCTGTAGGAGAAGATCAAATGCCACACATTGATCTTACAAATGAAATAGCTAAAAAGTTTAATTCTATGTTTGGTGAAACATTCCAGCCGGTCAAAGCTCACATGGCCGCAGGAGCCCGTATCATGTCTCTCCAAGATCCGACCAAGAAAATGTCCAAAACTGGAGACGAGGGTATTGCTCTATCTGACGAGCCGGACACAATAAGAGCCAAGATAAAAAAGGCAACCACTGATTCCGGTAAAGAAGTTCTGTATGATGAAGAAAAAAAGCCGGGCATTGCCAACTTGATGACTATTTACGCTCTACTGGACCCTAATATAAAGGATCTGAAGCAAATCGAAACAATGTATGAAGGAAAATCTTATGTAGAATTCAAATCAGATCTGGCCGAAGTGGTGGTAGAATTCTTGAAACCATTCCAACAAAAAAGAAAAGAATTCAAAGACAATCCAAAAATGGTTTTGAGCACACTCGAAAAGTCAGAAGAAGAAGCGCGAGAACTCGCCGGCGAAACACTCCATGAAGTTAAGGAGAAGATGTGTTTGTTATAATTCCAACGTGGGCCCTGAAAACTTTACTATTTAAGGCCCTAATGCTAAATTATATTACATTGTACTTTTTAAAAAAGAAGGAGTACGGACTTGATAAGAAGCTTTATGACATGGCTTATCAATCTAATACCTTACAGATTCCGCCTTTCAACTGGGGTTTTTGTGGTAATTCAAAATGGTGGAGGCAAGTTTCTGATAGCAAAACACCTATATGGCTGGCAAAGGTGGTCTTTGCCGGGCGGTGGGCCAGAGCACAGAGAGCTTATCCACGATTCAGGCAAACGTGAGGTTTTGGAGGAAACAGGATTAAAGGTTGAGATTATCGAACAAATAGGAATATTTACACTCCGACTCTCTTTCGGTCATGTAATTCTTTTCAGAGCTCGTATTGTTGGGGGAGAAATGAAATCGGATGGGAAAGAGATTTCCGAATGCGGTTTTTATTCCCTGAAAGAAATGCAGGCAATGCCGGTCTACAAAGCACAGTTGAGCTTGATTCTGTGGTCTCTGCTACACAAGCCAGGGTCACCACCTATTTATGGTTATCTGACAGTTCCACCTTCTTCGAAACTGTAATGACGCATGGAGCTTTGCTCCATTTTATTTTGCAAAAATTATTATATAATCCCTACTTATGAAGGTAGTTATCTTGGCTGCTGGAAAAGGGACAAGGTTTGGAGAGATTACAAAGAAAATTCCTAAATCTTTAATACCAGTTGCTGGCAAGCCCATAATTGAATACACGCTTGAAGCTCTACCGTCTTCAATAAAAGAGGTTTATTTGATTATCGGCCATCTCGGCGAACAGATAAAAAAACGTGTCGGTACCGAATATAAAGGATTAAAAATAAAATATATAGAATTAAAAAGTCTCACCGGCACTGCTACTGCCCTCTGGAAAGCAAGAAAATACTTGGGTAAAGAAAAATTCCTCGTTCTATATGGAGACGATCTGTACTCAAAAAAAGAGCTCGCAGAACTTGTCCAGTTCCAATGGGCATTTGGCTTGGCCAAGACCATTCCCAAGTCTCCTAAATACCTGAGGATGATTCTTGATTCAAAAAAATACATCATCCAAGCTCTCTATCCTACAGAAAAAGAAATGAAAACAGGAATACTTGTATCCACGGGGTCTTATGTAATGGATGAGAGGATATTCAAATACAAGCCCGTAAAATTGGCAAATGGAGAATATGGCCTGCCGCAAACAATGCTCAAAGCCGCAAAATATATTCCAATCAAGGGAGTGGTAATGAAAAAGTGGCTCCAGATAAACAAGTCCGAGGATATCAAAAAAGCCGAGAAATTTTTAGGTTAAAATTCCCGGCTTGAAGCATCTGATGAGCTTCTGTGTTTCTTTTGCCCTGCCAATCATGGCTATGTTCAACTTGACCTTGTGAGATTCCCACAGATACGGAGCAAAAACAAACTCGCTAGAAAATGATTTTTGTTCTAAATTTCTGATCCTTACTGCCGCTGACTTCCAGCCTCCATCTGCCAACAGACGCATATGTCTCGGCCTAACATTCAAACTCTTAACACCGCGATGCAAAGGGATGCTCTTGTCTGATACCCTGCAAATAGAAAAGAGGTGCTGAATCAGTGCGATATCAATCACGTAAAGCATGTCGATATTTGTTACGATGAAATTTCTTACTTCCATCTCATCATCAAACTGAGACAAACTCGTTATTCTTTTTGAGCTGCCATTTCTAAGATAGGGGTTTTTATAGCAAAACAAGAAAAAGAAAAAACTATCCAGAGGAAATCCATTGGATATTCTCTGGATAGAACTCGAGTTGATGGAGAGGCAAACGCCACTCGTGATTGGTGTCTGACCCCTTAACTTCAATACCAAGACTCTCTTCCCAAACATGAAAGTCGCCTTCATCGGCCGGCGCTCTTTCTGCCTTAACCATCTGTTCGAAAATGTCTTCGAAAAAATTTCCGACAACATTGACCTTTTTGCTGTCATATTTTTTTCGTGGCATAAGGCATGTCCTTTGAAAGAACGGCTTGGGACAATCTTAGGTAAATGAGACGTAAAGTCAATGATTGTTTTCTGCAACTTTTTGTTATAAAATAATACTTTATGGCACTATCCATCGGTATAGTCGGGCTTCCAAACGTGGGGAAAAGCACCCTTTTCAAGGCCATGACAAACAAACAAGTAGATATACAGAATTATCCTTTCACCACCATTGATCCAAATGTTGGTGTTGTTGCCGTTCCTGATGAACGGTTAAAACCCTTGGCCATGCTTTCCAATTCAAAAAAAATAATAAACACCACCATTGAATTCTATGACATTGCCGGTCTGGTAAAAGGCGCGTCGCAAGGCGAAGGTCTGGGAAATAAATTCCTGGCCAATATCCGTGAAGTAGATGCCATCGCTCATGTCGTCCGAGTTTTTGAAGACAAAAATATAATTCATGTCCATAATAAAATCGACCCTGTTGGTGATATAGAGATAATACAGACCGAGCTGGAACTGGCAGATCTGCAAACAAAGGAAAAAAGAAATGAAAAAAAAGACAAAGAATTGCCACCACTTGAACTTCTTACTGATAAAAAAGTGATCTTCGTGCTCAATGTCTCCGAATCCCAAATGTCTGATGGCTGGCAGCCCGGACCTGATTTATTAAAAGCAATGGCCAACAGAGATTATGTTGTGCTCTCCACTCCCTTAGAACTGATATTGTCCGAGGCAACCGAAGACGAAAAAAAGGAGTACCTTGTCGGTTTTAACATGAAAGATTCTGGCTTGGATCGGCTTATTAAAAAAAGCTACAAAACACTCGGCTTAGTAACATTTCTTACCACAGGCGAAGATGAGACACGCGCCTGGACCGCCCATGAAGGCGACCCCATACCAAAAGCTTCCCGCGCCATCCATACCGATTTTGAAAAGCTGTTTATCCGAGCCGAAGTCATCAATTGGAAAACCCTCCTTGAAGCCGGAGGATTAGTCCCCGCCCGCTCCAAGGGTCTTATAAAAACCGTCGGTCGTGACTATATAATCCAAGAAGGCGACGTGGTGGAGGTTCTGATTGGGAAATAAAAAAGTTCACACAACCTCTATGTGTACGGAGGGAGACGCCTTTTTAAAAATCTATCCCGCCTTAGCGGGACCCCGATGTGGCGGGGCTAATTTTGTAAAAAGTGTCTCCCTCTCTCGGAGTGTGCCGTGCTTTAGCCGGCGTACTCTCTGTCGCTGGTTGCTTTGGTTTTGCGTGATGTTTGGCAATAAAAATTCAAACTCGCCTGAAATAAAGTACCGGACTGCACGTAAAATAAATGGCGACCCAATTGGGTCGCCTAATGCTAAATATCAAATTTGTTCGGCGCGATAGATGTGCTTTCTACTCTCTCGTTCGGCCAGACCAAGCCACGAATACTTGATAGCTAGTTTATTATAAATCAAGTTCTTCGCCTGCTTAAAAGGGTCCGCCCGTTCCCATGAAGCCGTCTCCACAGTAATGTCGTCAATTGACTCAACGAGATCGCCCATGAAGTGCCTGGCAAGCATCACCACATTTGCCGCTCTCGTCGCCTCGCAGAAAATAGTAATACGTACTTTTTCGTCACCCAAAATACCGCGGCGTATAAACCAATTTCCTATCCGCCAAGCCGCATTCTGAATGTTCGCATAAGTTGTGTATGAATCAACCTCAACCGCAAAATCGGTTCTCTTGCCTGGCAGGACCATCTGGTCATGATCGAGAGATGAAGACATAAGTCCCGCTTCAGACACACCTGGAGCACTCTTACGTTGAGTGTGCCCCCCACAGAATATCACCAACTCAGGATTATGCCGATTGATGAAGTCCGCCACTTTATCCAGATAGAGCTTCAAGGGTGTATCCAAGTGGCACCCGTAGCCACATACCACAACAACATGCCTTTTTTCGCTCACTCACCACCTCATTTGAAAAGAACCATTCTTTCATCATATTCTACAGTAATTTTTAAATAAAGCAAGCAAGATAAGCTTCAGAGCACAGCCCTATCGCTTTTATGTCACTTTGACGAGGCGAGGAAACAGATGAGGTTGATGGTGATTTTATCCAAAACAATAGGTCGAACGCCGAGCTTCAGGCAAGGAGGCAAGTGAGGGTACCTGTTGTTTTGGAAGATAATAATCCCAATCATACCGAATCTGTTTCCGAGATGAGGAACCGGTGACAGAAAAGTGATGGGGTGGAGCGAGTCTTGACTTTGGAAGCTCAAATTGCTAAATCTACCACCACACCCGAAAGAAAAACATAGCGAACAAATAAAGAAGTAGAGGCACCCCTACAAGTACGCCCAAAACCCAGAATGTAACAGTTGCCCAAGGTCTACGATAACTATCGGCTCTGCTTGTCTCAACTGGGACATAACGCTTTTGCACGAAGTAAATGAGCATCGAAGAAACGATAACAAGTGCAGATATCACCAAATAGAATTGGAATTGAGTATGGTGGTAATAAAAATATACAGCCGCTTCTAGGGCCACCTGAATTGTCAAAGCAATGGCCATAACAAAATAAGGAATGAGGACAACGGCATATTTTGCTTTCTTTTCAGCAACGGCAATATTTACCACGACGGCCACAACAACTAGGAGTATCACAAATAATGTGTGGACTAATAGGGTCGATAAGTCATTAAAATAATTAAAGTTGTCTCCCACAAAAATCCGAGAAATATCATACAAGACCCGCTCCCCCAATCCAATAAGTACCAGTACCAAAAGTACAACTGCGAAACCACTCGCCCCGCTCACTTTATATTTAAATAAATTTAATGAATTTTCCATATTAATTTTCTATACTATGTCTATATTTCTGAACTCCCCAAACAGCTCCGGTCAGGATAACAATGAGCATGCCAAACACTATATACACCCCCATCACTGTATCAGAATTCCAGATGTATCGAGCCACATTAAAGAATAGGAAAATCAATAACCACCCTGAAGTAATATAAAAAGCCCCGAGAAGCGCCTCATATTTTTTACGATCCTCTTTCAGAGAAATAAAGAGTAGAAAAGTTATGATCCAAAATGGTAGTACAATAATTGCATTGAGAATCATGCGAAATGAAGGCGAAGTTGTTTGTGACTTATAATCGGAAAGATACTGATTATAAAGTGGGTTGTTTTGATATGAAAACCCCGGCTGTTGCAATTTACCACTAATCGCTTGCTCATAATCTCGATATTGCTGAGAATTGAAGAAATCGTCCCCTGTTGGTGCAAAACGATCCAATATGTCCGTGACCGCATTCTGGGATAATATTAAAAGAGAAACCACCAGCACCAATGCAAGCATCCCGCTATAGGGCGAAGTGTAGTGTTTTCTTGGTGCGAAACCCTTTGCCGATAATGGAGTTGGTATTGGTGGCTTCGGAATATTAACCGCCTGATAAGCTTCATTTATCTGGATTTGATTCCAACCGGCAGACAACAATCCTTGTTTAATAGCATCCGAAGATATCCCGCTTTGTTGGGATGCACGTATGTGGTCAATAAGTTGCTGCTCAGCCATTGATACATCTTATCAAAAAAATATAGACCCCGCAATTTGGCGGGGTTATTAGTACTTCAGATATCGAACATAGAAGTAGCAACAGGCAATGCTGCCTAAGTTAGTAAGAACTATATAGAATGTCCTCTCGTAATTTAAGTCCTTGGTGTTTCCAAGGGTACAAAATAAAAAGTAAAAAATAGACCAGATTAGCCAGACAACAAGAATGTTCCCAATATCATTAAACAGATTCTTTGGTCGTCTCAATCTTTCCTCCTTCTTAATTGAATTATATAGTATTATAACCTCCCTGAATTTATGATCAAGCATGTTTGTGCAATAGACATAAAGAAATAATTATTATAAAATATCAGCATATTCTTTAATGGTTGAGGTTGAAATGACTGAGCATGATTTGATGCACAAACTAGAGGAAGCGATACGCAACATCTTCCTTAAAAATGAAAATCAGCCACTAAGCATTCCGGAAATTATTCTGGGGATTGAAAAGGAGTTGGGTAATGGAGAGATAGATGCTCAATTAACTGCCCAGATAATCGAGGGTATGCAGGAAGAATTTTATCTTTTACAGACGCCGACTGGCAAACTCGTCTTGAATAAGTAAAACCCAAATAAGGGTTTTTTATTAGTAACTGGCCCCGATGTTGACATTTTTGGTGTGAATTGCTAAGATAAGGCGTTATTAAAAATAGTTTTAGAACTTGAGAAAATACCCATTAGCGGAACTACTCTTCCCTATTTCTCAGACTAAAAACATTATCAAAAGGTGCAACAGACAAATTACGAGCTAGCTTTTCATTTAAATCCAAATCTGGAAGAAGCCAAAGTTCGGGAAATAAAGGAAAACATAGAAAGAATTATAACCTCCAACAAGGGCGTTATTTCTTATTTCAAAGAACCAGAAAAGACACATTTATCTTATGAAATTAAACATTTTGGCAATAGCTTGTTTGGATATATCCAGTTTAATTTATCCGAAGCCCCAGCCCTAGACGAATTAAACGAACAACTTAAATTAAATCCGGAAATATTACGATATTTGATAATTAAACTACCATCCGATTTACAAAAGAAACAATCCATGTTAAAACAAATTAAGATGAAAGAGAGACAAGAAAAAAGAGCTCAGACCAAGACCGTCACCCCGGGAGAACCCAAAAAAGAGTCGGGTGAATTAGACAAAAAACTTGAAGAAATAATTGAGGGGCTTTAACTAAACAAAATAACATGAATCTCAACAAGGTATATTTAATTGGCAGATTAACCCAGGATCCGGAAACAAGGTCTACTACAAGCGGACAGAGTGTTACTACTTTAAAAATGGCCACAAACAGAGTCTGGAAAGATCCTTCTGGGGGCAGAAAAGATGCCACTGAATATCACACTGTAATTGCCTGGAGTCGATTGGGAGAGATTGCCAGCCAGTATTTGAGAAAGGGCGGTTTGGTCATGATTGAAGGCCGGCTTCAGACAAGAAACTGGACCGGACAGGATAATGTCAAAAGATATGTTACCGAAATAGTTGCCGAGAGTTTGCAGATGGGACCAAAGCCAGCCACCGCCTTCAGCGGGGTCCCGCCAATGGCGGGGATAGGCAGCCAGGGAAATTACTCTGCCGAAGTATCTGACATCAAAAAATCTTCCCCATCGCCTGTTAAAGATGCCGATATCCCTATTATAGATGAAAACGAACCCATGAACGCAGGGGTAGAAGAAGACGAGATGAGTATTAAAGAAAAAGATTTACCTTTTTAAATATGGAATGTAAATTTTGCCAGGACAATATAAGTCGAGTTGACTATAAAAATACTCAATTCTTAAGGAAGTATGTCACTTCCCAGTTTAAGATTGCCACAAGCCGCAGAAATCAACTTTGCAACAAACACCAAAGAAGAGTAGCCGAGGCAGTCAAACTCGCCCGCTTCATGGCTATCATGCCATACACTCGCAACCAGACCGTCAAGTAAAAATACCTCGCCAAAATGGCGAGGTATTTTTACAGATAACTCACACAACCTCTATGCATGCTGCGTAGCATACTTTTCTGAAAAATCTATCCCGCCTTAGCGGGACCCCGATGTGGCGGGGCTGATTTCAAAAATGGGCACTACCTCCGCCGGTTGTTTAGGTAATAAATGATAATTGGCAATAAAAGTTCAAATTCGCTTAGAATAAATTATCAAACAAAAAGTCCCGCGAGCAATGCTCGAGCGGGACGTGTTATGGGTGGGGGCTTCCCTATTTATTCTAGTGAGGTCGCTCGAAAGCGACCATATGCATGCCCCCAATCTTATAAGAACGGTGCAAGGCTGGTTATCCGAGGGTCGTCCACGCAACTCCTGCCGAGTGCTCCCCTCGAAGCTAGCAGTTCGAAGACCGACTTTTCGAATCTTCGACTATCCAGCTAGAATTGTGATCCTTCACCAGCCTCGCGAAATTAAGTCACAATTTTTTGCGAACTAATTTCGAGAGGCCAGGTTGACAACCTGGCCTACCCACAATTCAGCTACGAAATTGGGCCCCCCTGGAAGGGACGATTGTCCTCCTCGACGATGGCCTTGACCTCCAAGGCCTCATCACGATGAGTACCCACTACCAGCCCGCCGACCTCAAAGAGGGGGCGAGTATAGTAGTTTGGAAGCGGGTCGTGCAGCCAGTCCGCTGGCTGAGATGCGTAGGTGGCACCACTTCTGTCACTGCTGCTGTTCATCTCTTCCTCCAGATGCCACCACTTAAGGTGAGTGGCGTATCCCTCGACCTCCATTTAAGGTCGAAATTCATGAAAAGATCTCGCGAGACTGACATCCAGATCACCTACCCCAGCCTCGCGAAATTAAGTCATAATAGTATACGACCTAATTTCGCAAGACTAAGCTTATAACCCTATTATACTACTCTAAAACAAAAATGTCAAGCCTCCAATACCGCTGCTGCTTTTATTTTGGTAACGATCTCCTTTTCTAATTTAGGATTTTCTTTGAGGAACTGACGCGAGCCCTCTACCCCCTGGCCTAATTTCTGCTCGCCATAGTTATACCAGCTGCCCGCCTTTGCAAGAACACCATATTTAACTCCTGTGTTCACGACATCCGAATAACGAGAAATGCCCTCATTATAAAGAATATCAAACTCACAAGTCCTAAAAGGAGGCGCCACCTTATTCTTAACTATTTTAACTTTTACTCTATTTCCCACTATCTTCTCGGCGGCTTGGATTTGAGCGGCTTTCCTGATTTCAATTCTCACAGAAGAATAGAACTTCAAGGCCAATCCACCCGGAGTCGTCTCGGGATTTCCGAACATGATTCCAATCTTCATTCTCAATTGATTAATAAAAATTATAGAAGTATTGGACTTGGCAACAATGGCAGTTAACTTTCTCAAAGCATGGGACATCAATCGCGCCTGCAGACCCATATGCTGCTGGTCCATTTCCCCTTCTATCTCTGCTCTGGGAGTTAATGCTGCCACTGAATCAATAACAATAACATCTACCCCTCCGGACTTAACCAACGATTCGACAATATCCAAGGCCTGTTCACCAGTATCGGGCTGAGATATCAAAAGATCTCCTAAATTAACTCCAATCTTCTTGGCATATTCAGGATCAAGCGCATGTTCAGCATCGATGTAAGCGGCTACTCCGCCCTTTTTCTGGGCTTCAGCAACTATGTGGAGGCAGAGAGTTGTTTTACCGGAACTTTCCGGGCCGTATATCTCTATGACCCTGCCTCTTGGTATTCCACCCACTCCTAGAGCCAAATCTAGGGAAATAGACCCAGTTGGAATGACATCAATATCTACTCTTTTCACATCGCCTAACCGCATAATGGCTCCCTCGCCATATTTCTCTTGAATCTCCTTAACGGTCATGTCGACATGTTTATTATCGGTGGTTGCTTCTGTTTGCTTTTTAGCCATTTTATTAGAGAGACGCTCCCTCAAGCGCATTTAAATTTATCTAGTTATTCTAACAAAGTATATTATTTAAGCAACCCTGTTTCGCCCCATCCATTTGAACAGCACCTCACAACCTCTACGCTTACAGAGGGAGATACTTTTTACAAAATTAGCCCCGCCTTAGCGGGACCCCGCCAACGGCGGTGGCTGATTTCATAAAAACACGCTCCCTCCTCTGGTTGCTTAGTTTAAAGCTTACACTTGGCAATAGAGGTTCAAGCTTTTTGCAAATTAAAACCGCCTACTTTGGCGGCTATTTCTTAAATCCTAATGTATCTCTTACTATCTTGGCTTGTTCTTCGGTTAATATTCCTTGATTCTCTAATTCTTTGGGAATAACAACCTCCTTGGAGCCAAAAATATCATCTTGATACGCCCTACAGCCAAGCTCAAATTCTGCACGAGTTACTTTTTCGGGATCAGGATATTTACCAGTATGTCCAAGTGTTGCTTTAAGCAAACGGGGAATCCACATCCAACACAGATTATGGCCTTTCTGCTCGGCCACAATCTCCAATTCCGTACGCCAGCGTTTCAACTGTTCCTGCGATTCGCTTGCTTCAGCCGACTTGCGCATCAGATCTATCACTAATTCCCTATTTCTCTGCTCAAGAGCCATTAATCGCATCTCCAGATCATCAAGTTGTTCTACTCTTCCAGTATCCATAAGCCCCTGCTCCATAAAAAGTGCTACCGCATAGTGTAGCACTTAATTTAGTAAAATCAAGAAAAATATTTCAGAAGAGTTTGAACTTTTATTGACAATTATTACATACCACCGAATCAACCAGCGAAGGAAGACACTTTTTTAAAATTAGCCCCGCCACAGCGGGGTCCCGCTAAAGCGGGATAAACTTTTAAAAAAGTGTCTTCCTTCGTAAGCGTAGAGGTTGTGAGGTGCTATACTTCTGTTTCGTCGGCTTCCGCTTCAGGCGTATCGGCATTTATTCCCGTTGCACCGCCCATAAATTTGACTGGCTCCTGGGCTACTGTGCTGTCAGGTCTAACATAGACCTCTCTGGCCTTTGCACCATCGCCTGGCCCGATAACGCCTTTTTCTTCAAGTATATCCAATAGGCGAGCAGCCCTGGCATATCCAACCCGCAGACGTCTTTGCAGTAATGAGGCTGATGCTTTACCGGCTAAAACAACAGTTTCTTTGGCTTCGCCATATAAATCATCGTCAGCATCTTCATTTCCCCCACCAGTAAACCCTCCCGCTGAATTAGTATTCGCATTAAAATCAAGTTTAAGATCATTCTCCTCATCAACTTCCATATTTTCAGCTTGCGCTTTAATGAACTTGGTCACATCCTTGACTTCTTTCTCGGTTACCATTGCTCCCTGCAACCGGCGGGGCTTGGCCACGTCACCGGCCAAAAACAGCATATCTCCCTTGCCTAATAATTTCTCGGCTCCAGCCATGTCAAGAATGGTCCTAGAATCAATCTGGCTAGCCACCTGAAGAGCAATGCGAGAAGTGATGTTGGCCTTAATAAGACCTGTAATCACCTCAACTGAAGGTCTCTGGGTGGATAAAATGAGGTGTATTCCAACAGCTCGGGACATCTGGGCCAGACGAACAATAGCCGCTTCTACATCTCGTCCATATGAAGCCATCAAGTCCGCCAATTCGTCAATAACAATAACTATTGCGGGCATTATTGCTTCATCTCTCTCAACCATCTTGGTGTTGTAAGAAAATATGTCCTTGGAACCGCTTTTTGAAAGCGAGTCGTATCTCCTGTCCATCTCGCCCAATGCCCACTTCAAAGCTCCAATAACTTTTTTGTTATCGGTAATGACTGGAGTTATCAAATGCGGAATATCGTTGAACAAAGTAAGCTCCACACGCTTGGGATCAATCAAGATAAGTTTCAAAACTTCTGGAGAATGCTTATAAAGCATGGAGAGAAGAATCGTGTTGATGCTGACGGATTTACCGGTACCGGTCGCTCCTGCTATCATAAGGTGGGGCATTTTCTCAAGTCCGGCAAAAACCGGATTCCCCGAAACATCCCGCCCCAAAGCAAGGGGCAGGAAATATTTTGATTTCTTGAAATCATCATGGTCAAACATATTTCGTAAACCTATCAATGCCACCTTCTTATTTGGGACTTCTATGCCAACCAACGACTTGCCGGGAATTGGAGCCTCAATTCTAATCGGATAAGCAGCCAGGGCCAGGGATAAGTCAGGTTGAAGAGCGGCAATTCTTGACAGTTTCATACCTATGGCTGGTCTAAGAGTAAATTGGGTAACCGTAGGGCCAATAGAAACCTCTCCCATTTCCACATCAATTCCAAAGTTGCCCAAAGTTCTCTTGATTATAGACGCACTGGCATTAATATCTCCAGTAACTGCTTCCTCCAAATCTTCATGTAGAAGGTCGGTTGGCGGAAGCACCCATCTGCCTTTTTTGAAGTTCTTGATAACAAATTCTTTATCCTCAATCTTTACAGGACTAGCAACAATAGCGGATCTGATTTCCTGCTTTTTCTGGTCAACAACTTCGGAGCCTTTTTTAATAACAACTTTATCAACTAATTTTTCTTCCTCATCTTTTTTGGACATCAATCCGTAAAGCGGGACATTAAGGGATACCAATAAGGCAATTACAATCAAGGCAAGAAGTATTATCAAAGAAGCGCCAAAACCGACAGAAGATAAAAGAGGTGCGCCGAGAATAACCCCGAGATATCCGCCTTGAGCTACTCTGATATCAAAGTTTCCGCTTCCAAATATGTAAAAAGTTCCCAGAATAGAAGCAACAAAAAGTAACGTTCCAAATACAGCGCTATGATATATCTTTCTTGAAATTGACTTCATGAAAGAAAAACCGAGAAGAAAAAATGCAACTGGAACAATAAAAAATCCCCAGCCAAAGAGGGATCGTGCAAAAATATTAAAACCTTCACCGGCCCAGCCGGCCTTGCCGACAAAGCTTAGGATGCTCAAAACAACCAATATAAAACTCCCTATTCCCCAGATGCTATTCTTAGTTTCCTGGGAAATATCAAACCTCGACACCTTCTCTTCCTTAATTTTTCCTTGCTTTTCTTTCTTTTTATACCGTACCATGTAATTAAGTATATAGCATTTCTATAAGCTAAATCAAATAGCGAGCAACAAACACTAATTTTTGTAAAAAAAGAGAGTGCCTTCGCCTTGGCACTCTCGAATCATGAGGTCTTTTAGCCAGCTACCTCTTAACTGGAGTATTTGTGTTTGCGGACTTCTCCGCTTACTTTCAACTCATCGGGCCAACTCCTTTCCTGGCGTTTAGGGCGGAAAACTCATCGCGAGTCTTCCGTGGGTTGATTTGAGTACGCTCTCGGGCGACACGGGTGTGGGTTTCCGTCATACGACGACCGGCCATGCGGCGACTGCTCGGCTTCGCTCGGTTGCTGCTCCGCTTCGCGGAGTTGCCCCTTAACCGTGGCGTCCAATGCGCTTTCCTCATTATAGCATATTTGATATCTAAATGTCAATACAACCAAAAATCGACCTTTTCAGTCGATTTTTGAGGTAATCTACTTCTTCAATCCTATCCAAACGAGCCAGCCGGCAAAAACTACGCCAACCAAGCTAAACCATATCGGCACAATCCAGCCGTTAAACACTACCTCCCAGCCACTTACTAGCCGTACGGCATGCATCACCGCCACGACCCCAAACACTGTCCCCGCCACTTTCCGATATGTGTTGTTGTTCATGTCTTCATTATATCCTCAAACGCGCAAATCAAAAACCGTCAGAGGCGGTTTTTGCAGTTTCATCATTTTTGGGGTTGGGTTTTTATTTTATTTTTTCTCTGTTTTTTTATATAATTAAGTAAAATATTTATGTTTTCTAATAAGTCTTTTACACTTAAATTTTCTAAAGTAATTTTATCAACACAAGTTGTGATTTTAATCTTGACTTTTAAGTCCAACATTACTAAATTGCCTAAAGGCAATTTAGTAATGTTGGACTAGGTATTCTTCGATTTGTTGATAACTGTTGACCGACGACCGCTCATCATGCTATACTCTTAATTGCAGACTCGTTCTGCCCTGCTCGTGGATACGAGTCAACTTTCTGCAAAAGCCTGGTTCTCACGAACTGGGCTTTTGCTTTTCCATAGCTATGTACTGCTTTATGTCTTGAGCATTAACTATTATGTCCGAGGCTTGTTTTAAAGTATCTTGTATATACCCACCTTTTATTAATATGATCTTTTTCTTGCAAGATACCCTTAAATAGCGTAACAAGGGGGCAAAATCAGCATCCCCAGAAAGCAGACAAAATGTATCGAAATTTTTGGTCAGCCGAATAGCATCTAAAGTAATTTCTACATCGAAGTTGGACTTGGGAATTATGATATAGCTTCCAATCTTATCCAAATTAACCAAACCAGTTGTGGCAGCAAGTTCTGCTGGGTTTAAGTAGTGTTTAATTTTTTGCATCGGCTTAGTAAATACTCTAGCTTGTCCAAAAACATGTTTCGATGCACTAAGGAAACCCATGGAATCCACCTTCATTGGATCGTGCCCATAATAAAAACGAATATCTTTAGAAAATAAACTTAAAAAGTCATGTAGTTTTTGAAGATCAATACTAAGTCTTTGATCTGCTGGTAATGATTCGCCGTCAATATTTTGGTCATCATATTCGAACCAATGGTCTACATTAGCAAAATCAACGAAAGCGTGAATAACGCCAAAATTATCACCAATGGCCAGCTTCTCTTTTATTTGTTGTTCTTTAAATTCAAGTAAATCCATAAAATTATTTTAACACTTCCCTCTTTCATTATTCAAAAATTCCGCTAATTCTGCGGGGTTAGGGTACCTTCCAAAACGCATGTTAAATTTAGTGGCTTGGCACATTAAACAGTTGCAATCATCCATGTCATCTTCCGTTATCTCTTCAAATAATTCCTTGTCTTCCGGTCCTTTTTTCATAAATACAATTTTAACTAAATTTTAATTCATGTCAAAACAAAAACCGCCCGAGTGGGCGGTTTTATTAAATAATTTTATACCTTGCCGATTTCCAACATAAAACTTAAATCTTTTAAACTATAGACCTCAATGACCATATTATTGTTCCAAACTTGTAAGACCTTACCGTCCCACTCTAAAAAATAAAAAGATTCGGTGGTGGTTTTGAAGTAGGAATAAATCTTGTCATATTGAGATTGAAAGGCTTGATAATCCATAAATTTACGTAAGGCGATAATATCCGCGTGATACAAAATCCAAATAACCTTTATCACGTAAAATTTGTAATTGCTGACGAATTTTGTCTCTAATATGCTTGTTCTCTGGATGAAGCCTGATTAACTCTCTCTCGAATGCATAAATATCTTCAAGTATAAAATCTCGTTTACCCATCTTTTCAATACTTCGCATGATATCAAGTAGCCAACCTTTTGCTGATACTTCTTTTTCTTCTCGCAAAAATAATGTCTTTTTCCATTCCAAAAGCACTTTTTCTTTAGGCTCGACTTGCCCATTACGAACAAAAAATATTTTACCAGTTTGTGGAATACTTTTAAGTAAAATATTACAACCAATCCAACCAGCACGCTGTGCTGTTAAGGAGAGCGGTTTTCTTTTCTCTATAATTTCCGGTACAAAAAAGTGTTTTGGAATAACAAGAAAGTTTGTAACCTCGAAAGTGGCCAGGTCGTAATTCAGCA
>Ga0209515_10002961_pt1 | contig 24981 bp, 26 predicted proteins | sample Subgroupgradi54m_FD_187454 | JGI IMG/M metagenome (GOLD analysis project Ga0209515, IMG submission 187454) | Subsurface groundwater microbial communities from S. Glens Falls, New York, USA - GMW60B uncontaminated upgradient, 5.4 m (SPAdes)... ... | reverse complement strand
TGGTGGGAATATTCTTTGCCCTTAGTTTAGCCCTGGGAATTTTAATAACACCCGAACCGGAACTGCTGGAAGCGTTATTTGGCGACATTACCAAAATAGGCCTCACAGACGTCTTTATAACCATCACCATGATAGCTATCATTTTCTTTACCATGTTCCGGATATACCGTGGGCTGACTTTGAGCGTGGTTTCTAAACAACTCGCTCAATCCATGGGAATTAATGTTTCCAAAATAAGTTTCCTGTTTCTTCTCTTGGTAGCCATTATAGTCTCCTTGGGGCTTAAAGTAACCGGAATATTCCTGATGGGGGCTCTAGTGATAGTCCCCGCGGCAGCGGCTAAGAATGTTTCCATCAGTTTGGCGAACTTTACCAAATTAGCAGCATTGTTTGGGGGTATTTCTGCCTTAGGGGGAATTTTATTCGCAAGTTATTTAAATCTTCATCCCGGCCCGATAGTAGTCCTAACCAGCGGGATTATCTTTCTAATTACTTTGCTTTTTAAAAAATAAGGGCTAGAATTATATTTAAATAGTTCATTAAAAAGGCTTGCCAGATGAATTTTAAGAGATTATTTTTTCTTATTCTAACTTTTGTGGTTGCGATAAGCTTTATATACTTATCTAGCTCGATTAAAAACATATCAATGATTTCAGCTCTCGTTACAATTGGGACTGAAAACACTGATTATAATTTACTTGTAAAAAATATGTCCAAGGACCCTTCCGTTGGAGAAGAAACAAAAATAAAAATTTTTATAGGACCATATAAAGACCTGCGTCTATCTAGTGGAAGACTAGAATATGACGGAGATACTTATTATATTTTTATTGATTCTAGTTTTTATAATTCGATTAATCCTGATGAAAAAGAAGTGTTAATAGCACATGAAATGGGACACATATCTCATCGCTTCACTAAAATTGACAAACTGAAGTTTTGGTTCTGGAGAATATTTACCGAGTCCGCAAGTGCAAAATATAAAGAAGAACTTATTGAGACCGGATATCAAATATCGGCAGATGATTTTGCAGCAAAACATATTTCGCCAGAAGCAACAATCAATCTTTTAAATAAGTTGTATCCTAGTGAAGATGGGCGTAAAAGCATGGACTATAAGGTAAGGATGCTTAACCTGGCAACATTACCAAAAGAGGCATTGCAAAAACATTAAAACATTATTATTATAATTAAGACCTTAGCGGGTCTTTTAATATGCTTGGCGTAAACGAATTAAAACAAAAAACATTCATTATCTATGAGGGTCAGCCCTATGTTGTGCTTGAAACACATCATCTTAAGATGCAACAAAGACGGCCTACGGTACAGGTCAAAATGCGTAATGTGATAAACGGCAAAGTTCTTGAAAGAAACTTCGCCCAATCTGATGTTTTTGAAGAAGCTGATATAGAACGTGCTAAAGTTAAATTTCTCTATAACCACAAAGACCAGTATTGGTTTGTTTATGAGAACGAGTCCACAAAAAGATTTCTGCTAACAGAAGAACTAATCGGCGAAGCCACCAAATTCTTAAAGCCGAATACGATTCTTGATGCCATTGAATATAACGGCAATATCACAAACATCGAACTTCCAGTCAAAATGGAATTTAAGGTTCTGGAAGCTCCTCCTGCAATCCGCGGAGATACTGCTCAAGGCGGAGTAAAACAAGTCAAGATAGAGACCGGCACCTATCTCAATGTTCCGTTGTTCATAAATCAGGACGACATCATCCGAATAAATACCGAAACTGGTGAATACGTAGAACGCGTAGAAAAAGGTAAATAAAAACTCGTCCCTGCAAAGGTGCCCTTTGTTATTTTTCAGAGTTTCTATGTTTTTTACTCCCTCTCATGAAGGAGACGACGACAATCGGCGCAAAAAACCAGTAGAAAAGTGCCTCATTGGTAGAAAAATATTCTGATAGATAGGATAGATTGCCGGATATTTTTAATGCCCTCACTGGAACTATGTTTGTGATTATTGTAATTAAAAGACCCAATTGTAAAAAACTGATAATAGAAACAGATAAAAAAGATGCATCTTTCAGGGTAAGCCGGCCTTTGACAAGAGAGTGATTAAGAATAGCAAACACTATTACATAAACAAACAGGAACAATCCGACACGCGTTATGTATAATTCAGGCGATATCTTTATGAGATCGTGTAAACGATCAAGGTAAGGAAATACCGACATAATTGCATAGGCAATATAAATCCCCAATAGAGATATCAAAGCGCGTGTTCTCCCCAAACTCAATCCGTAAAGCAATAAAAATATCAGACCTAAAATAGCAAACAGCCCTGAAGGTCCCAAATTAAAATTAAACCCAGAGATGGCAGCTAAATCAAAATTTGGAATATATTTCTCCACTAACTAAAGTATAACACAGGTTGATAAAATGATGGAGAAAATGATTCAGATTAAGCAAATCACTTGATTCTAATATTCAGCACCAAATCTCCGGGTTGTTTTCCCCGCCATGGCGGGGCATTGCCACCTTTAGGAATAACTACATTATAATTATTTTCTATTTTTTCGGGAATGCGGATTTCCAATTTTTGTTTGGCTTTAATTCTTCCAATACCTTTGCATCTAGAACATTCTTTTTCTGGCATTCTGCCCTTCCCCTTGCAAGTATTACAAACTCCTATGCGGGTAAACATTCCCATCGCAGTTCTTGAAGTATATCTTACTTGTCCGGTGCCATGGCAAGTATTGCAAGTAATAATTTTGTAACCTTTGGCAACTCCATGTCCTTCACACTCATTGCATGTTCCAAATGCTTCATACTCAACAGTTTTAGTCATTCCTAAATCTTTTCTACTTATGGTTAACTCCAAATACAGATCCTCCCCTTTAGATTCTTCTTCCTGCTGGGGTTGGCGAAAACCTCCAAAAACATCCGAAAACATTTCAAACAAATCTTCGGCTCCGCCGGTACGTCCCTGTGAACCGCCAAAAAAATCCCAGAAATTTCCACCTTGTCCACCAAAATCATATCCGGATTGAGCTCCTCCATCGCTGTAACCAAAACCGAAGTTGTCATAATTAGACCTCTTCTTGGGATCGGACAAAATCTGATAGGCCTCGTTTATCTCTTTGAACTTCTCCTCGTTGCCTGTCTTCTTGTCGGGATGATGCTCATGAGCCAGCTTTCGGAATGCCTTCTTTATTTCGTCTTCGTTTGCCGTCCGAGAAACCCCTAAAATATTGTAGTAGTCTTTTGACATTGCTTAAATTTAGCTTAATTCCTTGCTATTTTACACTATTTGACAAAGGCATGCAAGATATGGTATAATTAAAAAGTGATGGTGGGGAAAGGGACTGTGTCGCGGTGGAAGCCCGGATTGCACCAGCCAAGAGGCCTCATGTGCAGGATGAGGACTGATGCGAAATGGAAGCCCGACGATACGGATGCCCATCATCACACTGTTTTTTATAAAAGCTCGGACCCGCGCCGGCAAGCAACATTCGCGCGGTCCGTTGTCCGGAAAAAGGCGTAAGAGTACCCACCGTGTGGTACTGTAACGATCCCGGACAATCCTGGCCAGGATGATCGCGGCGGCGCCTGATGGCCCGCGGCTAAATCCTGCGTTTTCATGAGTACCACATGGTCGGCGATACTATTTCCAGGATAGTATCGCCGACCGCCCAACCTTATAAACAACTCGTCTGCATGGTGCAGTATTGAGAGCCTGTAAGGTTTTTTGTTTTTTAAATTACCAGCACTTCCGCCTTCACATCTTTCTCCTCGATCCGGACAACCCGGGTCTTTTTTAATATCCAAAATATTAGCATCCCAAACAATACACTCAACCAAACAAATATCCAACTCAAACCCCATAGTATCAAAAATAATCCGAAGGCCACTACCGGCGGAGCATATTTAAAATAGGGCCGTAAAAAATCATTTAAGCTTTGCAGAGTCTGGCTAGAAACCTGATTTATAATCCCCCTTTTTTCACTAGCACTTCCCTGGACATAACTTCCGGCTGTTTTTTCAATTATTGTCTTAACGAACACTTCGCTTTGCGATGGTAGTTGTTTGGCATTTTTTAAACTTTTAATCCCCGGGCTTTGGTAAGCAGCAAAAGATATTATCAAAAATAAAGCCATCACCACTGGAAAAAGTCCGTTATTCAAACTCCGCCTGATATTAACTTTGTTTCTTTCAGTTATTTCATTTACGGCATTGGCCCGAGCATAAAGATTAAGGAGAATAAACAAGCCAACACCAAGAAGATTTAGCCATGTAAAACCAAAGTAGCCTAGGAACAATAATCCCACCACTCCGCTCACGCTCATTGACCAGATCTTTTTCTGGAACAAAGCATAGCCAAGCACCATCATGCAAATCAGTAGAACAAAATTTAAAACCGCGACCGGTTCAAAATCAATCCCCGTAGTCGCATTGAAAGACACATATCGCCCATAAGCCCACAACCGCCACGCCAAAACCGCCACAATTGCATGCCAGATAATAATTTTGTAGTATTTAGACATTAGTTTAAATATTCTCGCGCAGCCTATTGCTAATTTTGATCACGGTTCCTCACCTCAAAAATTTATTCAGGATAGTTTAGATTTTATTGCCAAAATAACAGGTAACCCGCACTTGCCTCCTCGCTTCGCTCGGCGTTTGACCTATTATTTTGGATAAAATCCGCACCACCTTCATAAATCTTTTTGGCTCGTCAAGTGACAAAATTAACAACAGGCTACGCTCTATTCAATTTTATGTTTTTCAAGATAAACGGGTTTGTTTTGCAACAGCGCTTTTTCGACAGTATCTCCGACTCCCTCGCTTTCATTTACCTGAAATCCAACCAAGGCGTCCGAAGCATTTACCACCTCCGTGTTTCTTTCAAAATAGGTTTTTGGATCTACTGTCGTATTCTGTTTATTCTCTATTAAAGCTTCGGGGTTAGCAGCTCGCAATTTTTGTAGTTGTGCTATAAGAATTTCTGCCTGTTCGGAAGTGATAACACCCTCAGTTGCTCGTTTGCGATAGTGAGCGGTATATAAATCTAAAACCACAGGCAAAAATATTTTAACATGTTTTGCTTCAGGATCCACTTTTAGAACTTCGTCTGTGGCAAACCAGTCAACATTTAATGCTCCTCCAGAAACAATTCCATCCCCACGCTCGATAATCTTCCTGACCGTTGCTCGAACTGCTTGTTCTATCTCTGAACTGGTTTTGCGCCAACTTCCGGAGATAGCGAACCATAAAATACTTTTTTCACGTTTTAAATCATCAAGACGCTTAAATAATTCTTCTAGCGAACCCGCAAGCAAAGATTCTTTTTTATTTTGATAATTCTCTATATTCATTAGCTTAGCTTTAAAGCCCAGCCCCATTGCTTTTATGTCACTTTTACGAGGCGAGGGAACAGATGAGGTTGGTTGATCCGCCAGCTGGCGGATCGATTTCCAAAATAATAGGTCGAGCGCCCCGCCAATCGTAAGATGGACGGGGAGGCAAGCGTGGGTTACCTGTTATTTTGGTTTAAATCAATTCAATCATACTGAATCTGTTTCCGAGACGAGGAACCGTGACAGAAAAGTGATGGGGTGGGAGCGATTTAATTTTTAGGATCTTCTTTAGGAATCTCATTCTCTGGCTTTGGCTCGCCGGAGCCTGGTGCGGAGGCGGCGCCTGCTTTATACAATTCCCCGCCGACTCTTTGGGCTACTTTGGACAGTTCTTCAGTGGCTTTTTTGATTTCTTCAACATTATCAGACTTAAGCACCGAACGCACCTTTTCTATTTTATCATTTAATTCTTTTTTGTCTTCTTCTTTAATTTTACCTGCCCCGGCCGGAGCGTCGGGGGCTTCATTTTCCTTGACCATCTTCTCCGAGGTGTAGACAAGTGTCTCTCCGAGATTTCGAGCTTCAACCAATTCTTTCTTTTTGGCATCTTCCACGGCATGCTTTTCAGCATCAGCCATCATCCTTTTCTTTTCCTCATCAGTCAAACCAGAAGACCCCTCTATCTTTACCGACTGTTCTTTTCCGGTGGCTTTGTCTTTGGCTTTTACGTTGAGGATTCCGTTAGCATCTATGTCAAAACTAACCTCGACTTGAGGAACGCCTCTTGGCGCAGGGGGTATGCCATCCAAAATAAATCTGCCAAGAGTTTTGTTATCATGTGCCATGGCTCTTTCGCCCTGCAAGACATGAATCTCCACTGACGGCTGACTATCCGCTGCAGTTGAAAATATTTGAGATTTAGAAACTGGAACGGTGGTGTTTTTTTCTATCATTTTAGTAAACACTTGGCCGAGTGTCTCAATTCCAAGCGACAACGGTGTCACATCCAAAAGCAAGACATCTCTTATTTCTCCCTGCATGATTCCGCCCTGCACAGCTGCACCTAAAGCAACTACTTCATCGGGATTAATATCTTTGTGGGGATCTTTACCAAATAACCTTTTTACTTCCCCAACTATCAAAGGCATCCTTGTCTGTCCGCCAACCATGATAACTTCGTTGATATCGGCGATTTTAAACCCGCTTTCATCTAATGTTTTTTTGGTAAGCTGAATAGATTTGTCCACCAAGTCCTTAACCAGCTCTTCGAGTTTAGCTCTGGTGAAAATAACCGAGAAATGCTTCGCGCCCGATGCATCAGCAGAAATGAAAGGAATACTGACTTCCGTTTGCAAGGTGCTAGAAAGCTCATGTTTAGCTTTTTCGGCAGCATCTTTTAGTCTCTGGACGGCCAACTGGTCTTTTGAGATATCTACCCCATGTTCTTTTTTATATTCTTCTATGAAGTATCCGATAATCTTTTGGTCGATATCATCTCCGCCCAAATGAGTATCTCCTCCCGTACCTCTGACTTCAATAGTGTCGTCCCCTATTTCTAGGACCGAAACATCAAATGTTCCACCGCCAAAATCATAGACAACAATTTTTTCGTCTTTCTTTTTATTAAGGCCGTAAGCAAGCGCGGCAGCAGTCGGCTCGTTAATAACTCTTTTTACGTTAAGTCCGGCAATTTCACCCGCATCTTTGGTTGCTTTTCTTTGAGAGTCGTCAAAATATGCCGGAACGGTAATAATCGCATCAGTTATTTTCTCTCCTAATCTGTCCTCGGCATCTGCTTTCAATTTCTGGAGAACCATAGCCGATACTTCGGCAGGCTTAAGCCATTTATCACCCATTTTGATTTCAACATCATCGTGAGCTCCGGCTCTTAATTCATAGGGAAGCATTTTTTTATCCTTTTGAACTTCCGCGTCAGAAAACCTACGGCCAATCAGCCGTTTCATTGAATAAATAGTGTTGGCCGGATTGGTAACTGCCTGTCTTTTAGCTGTTACACCGACATATCTTTCTCCGTTCTTTCCGACAGCAACAACAGATGGAGTTGTCCTCATTCCCTCTTTGTTTTCCAATATCCTCGGCTGGCCTACTTCCACTACTGCCATCGCCGAATTTGTTGTTCCTAAATCTATTCCTAATATCTTTGCCATAATTTTGTTATTTAATTGGTTATTATTTTTTAATTATTTTTACTCTTGCTGGACGAATTACCTTATCGCCCATCTTATATCCTGCCCGAACTTCGACCATCTTTTCTCCGCCTTGTTCTGTTTCCACTGCTTCGTGTAAAACTGGATCAAACTGACCGTCAACGCTAATCCTCTCCACACCGTATTTCTTGAATAATTCGCTAAATTTTTTGACCACGTGTTCCAGACCGACACCGGGAACTTCTTTAGCTATGACCTCTAAATCGTCCACCAATTCCATCATTTCTAGTACAAGGTCTTCATTGGCATATTTCACAAATTCTTCCACCCGCCGAGATTCATCTTTTTTATAATTCATGAAGTCGGCTCTTTCTCTCTTCCAATTGTTTAGATACTCTTCTGTTTTATCAGTGACTTCAACCACCGCATCTTGCGGGGCCCCGCCCATGGCGGTGGCTGGTGTTTCTTCTGTTTGTTGTTTTTGTGGTTCATCCATCCCGTTAGAAGTGCTGTTAACTGTCCACCGCATTGAAAAGGTGGCAAGCTGTAGGCACTTTATTTAATACTTAATATTCTTTATTCCCGATAGGGTTCACTTCTAACGGGATTAATTTATTTAATTCTTCAGTCATGTATTTAATTAAGGCAATATTTTTTTCGTAGTCCATTCTAGTAGGTCCCACAAGGGTCAGTGAGCCTACACAATTACCGGGAAGTCCGTACTTAGCGCACATGACAGTTTCATGCTGAATCTGTTTGAAGGGACTCTCCTTGCCTATCATGATCTGAATGGGCACCCCATGAGGCACACCCAATGTATTAAAGAATTCCCGTTCAATAAACTGAAACAAATTTTCAAATTCTTCAAAGAAGCTGGCTAACTGAAACACTTCTTTCATCTCCCGAAACTCTTGATGTTCAAACAAACTGACTAATCCTTTTTTAAAAAAATCTTCGTCTGTAGATATTCCAGTAATTACCAGATTTTCTGAAAGATTGGACAACACTCTGGCAACAACTTTATTTATTTCTCTGGGGTCAGGTGGCATATCATCAAATGCCTCTCTGATCCTACTTTTATCTTTGGCTTTCGGGTCTAAACCAACGTCGTTTTCCAGCAATGAATTTACATAATACCGGTACGCCTTATCTGTCGGAACCCGCCCGCCAGAAGTGTGAAGCTGGGCTAAATAGCCGGCTTTTTCAAGTTCTCCCATTTCGCTCCTGATGGTAGCCGGGCTTAAGCCAAAACCAGCCTTTTTTGCTATCAAAGCCGACCCAACTGGCTTTGCTGTTTTTACGTGCTCTCTTATTATAAAATCTAGTAATTGTACCTGCCTATCACCTAGCATATTTACAGAATATCAAAACTGGCAATCAGATGTCAAGAGTGCTAATCAGCACACTGTGGGTGTAGTAAGCTGACTGCTCAGCTTGCGGCGGATTAGCATGCCGGAACCTGTGGTTTTCTGCAGTTGGCAGAAAACCACGTGAGGCGGGGTCGCGACCAAATTTTCGGAAGAAAATTTGAGTTGTGACCTAACTCCTTTGATTAATCCGATCCTCATGTTAAAATTATTCATACTTTCATGCCAAATAAGCTCAAAAAATTCTGGAAGTCAATCGGGCCGGGACTGGTCACCGGTGCCTCGGATGACGAACCATCCGCAATTGCGACCTACACCATAGCCGGAGCCAAATTTGGTTATTCAATGCTCTGGGTGGCTTTGTTCTCTTTACCATTGATGATTTCTGTTCAAGAAATGAGTGCCCGTATCGGCAGAATCTCCAATAAAGGTTTAGCTGGGAACATGAAGAAGCATTATCCACGATGGATGATGATATCTATAGCCATTTTAATAGTCGGAGTAAACACTATTAATATAGGAGCTGACATGTCCGGCATGGCTCAAGCCGTGGCCATGATCGCCCCTCTGCCGGAAAAACTCACTGCCATTGCCATTACTCTTTTGATTCTTGGGGCAATTCTTATTTTTCCATATCAAAAGATCTTCACAGTTTTTAAATGGCTCGCCCTGACTTTATTTGCCTATGTTTTCGCTTCTTTTACAATTCATCAAGATTGGCCGAAAATCTTTTATCATCTTTTTGTTCCGACTATTGTTTTTAGCAAAGAATATTTGGTCGTTTTAATGGCATTTATGGGCACCACCCTCTCGCCATATTTATTTTTCTGGCAAGCTAATCAAGAAGTTGAGGAAAAGATAATTGAACAATGTAAACCTGGATATATCTGCCGATTAAAACCATCCACTCCGGAAGAAATGAGAGCCATGGACATTGATACCAGAATAGGGATGAGTTTCTCAAATTTGATAACTTTCTTTATCATCACCCTCACTGCCGCTACTCTTTTCCAATCAGGAATCACCAACATAGAAACTCTGCGCGATGCCGCCGAAGCACTAAAACCACTTGCCGGTAATTATGCTTATTCGTTATTCGCTATTGGAATCTTGAGTTCTGGTTTCCTGGCCATTCCCGTCCTTGCCGGTTCGGCCGCTTACGTCATTGCCGAAGTTTTCGGATGGACAGGAGGATTTAACAAAAGTTTCACGAAAGCAAAAGAATTTTATATTGTCATAATTGCGTCTACGGTCATCGGTTTAGGTATTCCTCTTTTGGGATTTCACCCCGTCAAAGCACTTTTTTATACATCCCTTCTCTATGCAGTAATCTCCCCGATTTTGATAGCAATGGTTATTCATATGGCCAATAACAAAAAAATCATGGGCAATTACATTAACAGCAAACGCCTGAACTGGTTTGGCTATATCACATTCTGGGTAATGGCCGCCTGTTCGGTATTGATATTCTTCTTATTTTAAACAAAGTTCCCACTCCGAAATGGAAATTTATAACACGCTAACAAGAAAAAAAGAGTCCCTTCCTTCGCCCGATGAGCAAAAACAGCTCAAAATGTTTGTTTGTGGTCCAACCGTTTACGACTACATCCACATCGGTAATGCAAGAACATTTGTCTTTTTTGATGTGGTTGCAAAATATCTTAAACATAAAGGCTTCGATGTTGCCTACATTCAAAACATTACCGACATTGATAACAAGATCATCGAGCGAGCCCAGAAAGAAGGCGTTGACCCACTGGAATACGCCAAGAAATACAGTGATATTTTCAAACAAGACATGAAATCGCTTGGTGTTACCTCTCCTGAATACAAAAACGCAACTAATCATATTCCCGAAGTAATTAAACAAGTCCAGATTTTACTGGATAAAGGCAATGCTTATTCGATAGAGAATGATGGCATATATTTTGATTTATCTACATTTCCTGATTATGGCAAATTATCAGGCCGAACTGCTAGCATGGCCGATGATGCTGTTTCGCGCATAGACGACAGCAACAAGAAACGCAATAGGGGCGATTTCGCAGTCTGGAAATTTTCCCAAAAAGGCGACCCGAGCTGGCCGGCGCCATTCGGTAATGGCCGACCAGGTTGGCATATTGAAGATACCGCCATCACAGAAAAATACTTCGGCCCTCAATATGACATTCACGGCGGAGGACAGGATTTAATATTTCCCCACCACGAAGCCGAAATTGCCCAGCAAGAATCAGCCTCCGGCTTAAAGCCATTCGTAAAATACTGGATGCATAACGGATTTTTGGTCAATAAAAAAGAAAAAATGTCTAAATCAGCCGGTAACTTTAAGACCATTAATGAGCTTCTTAAAAAATATCCAAAAGAGATTTTGAGATTCTACCTATTAAGCGCTCATTACCGCTCACCCCTCCAATTCTCTGAAGAAACATTGAAACAATCCCAAGGAGGGGTGCAAAGAATAAGAGAGTTTTTGGCTCGTTTAGAAAAAGTTGAAGATTCACAACAACATGACGCAGTGGCCAGTATGCTTAGTAGCGCTAAATCTCATTATGATTACTACTCGGATGAAGACTTTAATACCCAAGGAGCAATCGGGGCATTGTTTGGTTTACTGAAAAAAGTCTATCCTCGTTTAGATACCCAAATGATTGGAAAAGAAAATGCCAAAAATATCATAGACTTCTTTAACGAAGTAAATCAAACTCTAGGCATAATTCCATCAGAATATAAAGAAGCTCCTCAAGAAGTACTAGATCTCGTTAATCAGCGTCAAAAGTTAAGGGCTGACAAAAAATGGGACGAAGCAGACAAAACAAGAGACCAAATTGAAAAAATGGGATATCAAGTTGAAGACACAATTTACGGTCCGTTAGTGGTTAAAAAATAATCACTCTTGTTAATGAAAGAAAAAATCTATCTTATCGGCATAGATGGTATTACAAAACAAAACCCCACCTCCTAGGTGGGTCTTAAATCCTACTCTTGATATTCGGGTAAACCATCGCATACCGTCCAAAGCCTTCTTTCGGCAACTTTTTTTATTATTTCACCGTTATCTAATTTTATTTCAGCATAGGGTATGGGGTCTGTGCCGCTACCATACACTTTTTCGTTTTTAATTCTCAAAACCACACCCTCCCTAGGATTATTCCTGATGTGAGCCATACAACCGTCCGCTCTTACTATTCTAACCCTCTCACCTCTTCTTAGTGTTTTAGAGCCCATATCGCCTCCTACACCAAAGAACTTTTACCAGCTTACCAAAAAAAGTTTTAAACAACCACTATCAAGTTTTAAATAATTAAAAAGCCCAAGTCGAAGAAATGGGCTACAAAGCTGAAGATATTATTCTACGAGTCGTTAGTTACCCGGCTCAAAAATTCCTAAAATAATATATTTGCTCATAATTTCCTGCGCTAATAAATAGAGCTGAGACCGTTCTAGTAAGATTCTAACCCACCCAAAGCTTGTCACAATCAAAGTAAAGAATGCGGAAACAACATATTTTTGAACCACAAACGGTCCTGGTCTGGGGGGTGGCAGGGGTATAGCATATAAAAAACCTTGAAACAGTAAAAAAATGATAACAGTAAGAACTGCATAAATTCCTATCGTCTGGTTAATAATGATTCTAACCCGACTAAAATAATGTTCAAATTCTAACTTAACTTCGTTAATATTTTTAAAAGAGCGCTGATTGATTATTCTTTCTCCTTCTTCTCGCTGGGTGTATTGGGATGGAATTTTTTTGTTCAGAAGATGAATTAACATGGCCTGAAACAAAACCGCTATAATAGCGAGAATAACCATTAAAAATCCTACGGTCATTTGATGGCTCCTTTGTTACTTACTCTGACTTCCTAATTTTTAACACAATACTAAATGTCCGTCAATATTTTCTTTTTAGCGTTCCCTCCTTTCCCACAACTAATCCACTGAAAAACTTGCTCCGTTATGAAAACAAATTTAAAATAGATGCATCAATATTATTTTATGAACAAAGTTTCTCCAGACAAATTACCACCGCAAGCATTAGAAATAGAGAAAACTCTTCTCGGTTCTCTTTTGATTGACAGGGAAGCCATAAATAAGGTCGCCGATTTGTTAAGGCCGGAAGATTTTTATCAGAGAGGCCATCAAGTTATTTACCAGGCAGTAATATCTCTTTTTGACAAACGCGAACCGATTGATCTTTTAAGCTTGTCCAATAAATTAGAAGAAATGGGTCACCTTGAAAATGTCGGCGGAATGGCATACCTCACCTCTTTGGCTAATTCTGTCGGAACTTCGGCCCATATTCTCTCTTATGCCAAGATAGTCCAGCGTAAAAAAATGTTGCGGGATCTGATTGATGCCGCCCACCATATTATCGGTATCAGCGCCAATGAAGACGAGGATGTTGAAGATCTTCTGGATCAGGCCGAGAAAAAGCTTTTTTCCGTTTCCCAGAAATCAATCACTAAAAATTTCTTACAGCTTGGTGGCACTCTGGATGATGCAATGAATAGAATACTTAATCAGGGTGATGGTAATATCAGAGGCCAGAAAACATATTTTGCCGGATTAGACGACAAGCTGGGCGGACTTCAGAAATCTGATTTGATAGTTCTTGCCGCAAGACCATCGGTTGGTAAAACGGCTTTTGCCATAAATCTTGCTTTAAATGTGGCTAAAGACAATGTCCCGGTTGGAATATTCAGTATGGAAATGTCTCTGGATCAAATTGTTGACCGTCTTATCGCAGCTCAATCTGGAGTTAGTTTGTGGAAGATGAGAACGGGAAAACTTGGAGATGAACTTCAGGAAACAACCCGAGCCTGTGAGGAACTCAAGGGACTTCCCATATTCATAGACGACTCCCCTTCGCCTAATATCCTCCAGATGCGGGCAATGGCCCGACGCCTACAATCCGAACACGGCTTAGGCCTTTTAGTCGTTGATTATCTGCAATTAATGTCGGCTAGAAGAAACTATGACAGCCCGGTTCAGCAAGTCACGGAAATATCCCGAGGACTTAAGGGTTTAGCCAAAGAATTGAATATTCCGATAATCGCCATCTCCCAGCTTTCCCGCGCAATAGAACAAAGAGATGGCCACAGACCCAAACTATCTGACTTGAGAGATTCAGGTTCCATTGAACAAGACGCCGATTTAGTCATGTTCATCCACAGAGAAGACAAGATTAAAGACCGGGACAAATTAAATCCTGAACAAATCAACACCGCCCAGCTGATTATCGCCAAACACAGAAACGGCCCGACCGGAGAGATTGATTTCAAAATCAATCCTGACAGCTTAAGATTTTTGGAACTCGATAAAATCCATGGCGATTTGGGGGTGGTAAATGATGGAGGAGAAAATTATTTGTAATATGAATCCCGTTAGAAGTTAACCCTAACGGGAATAACAAGTATTTAGTAATATAAAGTATGTGAGCTTGTCACTGTTTTAAAACGGTGGACGGTTTGCAAAACTTCTAACGGGATGAACTCAAAATTTAAAGACATAGTAAAATTATTTCAAAAACTACCCGGTGTAGGGCCAAGACAAGCGGCCAGATTTGTCATTGCCCTGATGGATAAACCCGAAGAAGAACTTCAAGAATTAGGCAAAGCCGTGGCGAATCTGCGCAGAGAAATATCTTTTTGTACTGTTTGTTTTAACATATCGGACAATGGTCTTTGTTCTGTATGTTTGGACAATCAAAGAGACCAGACAAAACTCTTGGTGGTAGAAAAGGTTACCGATCTTGATTCTATAGAACGAACAGGGCTATACAGAGGCCTCTACCATGTCCTTGGTGGTGCGATAAATCCCCTTGATGGCCTCAACCCCGAAACACTCCGTTTAAGAGAGCTTGAAAGCCGCATAAGCAAACTCAACGGCACAAATGTTGAGCTAATAATAGCAACCAACCCCAACACCGCCGGTGAAACAACTTCACATTACATAAGAGAGGTTTTCAGAAACAAAAAAGGGGTCTTTTTAACCCGCCTCGCCCGAGGTCTATCATCGGGTTCTAATCTAGAATACACCGATGAGATAACTCTGAAAAATGCGTTGGATTATAGAAAATAAATCACCCTTCAACTTAGTTCAGGGTGATTTTTGTTATTTGGATTTTGGTGTAGGGTTGGCGGTGGCCTTTTTTCTTGTGCTGACGAGTTTTGGATTTATATCGAAAAACAATCTTCTTGTCCCCCTTACCCTCTTCAAGTACTTTGGCCGAGACCTTGGCTCCAGAAACTATCGGCTGACCAAGTTTGACCTCACCACCTGCCCCGTTACCTTTAGCGTCGGGGTTGACTACGAGTAATACATTATCAAAAACAACTTCTTTTCCATCTGTTTCTAGCTTTTCAACCCTTAAAATATCGCCTTCGGCGACTTTATACTGCTTTCCTCCTGTTTTTATTACAGCAAACATATGAGATTTAAATTAATTATCTGACCTGTATATTAACTGAAAATAACTTTCTTGTAAAGTCCCAATTCTATAATAAAAAATTAAAGTGCCCACACATCAGTGCGGGCACTGAACCAACTCTCAAGGGTTGCTATGCTTCTTTGAGAGTTTCCGGTGGGCGTGTTGCTGGTGCCGGTGGTTTCGGAACAGGAGGATGAACTGGTGGTTCTGTGGCACCCCCATCGGATACCTTCATCAGCGTCTCCTTGTACACACCGTCGGCGCCGACAACCGTCCATTCACCGACCATCTTTTTTCCGTCCTCGATCTTATAGGCAACTACGCCTACCATCGAGCCACCATAGTAACTGACGGCGAGAACGTCGTTACTTACGATGCCGATGCCAAGCGCACTCTCGCTACTCTGCGGGAAAGTCCACCGCAGGTAGAAGACGTTGTTCATCTTCGCGATTTCGACGACCCCACGATAGGGTTTTCCCTCGGGGTTGACACCATCGCAGACATAGACGCCGGTGATGTCAGGCGGCTTCCCCTGTGACGGTGCCTGTGGCTCCTGAGCTTGACCGGTCACCGTTCCAGTGGTCACCAGACCAATAACTACTAGTAGTTGAAAAAGAAATCTGCACTTCATGGTGTACCTCCTTACGGTAACCATTTCACCTCATATCTACCAGGATTGGCAGATGTGGGGTATACCTCAAATTATAGGCTCTTTTTATGTAGAGTCAACTTCCAATTTGGCAGGGCCAATAGAGAACATTGGAAAACTTTATTCTTGGATATTTATATGTATTTTATACAAAATCCCATATTAATACTAGATTTTAATGATATTTATTAAACAAAAATAGGCATTTAGCCTATTTGGAAAGGAAGTCTTTTGTTTCGAAGGTTGTCTGTACAATGGTGAAGCCAGACATGGCCAGGGTCGGAGAGGAATAACTAAACCTATTCATTGCTGACATATCTTGAGAAACAGTAAAAATCATGTTGGGAATTGAAAAAGCAAAATTATAGGTACCGTCATTATTACTATGTGGCTTCGGATGTAAATCAGTGAATATGACGTGATATATCCACTTACCAGTTGGGTATTCTTGTCTTATAAATGTGACGTATCGAAAATCATGAAGAAGGCCATCAATATTAGCATGAAAGTCATCTTCAATATCATCTAGAACCCTTGATTCTATGGGAGCATTTACGCCCGTTCTTTGAGTAAAATGCCTATTATAGGGTTTAATTACAATAGCATTCCATTCAGCATACGGTAATACGGGTATTTTTATTTCTTGTTCAGCAACCGCTATATCAAACCGCTGTCGGACATTTGCTAAGGTAATCCCCAGCGTTTTCATATCCTTCGTAAAATTATGAACTTTGTCATAAACTACCTCGGTCATTTCGTCTGAATGATTGCCAAGTTTAACAACCACTCTATGTTTGCCCTCAAAGAATGGACCATCATAGTATCTACCGAAATTTTGAGCTTCGGATTTGTAGCCCTTTTGTAGATTCTCAATCTCAACCCTTACATAGGGCAACGTATGATAATTGGCATCTACCACAGAAACATCGAGTGGACCAACATTTTGCTTGTCCTGTACAAAGAGTATATATCCGAATATGACTAGTAATAAGCAGCTAGAAGTCAATATAACTAACCAAGAATACTTTTTTTCGCTCATTTCACTCATTTCTCTACTCCTCAATTGTCAGATAACTAGAACGATATTATCTCTGATTATCATAAATGTCAACCTAAACAAAAACCAGCATTTCTGCCGTTTTTTTGTCTAAAAGTTTTCCATTCCACTTGGCCCATCCTAAAAGGGCATGTTGTAAGCCTTGCTATAGCTGTTTTAAAATTTCCAAATATTCTTCTATGGTCATACCTAAAATGCGTAAATTATTACGAATTACAAACATCGGAATTTCGTCGTATACCGGAACTACCAATGGACGTTTCAATCCTGAGCGAGTATATATTCTGTGACTACCCTTTTGATGCTTGAACTTGCAACCCAAAAACAAAAGAAATTTCTCAAAATCTTTCCATGATATTGGAGTAAGTCGGGCCATTTATTACGAGTGAGCAAATGGTACACTGACTGATTCCATGCCTTGAGAGATAACAACTGGAGGAATAAAATCTTCGTTGTGTTTCTTCCAGCCAAGATCTAATAAGACATCCTCGAACGTGCCCATTTCTATAATTTCGTCAAAGAAAATTCCAACAGCTTCGGTAAAGTTCTTTTTGGCCTCTTCCAAAGTAGGTCCGGAGGTAGATAAATCCAGAGCCGGCGTATAAGCCACAAATTGGTCGGATTCTCTAAGAAAAGAGACCGGTAAGTTGTAGACGATAGATTTATTCATATAAGATGAGCATATCATGAATTTATTAATTATTCAATGAACTTGGAAAACTGCTAAAAACCCCAATGAACCTATACAATTTAGGCAATCCTGAACAAAAGCGTAAATTTATGAAATCTATGGTGGAAAACTTTTACTGGGATGGAAGTAATCTAACCCTAGCTTGGAAAAAACCGTTTGACCTGGTTGCAGAAAGGCCAATTTTCCATAATGGCAGCGCCACGGGGAGTCGAACCCCGCTTCTGTGCTTGAGAAGCACATGTCCTAACCGATAGACGATGGCGCCCTCACACCTACTCAGCTTCTGCAACACAATTCATAATCCTTCTTTTGAGCTGTAAATAGGCATTTCCTCTCAACTTGATGCTATATTCTCTATGCTTGGCATCAGATTGTGAGGAGTAAGCTTCATAATACACTAAAATGAGTGGTTTTTTCAACCTTGTTGACGGAACTTTCCCTGAATTGTGTTGCATTAATCTACTTTTTAAATCTTCGGAATAACCGAAATATAACTCGTTATTCTTTGTACTTTTCAAAACATAAAAATAATACATATTTAAGCTGAGTAGGTGTGAGGGTGGCGCCTCATTAATTTCAGCTATTTTAACTCATTTCTCCGATTTGACAAATAGGGTTAAAATATGGTATAATGTAGATATAGTCCCCAACCGGCAACCGTCCCACCAACGGTGGGACAAAAGAGGTGAGTATGACAATAACCAGAATCGCCAAGTTCTTTTCGGCCTGTTTCCGGTGGGCTTGTCCTCCACCGGAGGCCATCAGCCAGGAGGAGGCCAACGCCTATGCCATGGCAGTGGCCCAACACGAAGACTTCATCTAGTCGTCTTCGTGTCAACAGACTCAAAGCCCCAAAACACTGGGGCTTTTCGTTTATTTGAACCCCGTTTACCAACTAACATCTATCTACCAAAGCAACCGGCGGAGGAAAACACTTTTTACAAAATTAGCCCCGCCACAGCGGGGTCCCGCTAAGGCGGGATAAATTTTTAAAAAGTGCATCCCGCAGTCATGCATAGAGGTTGTGTGAGCAATTGAAAATGATTAGGGCTGTGAGAGCCACTTTTTGGACTGCCTGACAAGCAGGTCTTTTTTTCTCTCTGGCTCTGCCATTATTTCCTCTACAATTTTTTCCATTCTAACCCCTTGCGAACCTTTCACTAAAATTATATCCCCTTCTTTGATTAACTCCCTAACTTTTAATTTTGCTTCGTCAGATGTTTCAAAAGTGTGAATATTTTCCTTCGGCATTTGGTTAAAAGCCGTCATACGACGACTGCTCCGCTCGTTGACTCCCGGGGTTGCCGAGTCGGCAATGAATTTTGCCCTTGTTCCGACACAAATAAGCAAATCTACAAAACTTCCGGCTAGATTTCCTGCTTCTCTGTGAGCATCTATCGTATACTTTCCCAACTCAAGCATATCTCCCAAGACAGCGACCCTCCGCGTGCCAGGCAGGTCTCGAAGCGTTTCCAGTGCAAGATGAGTTGATAAAGGAGATGCGTTATATGTGTCATCAATGATGACAGAGTTCTTAATTCCTTTAAGTATTTTTAATCTTCCCTTCGGTCCATGATACTCGGAAAGAGCTTCGCTTATATCAACCAAATTCATGCTGAAAATTATTCCAACCGCCGCCGCTGCAGCGGCGGCATAGCCCTGAGATTTGCCCAAAGACCCGCTTAATTTGAATGGCACAAAACTATCATCATAATTTATCTTAAAGCTTACCCCTTTAGGAATTCCCTGGCCGGGCAGGCCGTTTTCTATCCATGGCTCAAAATTGGAAATCCTAACCTTTGCGCCATCGCCAAATCCATACGTAAGCACTTTGGCTTTTGTTCTTTCTTTCATTCCAAGAACAGCCAAATCATCAAAATTCAAAACCGCAAAATCAGAAACTGAAAGCGCTTCAACAAGCCGACCCTTCTCTCTGGCCACATCTTCCGGTCCGGAAAAATATTCTACATGAACCGGCACCTGACCAACTGCGGTTATCACTCCGATATGAGGTTTGAACTTAGTAGCCAATCTCTTTATATCGCCCGGCTTATCTGCTCCATATTCCAATACCAAAATTTCCGGATAATTTCTTTGAAATAAAAAGCCAAGAAAAGAAACCACCAAAACACGAATCCAAAAAAATAAAGCATTTCCAGCTTCATAATAATCATCGGCCCAATTGCCTAAAATGGTTAGCGGGACGCCGAATTCATTATTGAGATTCCCTTTTCCTGACCTGACTCTTTTAGACCCACTTAATACGGCCGCAATTGTTTCCTTGGTTGATGTCTTACCAACATTTCCAGTAATGGCTACAATTTGCGGTTTATAGCGCCTTAAATACATTTTAGCAATTACACCAAGTTTCCAGATAATAATTTTTTTGACAAGATTTTTCATAGATGGTTACGAGGGGCACCTTCGTAAGTTTAATGCCTAGTTGGTGGAAGTTTGTAATAGTTGATTAAAAACTGCGCAACCTCCCTGAATGTTGGAGACAAACTGTCGGCAGCAAATTGGATCCCCTTAGGCCTGTCCATTTTTATTAAAATCACAAACTTGGGATCATAAGCCGGCGCAAATCCAAGAAAATTATGAATAAACTCTTTTTCATCATAACCGCCTTTTCCGTCAGGTATCTGCGCAGTTCCAGTTTTGCCTGCTATATCATATCCCTTTATTCTGGCTTTATCAAAGCCGTTATCTACCACCCCAACTAGCATTGACCTTAACTTGTCTGATGTTTTTTTAGAAAATGGAATGCTCATAATTTCCGGCTTGGTAACTATTTCCGCCCCCCCCTCTTTGATTACTTTTTCAACAACATAAGGTTTCATCAACTTACCGCCGTTTGCAATAGCCGAATATGCATTTACAAGCTGTATCGGCGTGACTGCGATTCCCTGCCCGAAAGATGCTGTCAAATAATTAATTTTCCTTCCGCTGTAAAGATTGGCGATATCGCCGTTCACCTCGCCCGGCAAATCTATGCCCGTTCTTTGTCCGAATCCGATATTGATTGCGTAATTAAGAAAATTATCATCGCCGACAAGATTCTCAACAAACATGGCTCCGGTGTTTATGGATTTTTCCAGAACCTGAGACATTGTTTGAAAACCGAAAACCTTATTGCTGAAATTATGTATTGTATACTCGGCGGCTTTGATAAAACCGGCATCGGTAAATGTTGTCTGGGGAGTAACCTTTCCAAGGTCCAATCCTACTGCCATGGTTATGGGTTTATATGAAGAACCTGGCTCAAAAACTTCCTGGACACTTTTATTCAAAAATAGACCTGGTTGGTAATCGCTATAATTGTTTGGATCAAAAGATGGCTTGTCAGCCATGGCTAATATCTTACCAGTATTCGGATCTTGAACAATAATTGTCCCGCCTTGGGCATTCCATTTTTTTAGTACATTTTCAAGCTTATCTTCAGCATAGGCTTGAATGTTCTTGTCTATGGTCAAAACAATATCCGACGGCCGATTGAACATGTTATCATTCTTATCTTTATTGCCATAAATAAGATTTTTAATAAAACTGACTATTCCCTTTGTGGCCGTTACCTTTACAGCTGTCTTACCGAACAGATCATTATCATAATAGGACTCAATACCATATTGCCCCGAACGGCCATCCAAGTCATATCCCAAAAACCCTATGACATTAGATGCCAATTTATGTCCAGGATAAAATCTGTCAGTTTCATATGAAACACCCAACCCCTTAAGATTCAGGCTTTTTATTTGTTCAACTTGATTTACATCAAGCCGCCTATCCAGAACTTTGGAAGAATTCCGTCCTGTTTGAACAACCTTTGATATTAAATCTTTATCTATTTTTAAAATATCGGCTACCCGAGACATCTTCGCTAAATCGGTGCCCCAATCAACCTTAGAAGGGATAATATAGGCCAAAGGAAATTTATTATTAGTAGCAGCAAGGAATAAACCATTAGACGCCAAATCTTTCAGATATATATTGCCTCTGGCCAAAATGTTGGTGATATTTTCTTTTTGAGCAGTCGCCGTCCTGGAGTAAACCGAATGCCGAATATAGGATAAAATAAAAAGCCTATATAAAATTAGGCTTGAAATAACCAAAACAAAGACAAAAAATATGTTTATGCGAAAATTATCATGCGATTTCACGATTATATATTACACAGCTTATGGCCTTAAGGCCACATATCCGCTTTCGAAGAGATAGGTTGCATTTTTAGCTTCCACCATATTTTGACTTAAGGCAAAATTAAGAACCCTTGCAGGATCTTCCATAGATGATTTTTGGGCAGCCAAAGAACTGCGAATCCCATTTAAAGATTCCAGTTTTTGATTCAACATGCTTGTTTTATAATTGCCGGCCGCAATTATATTGGCTTGAACCACATAATAAATCATCAAAAGCCCGGCAATCAACAATATTATCATATTGATTACAAAAACCATGTTTGTAGAGTTATTATTTAATTCTTTGACTAGTATATGATTTGTTACTGTCACTATTTTGGGGCTAGGGCATTCCTACCCATCCCTCTTTAGTTTTTAGCTTATAGTTAATAAGTTATAATTTCTGAACAACTTTCATCTTTGCACTTCTACTACGTGGATTGGATTTTTGTTCTTCCCAGGACGGTCTTATCGTTCCCTTCACCACAAATTCTATGACCCCTTCTTTCTTTTTTTCTTTGAAAATCTCCTTGACCATCTTATCTTCCAATCCTTGAAACGATATCACCACCAATCTTCCCCCTGGGTTCAATACTTCTATGGCCGACATCATACCCTTTCTCACGTTTCCCAGTTCATCATTCACCGCAACCCTTAATGCCTGGAATGTCTTTGTCGCAAAGTGTATCTTCTGATGCTTGTACCATTCTGATACAGATTGACCGATAACATTCACCAGTTCTTCGGTCATAATAATCGGTTTTTCTTTTCTTGCTTTTATGATGTTCTTTGCAATGTTTCCAGCAAACTGTTCTTCGCCCAAGGAACTTATTAATTCTCTCAAATCATCCTCGCTATATTTATTTACAATATCAACGGCACTTTCATGCTCAACTTCTGGATTAAACCTCATGTCCAATATCTCGTTTCTCTTGAAAGAAAATCCTCGACCGCTTTCTTCGTAATGCCATGATGACAATCCGAGATCAAACAATATTCCATCGGGTTCAAACTTGTACTTCTCAACTATCTTTTTTAAATTTACATAACTGTCATTAATTTTAATAAATCTCTCGTCTTCAATTTTTAAATTCTTGAATATTTCCGGATCCCATTCTATTCCTATAATTTTTATGTCAGGAAATTTTTCTAATATTTCCCTAGAATGGCCGCCTCCATTAACCGTTGCATCTATTATTTTCCTTCCCGGTTCTATTTTTAAATATTCAATTACTTCTTTTACCAAAACGGGGGTATGTGCCATCTTTTTATATCAAGCCGAGTTCCCCCAACTTCTCGGCTATTTTATCTGAATTTTTTTCTAAATCATCTTTATAAGCATTCCACTTCACTTCATCCCATATTTCCAACCTGTTAAAAAGTCCGGCCACTATAATTGTTTTATTCAAGCTTGCATATTCTTTTAAATTATCCGGAATCAGTATTCTTCCTAATGAATCAAATTCTACCTCTACGGCACCTGATAGAAATAAGCGACTAAAAGATCTAGTATCCTGCTTGCCTATAGACAACCCGCCAAGCATTTCAGCAAATGGAGCCCAGTTTTTTGAAGGAAAAATAAATAAACAACCATCGAGACCCTTGGTTAGAACCGCTCCATCCCCCAGCTCTTTTCTGAATTTCGACGGAATAGCCAGTCTCTTCTTTGGGTCTAAATTATGTCTGTATTCGCCTATTAGCAAGGAATTGCCTAACTCCCGTGTTAATAGTTATCCACAGGAATAGTTAGTTATTAACACTTCTATCCACTTTAACCCATTTACAGGATAAGTATAGCACCGCTTGTTTCCTATGCAAGTGTGCACAACTAATCGTCTTTTCCAAATAAAAAAACCCCTATTTCTAGGGGTTCAAATAAAGAGCGAGATTATCAGAAGCAATCATCATTACCACCATCATCAAGTTCTCGAAGAAAACTGATCTTCACCTCTGTTGTAACCGCTTCAATCGTACTGTCATTTTTTACAAATTCATAAGGCATTCCCGATGTCTTGGCTTCAGAATCCCACTTAATACAATCTTTGAGGCGTTTTTCAATCTCACCTTCGTCGTCGCCCCGCGATCTTAATCTTTCTTTTAAAATTTCTCGTTCCGGAGAAAGAATATAGAAAGAAAAAACTTGACTCGAACAATATGTCTTTTCGGCAAATTCATTCAATTTTTTTATGGCATCAGATAATAAAATCATAATATAAATCGTATTGTCGTCTTTAAGAGCCTTAATTACCCAACGTTTTGTGGTGCCATAACTGTTGCCATGAGGATATGCTGTCCAAAGAAAAGCTCCGATTTTTTTTAATAACCAAAACCTGAACCTGCTGATATGTTTATATTCACCGGGCAAATCAGTAGGCCTTGGTTTGCGGAATTTACGGATAGTATAACTGGGAACCATTTGAGCATCAACCGAAAGTCTTTGTAAAAGTTCTTTGGCAATGGTCGTTTTACCGGCACCGGAGGCGCCAGTCAAGGTCAGAATCATGAGTTATTTTTCCCTCTTTTTTTAATGTACTTACCAAATGATTTACCAGATTTTCTTTGACAAGTCCAGTTAAACAAATCAAAAAACTGTTTGGATTTTTATTTTAGTGGGCAGTACAGGATTTGAACCTGTGACCCCTGCAATGTGAATGCAGTGCTCTACCGCTGAGCTAACCGCCCAACCTATAGTCCAAGTTTATTTATTATTTTCTCGTGAGGACCTTCAAGTAGCACCCGGACGAAACGATCAAACATGCCATAACGATAGTCAAATTCTTCTTTGTCCATAATGCTTAATTTTATCTCCCTTCCAACTTCTGCCTCAAGTGCTCTTAAAAATGTTCTCAATTTATCTTTGTTTATTTCATCTCCAACAATAAAGAGATCCGCCACAGAATTATCATTGACAATGCCATTGTTGTTTAGAAAAACCCCCGAGACCAAAGCCAGTTTTATCCTGCCAAGTTTTAGAATTTTAGCGACCATCTTGTTCTTTTCCGCTGGAGATGCCTTTAAGATGAGGGCTTTTAATTCCACAAAAAACTCAAAATTGGGATTCAGAGAATATTTAATTTTGGCTGTTTTTATTTTTTTAATTAAGCGAATTTCTGTAAGAGCTTCCATC
>Ga0209515_10002960_pt1 | contig 24987 bp, 24 predicted proteins | sample Subgroupgradi54m_FD_187454 | JGI IMG/M metagenome (GOLD analysis project Ga0209515, IMG submission 187454) | Subsurface groundwater microbial communities from S. Glens Falls, New York, USA - GMW60B uncontaminated upgradient, 5.4 m (SPAdes)... ... | reverse complement strand
TCTCGCGGAAGTCTACTCCAAAAGCATCGGCCATCTGACGACGCGCCAAGACATGCAGCTCTATTGGATTCCGACGACAGAAGCCCCCCTGGCGCAGGCGCGCGCCGCCTCGGTGGGGCTGACGACACGCGAGGCGTGCAGCAATAGCGTGCGCAACGTCACCGCCTGCCACTTGGCCGGAGTGAGCCCGATTGAGGCGTTCGATGTGACGACACATGCCGAGGCGGTAACGACGCACTTTCTCCGCAACCCCGCGAGTCAGAAACTGCCGCGCAAGTTCAAGATCGCCTTCGAGGGCTGCCCGGTGGACCACGCGAAAACTGCGATCCATGACATCGGGGCGGTAGCGATGATCAAGGAAGACGGGGGAACACGTCTCCTCGGCTTTCGCCTCTACGTCGGTGGGGGTTTAGGTGCTGCCCCGATGCAGGCCATTTTGCTGGAGCCGTTTACTCCGGCGGCTGAGTTATTGCGTACGTGTGAGGCGATCGTACGCATCCACGATCGGTTGGGCGATCGCAAGAACAAGGCAACCGCCCGCATCAAGTTTGTCGTCAAGCGGCTCGGGCCCGACGCGTTTCGTAAGGAAGTCTTCGAGGAGCGCGCCAAGCTGCCGCAGTATACGTATGCCGCAATGCACGTGACCGAGACTGATGAGCAGCCGCCCGCAGCAACGACTGTGGGGCCGGCCCCATCGGTGAATGGAACGTACGCGCGCTGGATGTTCACGAACGTTATGGGACAAAAACAGTCCGGCTACTGCGTCATCACGATTCGGTTACGGCTCGGCGATATTTCTTCCGCGCAGATGCGCGGACTGGCGCACATCGTGCGCAAGTACTGTGGCGGGCTCTTGCGGGTGTCGATCAATCAAAATATCGTCCTGCGCTGGATTCGTAACGAGCATCTTACCCAGCTGTTCAGTGAACTCAAGCCGCTGGGGCTTGCGGAGACCGAGGCTGAGCGACTGCAAGACGTGACCTCGTGTCCCGGTGCTGAGACGTGCCAGTTGGGGATTTCCGCGTCGCGCGGCCTTGCGCGTGCGATCGAAGCACGGCTGAAAGAGCTCAACGTGTCCGGCGAAGATATCGACCCGGTGCGGATTAAAGTCAGCGGCTGTCCCAATTCGTGCGGTCAGCACCACATCGCCGACATTGGATTTTTCGGCGGCGCGAAAAAGGTCAACGACCATCTCGTCCCGCATTTCCAGTTATTGCTCGGCGGTCTCACGGCCGAAGGAATCGCGACGTTCGGCCAGCCGGTGCTGAAGCTGCCCGCTCGACGGATTCCCGACGCGGTGGTGCGGATGCTCGAGCTCTACCGGAAAGATCGTCAGTCGACGAGTGAGAGTTTCGCGCCGTTTGCCCAGCGTGTCGGCCTGAGTTACTGGAAGCAAGCACTTGAGCCGTTCACAACACTCCCACCGCACGAGACCGCCCCGGAGGCCTACCGCGACTGGGGCGCTGAGTCGGACTTCTCGCTCCAGGGCATGGGGCCGGGTGAGTGCGCCGCGTAGTCATGAGACCGTAGAGAAGTGGAACCGACCAACCGCAGTCTGTGGGCTGCGGGGCAGTGTGTAAGATCCCGCAGTCTGGTGTTCGTCGGGAACCCCTCCGTATCTTCTTTCCCTCCACGTGTTCTGTGAGCCTCTAAGCCTCCAGTACTGGTTGTCTGCGCAATCGGTTTTGGCACGTATCCTCCTCCAACGTCCATGCACGCCTCCAGTGTGTACAAATCCTTTAGCTGCGATGCGGGGTAAACTTTTGACGTCATCTGTCGTCTTACGTAGTAGGTGACGGAGGCGTGGTGATGAGAAGGGTTGTCATTGGGATCGCGCTGGTCGGACTGCTGGGTGTCCCCGTATCCGGGGGGACTACAGAGCAGCCCTCCACAGACGTTCAGGGGGTGTCACAGTCAGTGCTTGGAGACCAGCGGGGTGTCCATGAAGAGGTCGAGCGGCTCCAGACACTTAAGCAGCAGGACCCCAGCGCCTTTCACCGAGCGATCGACCAACGGCGGGGAGAACTTCGAACACGGCTTACACATCTTAAGCGAACGAATCCCAAGCAGTTTGATCAGGTCATGCAGCGGATGCAGGAGCGCCGTCAGGCGCAGTTAGAACGCGCGCGCGAGGACAACCCGGAGCGCTTTCGCGAGCTCATGGGGCAGCAGCGAGCCGCGATACAGGAGCGGCTGCAGCGTCTTCAAGAGACGCATCCACAGCGTTACACAGAGACCATGCAGCGTCGAGCGGCGTGGCGCCAACGCCGTCTTGAACAATTCAAACGGACGCATCCGGAGGCGTTTGAACAGTTCACCGCCACGCATCCGGAGTGGGTGCAGCCACAGCACGAGCGTCGAACACCCGGTTCCGTCAGGCGAGGGGTCGGACAACGGAGTGACCCGTGAAGAGAGGACGTTCGGTGCGATGCCAGGGGTGAGTCATGAGCCGTCCATGGAGCGGGTCGTCGTACGAGCGATCGCGACGGGTCGAGGGGTTCCATGGAGTGTTATACTACCTGCCATAATGGATGCCAGCGACGCCCAGGCCATTCAGGCGGTGCTCCGTGGAGACGTGGACCGCTATGCGGAGTTGGTGGAGAAGTATCAAGGGCCCGCGCGACGGTTGGCCTTGAGCCTCTTGGGAAACGATGAGGATGCGAAGGATGTCTCGCAAGAGGCGTTTGTCAGCGCCTACCGGTCGCTGGGACGATTTCGCGGAGACGCGAAATTCTCAACGTGGCTCTATCGCATCGTGGTCAACGAATGTAAGGATGCCTATAAGCGGCGCGCGCATCAGCCGAGAGTGGTGGCGAGTGTGGGGGAGCCGGATTCCGAGCAGGACGGCCCCACCCTCTTTATCGATGTGCACGATCCCGCAGCCAGTCCCGGTGATCAGTTGGCGAATCGAGAGTTGGGACGGCGTCTCAGCCGCGCGATTGAAGAATTGCCTTTGAAGCAGCGCACCGCATTTGTCTTGCACCACGTGCATGGGATGGCGCTTGCTGAAGTGGCGGTGGTCATGGGCTGCCGCGTGGGGACCGTGAAATCACACGTGTTTCGAGCGACAGCACACCTGCGTACGACGCTGACGCCGTGGGTTCGGGAGGAGATCACCTAATGGAGTTTACCGCGTGGCTGACGCAGTGGTTTGCGCGCCATCCGCTGAAGGCTCCCGCCGAGGAGCACTCGACGCAGTACACGTTGGAGGTGATGCAACAGGTCAAGGCGCTGGCGCGTCCTGTTCCGTCACCTCGGCCAACAATGATCTGGCTCACGTGGCCTCGACTCGGATTGGCCACCGCATGCACCAGCTTGCTCGTACTGCTTGCGAGCGTGAGCCTGCACGTTTCCACGATGTACCTGGCACGTGCCGCAATGAAAGACGCAGAGGTGTTGGAAGAGTTTTCGGAGGGGGTCGAGGAGCCGCTAGCGGTTGGAGAGGCGGAGACGCTCACCAAAGAACTCGAGCTCCATGATGCGATGGTCCTCGCGGAAGCCCAACCCAGCGATGAGCAGTGGATCGAACAAAATCTTCAAGTACTCGATCAATTCGATGACTCGACGACGCATGAGACCACGCCGCACGCCGGAACAGATGCTGGAACGTCTGAGGAAGACCTGCTCAACGACCTGCAGCTCTTCGATAACGCAGAGCTCCCCACCACATCTTGATCCGTAACACCCTCTGTAGTAGTGGCGGAGGCCATTCGGTCACCTTCCGCCATGACGACGCACCCGCACTCCTACTTCCGTACGATCTCTCCTTAAGTATTCGTGCTCAACGTATCGTCGTGGGAGCGCATGAGTTGGCACACCAATTGCTCCCTGTTATAGTGAGGACAGGGTTTAACCGATCAGTCGGCACGACGCAAGAGGTCGCGGTTCGACGAGGAAAACGGAGACGCCCGTATGACATTCCGCCGATTCCTAACGCTTGTGCTCATCGTTCTCGCGACCACGGGGGCCGCTGGACAACAGTCCTCGGTGCCAGCGCTCAACGAGCAAGTCCTGACCTTGATGCACGGGAGACGTTACGACGAAGCCGTTCGTGTGGCTCAGGAAGCTATCCGAGCGGCATCGAGTGAATTCGGAGCCAACGATCCCGTCACGGCCGTCTGCCTCAACAACCTTGCGGCGCTGTATCGCTTGCAAGGACACGCTGCACAGGCGGAGCCCTTGTATCGCCGCGCCCTTGTGATTCGCGAACAACGCTTACGGCCCAACGACCCAAATCTCGCCGCGTCATTGAGTGAGCTCGCCGACCTCTACGCAGCACAAGGGCGGTTCGCGGAAGCCGAGCCGCTCGCCCGCCGCGCCCTCGAAATCGACGCGCAAACTCTCGACGTGAATGACCTCACCTTGACACGAGCCCTCAACACGCTCGCACAGCTCTATACGGCGCAGAGTCGATTTGCGTACGCTGAGCCGCTGGCCCGCCTCGCGCAGGAGCGCGTCGAACATACCCTCGGTCACAACGCCCCGGAACTTGCCACGTCGCTGAACACCCTCGCGTTACTCCTGGCTGCGCAAGGCAAGTATGCGCAAGCCGAGCCGCTCCACCAGCGTGCCTTGACGATTTACGAAAAGGCCTATGGCAAAGACCATCCGCATGTGGCCACGGTGTTGAGCAACTTAGCTGAGTGCTATCGCGCAGAAGGGAAGTACGCTGAGGCCGAGCCGCTCCACCAGCGTGCCTTGACGATCTACCAGAATGCCTACGGACCCGAGCACCCCGACGTGGCCACCTCGCTGAACAACCTCGGAGAATTGGCACGCGCGACCGGACAGTATGACAACGCCAGGACGCTTCACCAGCAAGCCCTTGCCATCCGACAAAAAATCCTAGGCCCCGCACACCCGTCGGTGGCGCAGTCGCTGCACAACCTCGCGGAGCTCTCACGCCTCCAGCATCGCTATCCTGAGGCCATCTCCCTCCACCAGCAGGCTCTGAGGATTGAGGAGGCCGCCTTCGGTCCTCAGGATCCGGCGATCGCCACGTCGCTGAGCGCCTTAGCGTCCGTGTATGATGCCCAAGGTGACGCGGCCCATGCCGAGCCACTCTACCAGCAAGCACTGGCGATTCGTGAGCGGGCGTTTGGTTCAGAACATCCTGACGTAGCCGCATCACTGAATGCGCTCGCCACCCTGTATGACACGAACGGTCGTTACGATACGGCCGAATTGCTCTACCAACGAGCGCTGGCCATTTGGGATGTCTCATTAGGCGGACATGAGCCGGACGCGATGACGACGCTCGTGACGTTAGCCCAGCTGTATCAGGCGGAGGGTCGCTATGAAGAAGCCAGTGGGTTGCTGACCCGCGCGCACGCCCTCCTTGAACACCTGCCAGGTCCTCACGATCCCAACACGATCAGCGCCTTGACGGAACAGGGACGCCTGGCGCGACTGCGTGGCGCTGATGAGGAAGCGTCGGCGGATCTTCAGCGGGCGCTGCTCCTCGTTGCTCGTGAAACGCCAACGGACCCGCAACTGTTTAGCGACATTCTGATGGAATTGGCGGCACTGTACCAACAGCAAGGGCGCTACGCCGATGCAGAGGCTGCGCTGCGTCGTCTCCTGGTGATGACGGAGCGACGTGTGGGGAGCGCAGACCATTCCGTTGCGAAGCTGTATGAACAGTTGGCGGGACTAGCTTTCGCCCAAAAGGATACGACGACAGCAAAGGAGCACTACGAACACGCGTTGACGATTGACGAAGCCGCGCTTGGGAAGGATGACCCGGCGCTGATTCCGTGTCTCACCGGTCTTGCCTCTCTCGATGAGGAGGCTGGGCAATGGGCCAGCGCCCAGGCGCTGTATGAGCGTCTCCGGACACTCTTGGAGCGACAGTTGGGCGATGAGCACCCGGATCTCATCCCGATCCTCATGAATCTTGCCGAGATCGCTCGTGCGCAGCAGCAGTGGGGCGCTGCAGAAACGTATGCGACGCGGGCCTTGCACATTCTCGAGAAGAGCGAAGGACGGGACAGCCCCGCGATTACGACCGCCCTCCTTGACGTGGGACGGATTGCCCATGCCCAGGGACATGAGCGTGACGCGGCAGCGGTGTTCCAGCGCGCGCTCGTCATTCGAGAACAAGCGATGGCCCAGACGTTGATCGACGCTGCCGAGTTCGAAGCAGAACAGGGACGAACCGACCGCGCGGCCGATCTGTTGGATCAAGCGATCGGTCTCCTTGAGCGCGCGCTCGGTCCAGACGCACCGACACTGGTGCCGGCGCTGATCGCTCGGGCGCGGCTCTACGATACCCATGCGCAGTTCGCGCGAGCCGAGCCGCTCTACCGACGCGCGCTCACGATCCAGCGTCGGGGGCAGATCCCCTTGCGCCACCCTCATGCGGATCGATCGGACGACCATATCGCCACGGCCTATCAGCATGCGGTGACGAGTCGGGAGCAAGCACTCGGGCCGCATGACCTGCATCTGGCGGCCGCCTTGATGAATCTCGCCGCTTTCTACGAGTCGCACGATCAGCTGCCGCGCGCCATCCCGCTCTACCAACGCACCCTCGTGATCCTCGAACAACGTCTCGGAATGGATGACCCCGCGCTGGTCCCCCCGTTAATCGTCCTCGCGAAATGTTACCGGGCGCAGCATCACGAGGCGGATGCTCAGGTGCTGCTTGAGCGCGCGTTCACGCTCCTGGAGCGGACGCGTGGACCAAACGATCCATCGCTCATCCTGCCGCTGACCATGCTAGCCGCTATTCACCAGCGCGAGGCGCGCGACAAAGATGCCGGACGTGACTTTGCGCGAGCGTTGACCATCCACCAGCAGATTATGGCGGCCGCCCTCATTGGGTTAGCCGACGTGGCACGCACGGAGGGACATCTGAGCGAGGCCGAGTCGTTCTACCAGCGTGCCAGCACATTGCTCGAATCTGCAGACCGTTCCCGCCAAGACCATCTCGATGCGGCCTATGACGGCCTGGCCAAGCTGTACGAGCAGCAAGGCCGTGCGGCTGACGCAGAGCGGGTGCTGCTTCGGTTGCAGCCGTTGACCATCGCACGGACTAGTTCTTCGTCTCTCGAGGCGGCGAAACTCTTGGAGCGGCTCGCCGAGTTAGCCCACGCACAACACCAGCCTAGCGTGGCAAGCCAGCGCTATGGGCAGGCACTCGCCATCTACGATGCGCTTCCAAGGACGCAGCCCCCGCTCGATACTGCGCCGCTGCTCGAGCGATACGCAGCCTGTCTACGCGATGCGGGAGCGCGCAAAGAAGCTGATGCCATCGAGCTCAGGGCACAACAGCTGCGCTCAACGCAGCAGCCTTAGCACACCCGTCTCCCCCTTGCTTAGATCCTAAACGGCGTCACGTTTTTCCTCCCTCTAGTACCCCTCAAATACCCTGGGACAGATTGCAAGCGGCTGGGCAATTTTGCCTCCAGGCAAAGAAGACCGTTTTTGCTTATTAATTGAGAAACCCACTTTTTTAAAGCCGCCATTATGTCGTCCAAGCAGCGACTCTATGTCGTTATTTTTCAACATAAGGAACATTGGTGTACTTTATCTACATTCAATTGGAAGAACGATTTGACCATTTTTTATAGCACAACTACTTATCATTAAATGAGTTATGCCATATAAATAATACAATTTCTCAGCTATGGCATACCAACTGCTTCTATGACTGTCATAGACAGTCCTAGTAGTAACCATCTCATAGGAGGCGTTCTTGATGGCGTTAGACGGTCGATTGAGCATTACAGAGGTCGCTGGTACGCTTGGCGTCTCGAGTAAGACGATCACCCGCTGGGAGAAGTTAGGGAAGATCAAAAAGGCCAAGCGGGACTGGAGAGGGTGGAGAGTGTACTCTCATGAAGAACTCGAAGAGATGAAGAGCTTCGTGGAAACCGTCTACTAACCGATGAGCCCAACGAGCCATGTATCCCATCGATTTCAAGGAGGTCTGATGAAACCTATGTCGAGATTTGTTATCGTGGCAGGAGTGATCGGGTGGTGTGTTGGACCGGTGATGATCTGGGCCGCGAACGATCAGGACCAATCGTCGTCCTCATCGTATCAACCCATCCAGTCGCAGCCCTTGTATCAGTCTGCGCCCTCAGGAGGCGACAGCATCATCGGCTATAGACCAATCCCCTCAAGTGCCATTGGCGCCGCCGTGCCGTCATCTGCAGCTCAGCCAGACGCCATGTCGATGGGCCAAACCGTGCAGGGAGGACAGGCCGGGGGACGGTCCAAGTTGCCGCCAGCGTATTTGACTGGCATCTTGGGAGATGGGCCCTACACTCTGGGGCGCGATGATGTCATCCATGTCGACGTTCGAAATCAGCCGGAGTTCTCCGGCGATTTCGCGATCGGCTTTGATGGGCGCATCCAGTACAACTATCTGGGCGACATTCCCATTGGAGGGCTCACGAAGTATGAAGTCCAGCAGGTCTTGGAGAAGATGCTCGATCGCTACATTCGTGTGCCGTCGGTGACGGTGATGATTGTCGCCTATAATTCCAAGGTGGTCTATGTCATTGGGGAAGTGGCCCGTCCAGGCAAGTTCATCATGCGGGGTGATGTGATCAAGCTCCGCGAGGCGATTTTGGCGGCGGGACTGCCCACGCATGATGCCGCGCTGGGCCGCATCCACGTGATCAAACCGGACCTGAACGATCCGCGGGTCCGGGTGATCAACATGAAACGGATCCTCTATGCGGGGAAGCTGAAAGACGACGTGGATCTCTACCCGGGCGAAATCGTCGTGGTGCCCTCGACGGTGCTGAGCAAGATCAACGATTTCCTCTCCTCGTTGCTCAATCCGATCACCCGGGCGGCCTCCGCGGCCTCACTCGCGGCGTTGTAATGTCGCAGACGCTGCGCCCACGAACCCACGGCGATAGGAGGATTGGATGATTCAAACAGAGACTCAGATCGGATGGCAGGATTACCTCGCGATCATCGTTCGTCGACGGTGGTTCTTCCTCATCCCGTGCGCCCTCATCGTGACAGCATCGCTCATCGTGGGGATGTTCCTCCCGCGGATTTACCAGGCGGAGACGGTCCTCCTCATTCAGGACGAAAAGGTCATTAACCCGCTCATCGAAGGGTTGGCGGTGTCAACCCCGGTGGCCGAGCGGCTGCGCACGTTGCGTGAAGAAATCTTAGGCTGGACCAGCCTCAGCCGGCTCGCGAACGAGCTCAAGCTCGACAAGCAGGCCAGGAGCCCGTTGGCGTTTGAGCGGCTCATCAAGCGGCTGCAGAGCGACATCGATGTCCGGATGCGCGGGCGCGATCTCGTGACGGTCAGCTACGAAGACCATGATCCAGTGCTCGCGCAGAGTCTCGTCAATACGATCACCAACATCTATATGCAGCGCAACGTTGAGTCGCAGAACGCGGAAGCAGGGACGGCGATCACGTTCATCGAATCCGAGATGGCGGGCTACAAGAAGAAACTGGAGGATTCAGAGCGCGCGCTGCGGGAATTCAAAGAGCTCTACGTCACCCAGATGCCGGTGGCCAACCAGATCAACGACCAGGTCGTCGATCTGGAAGTCATGCTGGCGAGGCTGCTGATCGAGAACACCGAGGAGCACCCCACCGTCATTGAGACGAGACGTCACATCGCAGAGCTGAAGCAACGACGCAACGACGAAATTCGTCGGGTCATCACGACCGCGGTCGCCAAAGGCACCGACCCGACGATCTACCAAGATTTGGCGCACGCCCTCGATGCGCCCCTCACCGAGGACGAGGCCCAGAACCCCACCATCCGGGCCGCGAAGGAGGCGTACCAAGCCTGGGTGAGTCGCCTCGATAGCACGACTACCAAAGGTGAGAACGCCACCCCGACGCAGAAAGTACAGATTGTGACGGTGGCGGCCGGGGACAACAACACGACCAGCCGCCCGTCCGGGGTCATGGAAAGCACCTCCGCGTCGATTTCACTCGGCCCGCGCGAGGAGCAGGAACTGGCCCGTCTGACCCGTGACTACGATGTGTACAGTCAAACTTACAAGAGCATGCAGGAGCGCCTCGAGCGCGCGAAGGTGACCCAGCGCCTCGGGGAGTCCGATGAGGGCACCAAGTTTAAGATCCTGGAGCCCGCCCGATTGCCGTTGAAACCCGCACGGCCCAACATGACGAAGATCTTCTTCTTCTCGCTCCTACTGGGGTTGTTCGTAGGGGCCGGGGTGGCGTTTGTCGCCGAGTATCTGGATCAATCGTTCCAGTCGGCGGAGGATGTGCAGAGCGCGCTCGAGTTGCCGGTGCTCGCCTCGATCTCGACGATTGTCACGGAAGCGGACATTACCGCACGGAACAGCCGACGCAAGGGCTGGGTGTCGGTTCGAGAGCACACCGAGCGCTTCAAGACGTACGTCGCCAGTCCCGTCTGGGCGCGGCTGGATCGCGTCCTCGTGCGGTGGGGGCTCTAAGTCGATGTACGAAGCCTTCTTTGGTCTGACGGAAAAGCCGTTCCGGATGACGCCGGATCCGCGCTACTTCTACCCGTCGACGAAACACACCGACGCGCTCAACCACATGGTCTACGCCATCGAGGAGCGCCGCGGATTCGTCGTGATCACCGGCGAGATTGGCTCGGGCAAGACGACGCTCTCGCGCATCCTCTTCCAGAAGCTCGACCCCTCGACGAAAACCGCGATCATCCGTAACACACACCTAACCGCCAAAGAGCTTGTGACCCTCATCCTCGAGGAGCTCGAGATTCCCTACCGGCTAGGCAGCACCAAGACGCACCTCATCGGGCTCCTCAACGAGTTTCTCATCGAGCAGCTGCGCGAGAACAACAACGTCGTTCTGCTCATCGATGAAGCCCAGAACCTCAAGCCCAACGTCCTCGAAGAGGTCCGCATGCTCTCCAACCTCGAAACCGAAACGGAGAAGCTCATCCAAATCATCCTGATGGGCCAGCCGGAGCTCAAGTCGAAGCTCTGGCTCAAAGAGCTCACCCAACTGCGTCAGCGCGTCACGCTCCACTACCATCTTTCGCCACTCGATGAGTTTGATACCGTCGCCTACATCAGCCACCGGCTCCACATCGCCGGGGCCAACGGCGCGCCGATCTTTACGTCGGAGGCGCTACCAAAGATCTTCCACCACACCGGCGGGGTCCCGCGGCTCATCAACGGCTTGTGTGACCGCGCACTCCTCACCGGCTACGTCAATGAGACGAAAACGATCGGCGCCGACGTCATTAATGAGGTGGTATCCGAGCTGCCGGCGCTGAGTGAAGAGCCGATTTCCGCATGACCGCGACAAGTGACAAGTTACAAGTGACAAGTGACAAGTGACCAGCAACCGATCGGACAGGATGGATCGTACGGCTACAAAAAGCTACGGGTCTGGCAAGCGGCGGATCAGCTTGCCCATCGCGTCTACCAGGCAACCAAAGGGTTTCCGAGAGCAGAGCAGTTCGGACTCATGTCTCAGTTGAGGCGAGCCGCGGTGTCTGTTCCGACAAATCTTGTAGAAGGACAAGCACGGAAGGGTCGACGAGAGTTCAAGCAGTTTGTCTCAATAGCGTTAGGTTCGTTGGCCGAAGTCGAGTATCTTCTAGAGTTCTCTCGCCATGAGGGTTTCCTTTCCACCGATGAGTATCAGATGGTCGAGTCGGTTCGCAAGGAAACAGGAAGGTTGTTGTGGGGATTCTATAAATCGCTCTAGCTTGTTACTTGTCACCTGTCACTTGTTACGCTTTCAGAAAATATAAGGAGTCTACTCAATGAGCAAAATTACGAAGGCTTTAGAAAAGGCGGCGCGCGAGCGGTTTCAGCGCCAGCAAGATCGGGCGACGGTGACCGCGAAATCGACGACGATTCCGCTCGTCGACCCTGGGCACCGCGGCGTGGGCGACATCGCCTCCGCCGGACGCATCGAGATCGATCCGCACATCGTCACCGCGGCCGATCCCAAGTCGCCGATCTCGGAACAGTACCGGATCCTGCGGACCAACTTGCAGTCGCTGCGTCTGCGTCCTGGTCCCAAGGCCATCGTGGTGACCAGCGCGGTGCATGGGGAGGGCAAATCCGTGACCGCGATCAACCTCGCGCTCACACTCTCTCGTCAGGAGAATCTCAGAGTCGTCCTCATCGACGGCGATCTGCGCAAGGGGACCATCCACAAATGGCTCGGGCTCTCTTCAGAGCGCAGCGGGGGACTCTCCTCGGTGTTGCGCAACAACGGGGAGCTCAACGGCTCGCTCCTGCGGCTGCAGGATCCGCCGCTCGCCGTCCTTCCGGCGGGGGAGATGCCGGACCATCCAGCCGAGCTGCTGGAGTCCTCGCACATGAAGCGGCTCATCGCCACACTCAAGACGCAGTTTGACGTCGTCATCATCGACGCGCCCCCCGTGCTGCCGGTGGCCGATCCGGGCATCCTCGCCGCGCACGCGGACGGCGTGCTCCTCGTCGTGCGCGCCGGCAAAACGCAGCGCAAAACCGTCGCGCAGGCGCAAGCGTCGCTGCAGCAGATGAAAGCGAACATCCTCGGCTGCGTGCTGACGCACGTCGAGTACTACCTGCCCGGCTACTACCGTTACTACCACTACTACCGCACGGCGGAGAAAGAGGCCAAGGCGGGCAACGGCGCGACCCCTCCTGCGAACGGCACAAGCCACTCGCGCACCAAGCCGGCTGAGCCGACGCCCAGCATCGATGAGCCGCGACGCGTGACAACGTACGGCAGCGACTCGCCGCAGACCGATGAGACGACAAAGACCCCCGTATGAGTCGCACGTGCTGCTCGACTCACATGATGAGGGCGCTCCAATGACCAGCAATCGTCTTGCCCAGATAGCTCAAACGGCGCTCAAAGGCACCGGCATCCTCGTGACCAGCCGTCCGCACCGCACGCGGCGCCAAGCACTTCGTTTCGCACTGCACGGCTTGTGGGATGCGTGGCAAACCCAGCCGAACCTTCGGCTCCACGTGTACGCCGGGACGTGCATCACCGTGTTGGGATGGTGGGTGCGGCTCTCGGTGAATGACTGGCTGTGGGTGAGTTTTGCGATCGGCCTCGTGATCTTCGCGGAACTCATGAACACCGCGATCGAGCGGACCGTCGATCTCGTCGTCGGGCTACGACCGGATCCGCTCGCGCGCCGTATCAAGGACCTGTCCGCTGGTTGCGTGCTCATCGCCGCCATCCTCGCGGCCGTGATCGGCATGTTGACGTTTCTCCCATACCTCGTGACCTCAGTCCGCCTGCACCCAGGCGCGTAAGTTCGGAGGATCGATGTGGACACACCTCAAAGAACTCTACCGCTTTCGGGATTTCCTCTTCACGCTCGCGCTGCGCGACATCAAGGTCCGCTACCGCCAGACGCTGCTCGGCGTCGCCTGGGCCATCCTGCAGCCGCTCGCCTTCATGGCGATCTTCACATTGATCTTCGGCAAGTTCGGCAAGGTCAGCTCGGACGGCTCACCCTACACCTTGTTTTCGTACACCGGCCTCGTGCCGTGGACGTTCTTCGCCACCGCGCTCTCGCTGGCCGTAGGCTCGATCGCCTCCAACATGGGGCTCGTCAAAAAGATCTACTTTCCCCGTGAGGTGTTCCCGATCGGCGTCGTGCTCGGCTGTCTCGTCGACTTCGTCATTGCCGCCTCCTTGGTGGCGGGGCTCATGGCGATCTACCACCGTCCGGTGACCGGAGAACTGGTGTGGCTGCTCTGGCTCATCGGCCTTGAGGTGCTGTTCCTCATCAGCGTCTCGCTGATCGTCTCGGCGATGAATGTTTTCTATCGGGACATCAAGTACATCGTGCCCCTCATCGTCCAGCTGGGCATGTTCGCCACCCCCGTGATTTACTCCTCGTCGATGGTGCCAGAGCGGTGGCGGGCCTGGTACATGCTCAACCCGATGGCGGTCGTGATTGAGGGCATGCGGCGCGTCGTCCTGCACGGCAAGTCGCCGGAGCTGGATTCCTTACTGCTCGCCACGGGCGTCGTCATCGTCCTCTGGGTCGTGGCCTACACCTATTTCAAACGGGTTGAAGTCAAATTTGCAGATCTCATCTAATGATTGAGACAGGAGACAAGAGACGGGGGACAAGTGGTGCGAAACCGATCAACAGCTACAAGGACTTAGAGATCTGGCAGGAAGGCGTTCGCCTAGTCAGCAATTTCTACAAGCTGACATCGGATTTTCCAAAAGAAGAAAACTACGGACTCACCAGTCAGATGCGTCGGGCCGCCATTTCAGTGCCCGCGAACATTGCTGAAGGGTACGCACGAAATCATCGAGCAGAATTGCGCCAATTTTTGTACATCGCCCTCGGATCGTTGGCGGAGTTGGAAACGCTCAGTCTTATCGCCCGTGAACTTGGCTATACCGATCACAGTCCGACAGCGGTGCAACTTGAGCAGTCTGTTGTGCAGCTACGACACAGAACATTGGCTTTCTTACGATCCTTGAGGTGACCTGACCCATGACTCCTGTCCCCCGTCCCTTGTCCCCCGTCCCTTGTCCCATCACCTTCAGTCACGTCTCAAAACACTTCCGCATCGGCTCGCATCACGACAGCCTACGCGATGCGATCCCCGCCCTCCTCAAGCGCCTGACGCACCGCAACGGCCACGCGACCCCCGCCGAGGTGTTCTGGGCCCTGAAAGACGTCAGCTTCGAGGTGAAGAAGGGCGAAACACTTGGCATCGTCGGACCCAACGGGGCGGGCAAGAGCACGATCCTCAAACTCCTCTCGCGCATCTCCCGGCAAACCAAAGGCACGCTCAAAGTCCGCGGCCGCATGGCAGCACTCATCGAGCTCGGCGGTGGCTTCCATCCGGACCTCACCGGCTCAGAGAACATCTATCTCCAAGGCACGATGCTCGGCTTTTCCCGTCGGCAGGTGAAACAGCTCTACGACTCCATCGTCGCCTTCTCCGAGTTGGAACAGTTTTTGGAAACGCCGGTCAAGCGCTACTCCTCAGGCATGATCGTCCGTCTGGGTTTTGCGATCGCCGCGCACATCCAGCCCGAAGTCCTGCTCATCGACGAAGTGCTCGCGGTCGGTGATCTGTCCTTTCAGCAGAAATGCTACCGCCGCATCCGCGAGCTCAAAGTACAAGGCACGACGATGATCTTCATCTCGCACGATCTCGAGGTCGTCCAGAAGCTGTGCGACCGAATCATCCTCATGCAGCGCGGCCAGATTGTGCGCGAGGGTCCGCCGGCCCAGATGATCGGCCAGTATCGGGACGAAGTCCTCAGTAACACGCTCAAAGCGTCGACCGAGCCGTTGGAGGAGCAGGACGGCCCCGTGTCGATCACGAGCTTGAGCCTGCACGATGCGCAGGGTCAGCCGGTCGAAACGCTCAAGACCGGTGATGCGCTCCGCGTTGAGGTCAGCGTGCGGGCGAAGCGGCCGATCCACCATCCCGTGTTTCGCGTGGCGATCGAGCGGCTAGACGATCTGCTCTGCCATGCGGCCTTCAGCAAGCACAGCGGCCTGGCGATGGAGGAGATCAACGGCGAAGCGACCATCACGCTCGACTATCCCGCCGTTAATCTGCTGCCAAACCTCTACCAAGTCACCGTCGAGCTCTTCGATCAAGACAGCTCGATCCCGCTCGCCGCGGTGCGCGACCGCTGCTACTTCCAAGTGACCTCCGACGATCACGAGCACGGCACCGTGCATCTTGAGCACTGTTGGGGGCTACAAAGTGGAGGCGGTGGGCTGAAATGACATCGAACAGCAGACGACAACCCAACGTGAGTATCATTCTCCCCACCTACAACCGCGCGCATTATCTCAAGGAAGCCATCGAGAGCGTCCTGACTCAGACGTATCAAGACTGGGAGCTCCTCATCATCGACGATGGCTCAACCGACGAGACACGCTCTGTCGCGCAGTCCTATGTCGAACGCGATTCGCGCATCTCGTACCACTACCACTCTAACCAAGGGGTGAGCGCTGCGCGCAATGTCGGCATCCAACTAGCCCGCGGTCGTTACGTCGCGTTCCTCGATGATGATGACTTGTGGCAGCCCGAAAAGCTCGCGTGGCAACTGGAGGCGCTAGCACAGCATCCCGAGACACCCTGGTTGTTTGGTGATGGTCAGTTGATTGATGATCACGGCACCGTTCTGCGGCCGGTATTGCCGCAGCGACGATCCGCCTTCAGTACGTGGGTTAAGGACTACCAAACGGCTAATCCAAACGTGAGTGCTGGACCCTTCTATTCGGTTATGCTGACCGGGAACTGTCTGGCGGTGCCTACGGTGTTGATCGAACGGGATTGCTTCACCCATGTTGGACTATTCAATGAGTCATACCATGTGGCTGAAGACTACGATATGTGGCTGCGCATGGCGCAACGCTATCCCGTCCTCCTCTTGCGCCGCTCGATCGTACAAATTCGCGTGCATGACGGCGCGGTCTCCGGTGGGGCCGACGTGCGCTCGTACAACTGGCATGAGGCGACAGCACGCGTGTTAGAGGCTCAACTCACACAAGTGCCGTGTGGGCAACGTGCCAATGTCCGACGAACAATTTCGACTTGCAGCCGTTTGGCCGGTTGGCATCACTTGCGCCAAGGGGAGGGTCATCGAGCACGACCGCTTCTCCTCCAATCGTTGCACCATCGCTGGAATCAACCAAAGGTGGTGGCGTATCTGGCTGCTTCGTACTGGCCTGCGCCAGTGATGGGTTGGTTACGGCATGTGACACGGCGGACATCTTTTATCAGGACATGAGCGCACAAATCCAATCTCTGGAACAGAAAGCCTATGATGCGCATCCTTCTGCACCGTCATTGTATTTTGGCGACATTGTGGAAAAGCGCGTCTTGGATGTTGGTTGCGGGACGGGATATCTCGCCGAATTTCTCGAGGGGCGTGGGAATGAGTGTTATGGCATCACTCTGTCGCCAGCAGAGGCCGAGATGGCCGGCCCAAGGATGACACGCGTGGTCCTCGGGGATCTCAACACGATGGAATCGCTGCCGTTTCCTGAGAGGTACTTCGATGTTGTGGTTTTCGCGGATGTCCTGGAACATCTACGAGATCCAAGGCACGCGCTTCAGTTGGTGAAACCGTATCTTGCGCCCAGCGCTGTGACGATTGCCTCGATCCCCAACGTGGCCAATATCGAAGTGCGATGGAATTTACTCTACGGGCGGTTTGACTATGAACCATTCGGGATCATGGACGAAACGCACCTCCGCTTTTATACGTTGAAGACAGCGAAGCAGCTGCTGGTCTCTGAAGGCTACCACATTTTTAATGTCAAGATGACTCACTGGAATTGGCAGTTCCCAACGCTTGTCAGGAAGCTGCTGACGTCTCGTGAGTGGGAAATAAAGCAGCGATTGGCACAGTGGTGGCCTGGGCTATTTGCTTCTCAGTTTGTGATGTATGCAACGCTACCTGAGGACGGATCGGTAGAACAAATTTCGGTAAGACAAATGCGGAAAGAGAAATGACGCCAGTTGTCAGCGTCATCATCCCAACGTACAAGCGGCCAGAGTATCTTCGGCGCGCCATCAAAAGCGTTCTGAGTCAGTCATTTCAAAACTTTGAGCTCATTGTGGTTGAGAATGGCGACAGTGTAGAGGGGAGAGACGTCGTAAGTAAGTTTCAGGCAGCGAATCATCGCGTTCGCTACCTATACCGTCAAGAACCTGATCCGTGCCTGGCTCGCAATGTTGGCATTACGGCTGCCAAGGGGAAATACATCGCCCTGTTAGATAACAATGATGAATGGCTCACGACAAAGTTGGAGCGGCAAACCGCCGTCTTAGATAGCGATCCTAGCGTTGGTCTTGTGACGTCTCGGGGGTGGTGGGTTGATGCGCAAGGCCGCACGTTTGCCGAAATTCCCACCAACTTCAGAGGAGCGCCTTCCTACACCGATCTGGTGTTGATGGGGTGCTTTATCTACACACTCTCGAGTGTGATGATTAGGCGTAGTTGTTTGGACGAGGTGGGTTTGTTCGACTCCAGATATTTTATCGCAAATGACTATGATCTCTATCTCCGACTCGCAAGGAAGTACCGTTTTGCCTCGATTGAGCAACCGTTGTTTAAGTACTATCAGCACCCCGGTGGAATGTCCCAAGATGTTTGGCGGACCAAATGGGAAATGATCGAGATATTGAAAGCGTTACCTCCTACTCCTGTTGATGGCGTGACACGGCGTATGGTGAATCGACGCGTGGCCGAACTTTCTCATATGATTGGCGCGAAGGCCATGGACAGAAAGCAGTACGGGTCAGCGATTCGTGGTTATCTCACCGCCCTCTGCTACGACCCTTTCATCGGAGTCAGGGTGTCATGGGGGCGATTTGCCAATCCGCTCTACCGATTGCTCCGGCCCTATGGAGCAGTGATCTACTGCTTGTTCTTGTGGGGCCAGCGAGCAATCGGCCTTGGGCATTCATATGCAGAAGATTAGCGCCATCGTTTGTACCTATAACCGATGCGAAAGTCTGCGCGATACGCTTCAAGCGCTGCGCGACCAGGTCGTAGGAGATGGAGTCCAGCTGGACATCATCGTCGTCGATAACAACAGTACGGATCAGACGAAGCGTGTGGTTGAAGAAGCTGCGATCGTTAGTGTCTGGCCGATTCGCTACCTTTTTGAGCCGCAACAAGGACTGTGTTACGCGCGAAACCAAGGGATCCGAGAAGCCCGCGGCGATGTGTTGGCGTTTACGGACGATGACGTCATACCAGAATCTAACTGGGTTCAGGCATTGGTGGACACGTTCGCGAACGATCACATCGACTGCGTTGGAGGCAAGGTGCTTCCGATGTGGTTGAGTGCCCCTCCCGCGTGGCTGGCTGCTGATCGTGGAGGAGATTTATGGGGAATGCTCGCCATGCTGGATCATGACCAAGAAATACGCCTCATGGATCGACCCAGCCAAAATTTCATCTTTGGCGCGAATATGGCGTTTCGGGCCAAGGTCTTTCATGACGTCGGGATGTTTCGGACAGATCTTGGGCCAAAGGGTCACGTGGCTCTCAGAGGCGACGATACTGAAATCGTGGACCGGATCTTTCAAGCAGGGAAACGCATTGTGTATACGCCGCATGCCGTGGTCCGCCATAAAGTTCCAGCTGAACGCATGAACAAGGCCTATTTTCGTCAGTGGAAATTTCACGCTGGCCGCTCGCTTGCGCGATTTTCTGGTGTGCAGGACAGACACTTATCGATCTGGGCGATTCGGGAATGTGTGACGAGCGGCGCTCAAGCGTTGGTGGCGTACTGCTGTTTGCAGCCGGACCGCTATGCCAAAGAATTGGCGTTTTTGGTCCGGTTCGGTCGCATCATCGGTTCGCTGGAGTCGCGATGAGTGCTGACCTACGGGTGAGTATTATTGTGCCGACGCATAACCGCGCTGGTTTGCTCGCAGAAGCCATCGAAAGTGTCCTGGCTCAAACGTACCACGACTGGGAGCTGATCGTTGTTGATGATGGCTCCACGGATCAGACTGAACAGGTGATGGCGGAATTTCAGCAGCGCGATCAGCGAATTCGATACATTCGGCAAACCAAGCAAGGGGTTTCGAAAGCGAGAAACGCCGGGATTCGCGTGGCACAAGGGCTCTATATCGCGTTTCTCGACTCGGATGACGTGTGGTTTAAGGAGAAGCTTACCACGCAGATGGAGGTATTTGAGCAGCGTCCTGACGTTGGGTTGGTGTCTAGTACGATGCAAGTGATTGATGAGCAGAAGCGCATCTGCGGGATGAAGCCGAAAATCGGAGCGTACGATCGTTCAGGGCATGTGGAGCACTACGCGTGGGAGACCTCAACCGTTGTAATCCGACGCGACTGTCTACCCGGCGATGAGCCGTTTGATCCGATGTTAGCGATTCTTGAGGACCATGACCTGTATGTCCGGATTTGCCAACATCATCAGGAGGTCTTCTTACCAGAACCCGCAGGGTTGTACAGGGCGCACAGCGGGAACACTGTTGCGGATACGCTGAAAGTCCAACGAGGGTACGTGACGTATTACGAAAAGGTGTTGCGTGAGTACGACCTCAATCCCGCCGCGCGCCGGTCGGCGACGCGTGAATTGGCCCGTCGCTCCTATTTCTTGGGAAAGGAGTACTACAACCAGAAGCGATATCAAGAGGCGGTGAAGCCATTTGTGCGAGCGCTACGCCTCTACCCGTTGTTGGGGCAGATGTTTTTCGTATCGGCTGATTCGTGGTGGGTGTGTGGATGGAAGCTCATCAAACCGTGGGGCGCTGTGCTGGTGGCTATGGTGCACGCTGCAGGGCCACGTCGTCGCAGCGCTACCGCTGCTGGTGCAAACCACGCGCGAACCGTGCTCTATCTCGAAACCGGTTCTGGTTATGGCGGTTCGGCACAGAGCCTGTTGCAGTTGTTGAAGGGAATAGACCGACATCGAGTCGCTCCGGTTGTGGTCGCTTATGCCGAGGGGAGCGCGATTGAGCAGATCCGATCACTGGGAATTCCCGTGAAGGCGTGGGGAACGGCAAGCCCTCGCACCGAAGGCTACCTGCGGCTGTTCATCAGTTGGTGGACGCGGGAGTTGCCGCGTTTGGCGCGACTGCTTGACGTCATGCGAAGCGAGCACGTCGAAGTGGTGCACCTCAACAATGACATCTACTCCAGCGTGGCAGGCATTGTGGCGGCCGTCGTGCTGAGAACGCCATGCATTGGATTTCTGCGCCTGACGCGTCCCCCGACGAGGATGGAGCGTTGGCTGGGCCGTGGGATTGGCGTGAAACTGGTATTGACCCGCGAGGCCGAGACGTTTTATCGTCGTTGGTGGCCAAAGGCTCGCTTCGTCTGTGTGTTTGATGGGGTGGAGCTGCCAGTGTTGAGTGCTGCTCGCGCGAGTGGACTGCGAGAGGCGTTCAAGATTCCCGCGCAACAGCGCGTGGTGGGGTTGATCGCGCGCTGCGTGCCGGGCAAGGGCTATGGAGAGTTTCTCCAAGCCGCGCAACTCGTACGGGCGAAACGCCAGGACGTCACCTTTGTCATTCTGGGCAACGGCCGGGGCGGGGATGCCAATTTTGAGGAGGAGATGCACCGCTTTGCTCAAACGTTAAACCTCAACGGCTCGCTCGTGTGGGGCGGTTGGCAGACGGACACCGAGGCGGTGTATGGTCTGTTGGACGTTGTGCTGCAGGCGTCGTCCACGTTTCCGGAAGGGCTGTCGCGTATTCCACTGGAAGCGATGGCGCACGGCCGGCCCGTGATCGCCACCGACATCGTCGGTAACCGTGAAGCGGTGGTGCATGGGGAAACTGGATTACTTGTTCCACCAGGCGACGCCGCAGCCCTGGCCGAGGCGATTATGAAGTTATTGCAGGAGCCTGCGCTTGCCAGCGCCTACGGACGCGCAGGCAGGACACGGGCGGAGACGGTGTTTAGCGTGCAGGCTTATACCAAACGCATCGAAGGGCTCTATGAGCAACTCAGGTAACGGATCCGCTCAGCCACGAGCCAAAGGGTGGCTTCGAACCTCAGCAGGTGCCTTGCGCGTCATCCAGAGCCTGCGCGCGCCGTCGCTGCGAGGCCGCTTCCAGGTCTTGTGCTATCACCGCGTGGGTCGCGATGATGAGTCCGACATGATGACGACGCCCCAATGGCTGTTTGCGCAGCAGATGCGCTTGATCAGCCGCCACTACCGTCCCATGCCATTGGGAACGCTCGTGGAGCTGATGAGTCAGTGCCAGCCGATTCCAAACCGCGCAGTGGCGGTGACGTTCGATGATGGCTACGAGGACACGTTCACGCGGGCGTTTCCGATTCTGCAGTCGATGGGGATTCCCGCGACGGTGTTCATCACGACCGGCTACGTGGATGGATCGACGCGTCCCAGCACGTTGCCGGAGGCGCCGATGCTGTCGTGGGAGATGGTCAAGCAGATGCGCCGGGCGGGGATGGAGATTGGCTCGCATACCGTCACGCATCCAACACTCTCGCAGTTGAGTGCCGATGAGTGCCGGCAGGAGTTGGTTGCGTCGAAGCAGCGGTTAGAGGCGGTGTTGCAAGAACCGGTGACGTTGTTTGCGTACCCATTTGGTCACGCGGCAGCCTTTACCGATACGGTACAAGCAGGACTACGCGACGCTGGTTACCGTGCGGCCTGCACGACGATTCCCGGAAGCAACGGGTTGGAGGATGAGTTACTTGCGCTGCATCGGCTCTCGCCGGGGCGGCGTGATGTCGCCTCGCTGGCGTTGCAACTGGCCGAGTTGCCGACGGACGCAGGGCTTGGGTCTGCGCTGCGGGCTGGCATCACACGACGATTCGCTCGCGCAACGCCACAGACCATTGTTGTGGTGACGCCATGATTCGAAAAGCCTCCCCTGTCGAGCGGGTACGCTCCACGATTGACCGGCGCATCTGGTTGATCGGCGCGATCATCTGTTTTTTTGCCTACATCGTGACGAAAGAAGTCTCGCTGCCCAAGGAAGTGCTGGTGATGATTGGCGGCTTGGGCTTCTTGTCGCTGTTCATGGTGGGGTTGCAGTCTCCGCTGGTGCCGTTCTACGTGCTCGTGGCGTACGTGCCGTTTAGCCGCGTGATGGTCGGCCACATGGGGGTGGACGCCACCGCGTTTAACACGACAAACTTTCTGATGGTCTGGGTGTTCTTCGGCTACATCCTCCAGCGCATGTCGAAGCGCCAGCCGTTCTTCGGTGGTGCACCGCTGAACAAGCTGGTGTGGCTGTTTTGTCTGCTGGGTGCGGCATCGTTGTTGCGCGCAGGGATGAGTTACGGCTCGTGGTATTTCGTTGAGTCGATCCTGCCGCTGAAACGCTGGATGACCCCGATGCTGCTCTATTTCCTGACGCTGTGGGTGGTGCGAGAGAAGCGGCCCCTGAAGACGGTGGTGGTCATCATGATGGTCGTGGTGACGGTGGTGGCGCTGATGGCGATCCGCGATTACATGAACGCGTCGGGCGGGAGCCTGGAGAAGTCCCGCGTCGGGGCCATCGCCGAGAACCCGAACACGCTCGGGGCGTTCTTTAACTACTACATGTTCTTGTTCATGGGATTTTTTCTCGTCTACTCGAAGAAGCAGCTGCGGGTATGGCTGCTGTTGATCCCGTTGCTCCTGTGCTTCCGCGGCATCATGGTGACCTTTTCGCGCGGGGCGTATCTGGGATTTGCTATGGGATGTCTGGCCGCCTGTTTCTTTCGAAATAAACCCTTGTTTGTGTTGGCGGTCGCACTGGGGGCGATCGTGGCGATGCATCCATCGATGTTACCGGCGGGGATTCGCTATCGTCTGGGCATGACGATGGTGCATGGCGCATCGCTGGAAACGTTGGGCGAAGGGGGAGACGTGACGCAAAGCTTGGAGTCCAGCGCGGCGAATCGCATCATCATCTGGCGTGGGGCGGTGCAGATGATCAAGGACCATCCATGGTGGGGGGTGGGCTACGATGCGTTTCCATACTACATCGGCACCTACACGCAGGGGATGGAGAAAGAGCGCGATGCCCACAACAGTTACCTGCTCATCGCGGCGGAGATGGGGATTCCGACCTTGATCGTGTTTTTCCTCGTCCTCTTTGTCGGCGTGGGCTATACGTACTGGCTCTACGGGCACACGAGTGATCAGTTTCTGAAGGCGACGGCGTTAGGACTGCTCGCGGGCCTCTTTGCGCTGCTGGTGGCTAACATGTTCGGCTCGCGCATCGACTCGCAGGAAGCGAGTAGCTACTTTTGGATTCTGCTCGCCATCGTCATGCGCGGGATTCTCATCGAGCGGGAGGAGCGGCAGGGGGCACGGGGCGTGAGACAGGGGGCACGGAACGCGGGGTACCGTAGACCGTCAGGCATTCCTCGCCTCAACCCGGCGGTATGACGATGTCCACCAGATGTATGGCGGAGGAATTAACGGTAGGCTTCTCGTCGATGAGCCACGGAAATGATCTCGATGCGTTTCGTGGCATCATGAATCAGGTACAGGACCCGGTAGTCGCCGATACGGATGCGGTAGGCCTCTTGACCGTGCAATTTCTGAACGCCAAAGGGTCGAGGGTCATCTTCGAGGGCCAAGAGCTTGCGGGTCATCCGGTCACAGAGGGACGCGTGGAGCGTATCCAACTCTTTCTCGGCGGAACGCTTCAGAATAACCTGATAACTCACTGGGGGTCGCGGCTGGCTCGCTGCGAGAGATAGTGGCGAAGCGGTCGTCCCGGCTCGTGACGACGTGATTCAACCGTGGCCAGGTCTAGGAGATCTTCGCGATAGGATTTCTCATGCAACAGTTCATCAAGAAAGACGTGCCGTTGGGACTTCGTCAGCCCTCGGAAGGCTTGCAGGAAGACCATGACGGTCGCGGATTGTGTCGTTGCCATGATTCGTACCTCCATCGACACCATACCATGAGCCTCGACGATTCGTCAAGCGTCGGACTCGTTCTCGATGCGCCGGTCGTAGAGCAGACTGTACACGGGCTAGATGAGGTGCTGCCGTTTCAGGCGCGTCAGCAGGTCGGTGTGGGTGAGCGTGCCGCGGCGTGTGCGAATCGCCTGCTTGAGCGCGAGCGCATCGGTCGCATCTTCAACGAGATGCAGCAGTTTCTGATAGCTGACGATCGAGAGCACGACCGCCCTCGGTCTTCCCCGTTTGTCGACGAGAAATTGATTTGCTTTGACTGTCGTTGCCATGAGGTCACCTCGGCGTTAAGTCTCTCATGGGTTGTGAGGAGCGTCAAAGCTCGTTCCAACGCTGCCAAGGAGCGCACCGCATGAGCCGCCCCATTGCGCTCAACTTCAACCGCGAGCCCGTGTTGGGCGTGATCGTCTCGCAGTTTCCAGAGCTGCACGAAACGTTCATCGTGCGCGAGCTCACCGCGCTGAAGCGCGCGGGTGTGGCCCTGCGCATCTATTCGCTGAAGCGCTGTCGGGATCACATTGTCCATCCCGATGCCGAGGCCCTGCTGACGCAGGTCACCTCATTGGCATGGGATGATGCGCGGGTGTGGGTGGTTGCACTGCAGCAATGCGTGCGCCACCCTATCCGTGCGCTCATGACGCTGGGTTGGAC
>Ga0209515_10002959_pt1 | contig 24988 bp, 25 predicted proteins | sample Subgroupgradi54m_FD_187454 | JGI IMG/M metagenome (GOLD analysis project Ga0209515, IMG submission 187454) | Subsurface groundwater microbial communities from S. Glens Falls, New York, USA - GMW60B uncontaminated upgradient, 5.4 m (SPAdes)... ... | reverse complement strand
TTGGCCGAGGTGCGCAGTCGGGATTCAAAACAGGACAGCGCATTCACAGATCGGGTTTGGAAGAGCAGTAACTACACGGCTCCGGGAGTCGGGTTCCAGTACAACTCTCGCTTTGCTCCGTTTTCTAGCGCCCTTAATACCGCGCCGGCAGGCAAGGATCCGTTGTTCCAAACCGGAGCAGAACTCCGAGGTTTTTCGCCGCTTCACCCGCCAACATTTTTAGGAGCAGGCGTTGGGACGTATTATCGACAATCGTTGATTGCGATTGGGGCCAGCGGATATTGCCAGTCACCAGGTAACGACGTAGATTGCAATATCTCTCAGCAGATCAACGTTGCGGCTCCGCCGGCTGATCCTTGGGGGCATCTCACCAATCTTTTTGCACGTATTTATCGTCTCTATCATTGGAATACGGACAAGAGTCGTTATGAACCGTGGAAATGGGATGGGACATTGAATGATGCTTGGTATGGCAGGGCTTGTATTAATAATGCCGGTGAAGATAATGGCGACGAATTTTGTGGACTCATGGCGTATCATCTGAATGACGACCGACCATTCACTGATAATCTCCTTAAGCTTCATTTCGCGAGCGATCCAAAACCAGATGATCCAAATTATGCAAAGAATAAGAGAAAGTTTTTGACTTCTGTGGATCAAACGAAGCCAGAGATCATGACAGGTTTGGTGAGCGATCTGAATATTCATGATAAGGACTTTTATGTTGGTAAAGTCAGGCCACCATTGCCCACGGATGTGACACTCGGCCATTACACGCCTTCGTATCTTGGATGGCATGGGCTTTTTCAGGGCATTCCACCTTACGGTTCCGATCCAAACAAAAAAAATAGTGGTGCGCTGGATCTCACTACCGGCAAGCCCATTGACTTTGATAATCCAAAGATTTATTCCTATCTCTCCTACTACACTCCACGTCCACCGCGCCTGGCGGCTCCGGATTTGAAGCGGTGTTCCGCTCCCGGTCAGTGCGCGATTCAGCGCATGGACATGATGTCGTTTGACAACCAGTCCGAGGGCGTCGTCAACGCCGGCGGTGGGATGCATAAAGCTGCCATGCGCTTTTATGCTTGGGCGGCGCATGATCAGATGCCGCTGCGTACGATGGTGGTGGATTGGGGAGACGGCGCTAAGCAAGAATTGCCGGACGCAAAGTTAAAAAATCACAAACCGATGTGCGCCACGCAAAGCGAGTGCAGCGATCCGATCAGGGGATCGGGTATCACCTGCAACACAGACTCCGATTGTCCGCCGGGAGCGGGGAAGTGCGCGCCACTAGGGAACTGTAACAAGCATCAAAATATCACCTGCCACACGGATGACGACTGTTCCTCGGGCAAAAATAAAGACGCCTGCGTCATTCGCACCTCCTTCGGCAACAGCACCGAAGCGTGCGAGGCAAACTATTTCGAGTTCAATCACCTGTACACGTGTGGTGGACAGGCAAGTTTGCCGAATTGCAGTTTCTATTTAAAGAGTGGAAATGATTATAAGAAGAGCGAAGCGTATTGCTCACGCAATCCAAACAAGGGATGTTTGTCTGGTGAACCCGCCAACTCTGTAAACGGTTGCGCATCTGGAGACATATGTATCCCCGCCGCTCTTGCTCCGGCAGGTGGTTGTTGGGATGCTAAGAGCAACTCCTGCCGCTTTACCCCACGCGTATATTTGGAAGATAATTGGGGATGGTGTACGGGGGAGTGCCGAACCAAAATTGTAAATGGACAGATGCAGGATGATATAAATGGCAGTAATAATGGCGGAAAAGGGATCAACAATGATGTGCTTCATCCGAACGGAGGATGTTATGCGTGGAAGGCGCATGGGACGGACCCCCTTTCAGCCACTGGATTTAATGTTCCTCTTAAATTGGGAGACGCTAAACCTTTTAATGAATGTAACTATTCTAAATATCCATCTAATTCTTTGGGGGATACATTTAATTTAAGACCGTGGATTGTTTATCCAGGTTCTTTACAACTTCGCTCCAGCGGCGAACTGCAAGAAGAACCAGCCAAAGAAGAAGCTCCACCACCGGCACCATTTGATTGCGGCACTCTCAAATTGCAGCAAGATTGCGAAGCTTTCCCTAATCATGTGTGTGAGTGGGATGAGAAGCGTGATCCAAAATGTAATGAAAAGGGTATAGCCGGTGGTTAGTTTATTCGTGGGTGAAAAATCCTCTCACCAATTTTGTCAGATCACCCAGCTCGGTGCTACATTGGCATGCGTATGCATTTTTTTATTTGACCAAGGGCGGGTTATATCCATATTTTTTAATGTTGGATATGGAGGTTACAAAAAAACACCCGTGTCAGATCCGTGGATCTTGACTCGGGTGCAGAGGGAGGCAGAGAGGTGCAGTTACGGGCAGTCGAACTGGTCGCGGTAGCCCTTGCGAACAGAGACGGGGCTATCGATCATCGGATTCTGGTCGGACGTGAACTCCTCGACCACCAGAACCTTCGGATCGTTGACCTGATCGTCCGGCACACGCATGCGCTTGCAGGAACGTGAGGAATCCTGTCCCTGACAGTTGTCCCATCCGTACCTGCCGCTGCAGGCAAAGCCTCCAATGCTATTCCAACTGATGAAGACCAGTCCATCCGAGGTCATGTCGACCATGGTCTTGGCGCTCTGACCACCCCAGACCCACCGACAGTTCGTGACGGGGGTGTCCTTGAACTGGTACGGGGTGGCCGGGCACATTCCGGTGGGCATCGAATGCGTCGAGTCGCAGCTCTTGACCACCGTGGCCATGTCCGGGTTGTCCGTGGTGCAGGCCGCACAGGGGCCGCCGCAGTCGATTTCGGCTTCGCCCTGGTTCTGGACTCCGTCGTCGCAGGTGGGGGGCATGCACTTGGGCGTCATGCAGACGCCGGACGTGCACTCGCTGGGAACCTTGCACACGGCAGGGTCCATGCAAGCCTTGCAGCTCCCGCCGCAGTCGACTCCGGTCTCGCTTCCGTTCATCTTGCCGTCCGTGCAGCTCACCGCGACGTTCATCGTCGGCGGCTTCTGATCCCCGCAGCCCGTCAGAAAGACAGGGCTGAACGCGAGGACCGTGAGGAGGAACTTCGTCTCTCGCATCATGGTCGTTCTCCTTTTTCTGTTATCCCTCTGCGCCAGAGGCGCATCCGCCTTTGGCGGAGCGGGGACGGTGTCCGTTGTTGGTACCTCTCTTGTAGGGGCGAATCTTGCGTTCGCCCATGTAAGGTGCATTTTCTATGACTTCCTATGACTCTAGTCTAATCCAGAACACAGAGTTAAGCAAATAGTCAAATGAATGTCAAGAGGGGGATCGTGAAGCGTGAAGCGTAAAACGTGAATCATTTATAGGAGAAAAAGGCTTTGTTTTTAGGAAAATTCCTGTAATGGATAAATGGTTTCAGGTCTGATTCTTGGGGGTGTGGATAAATGCGTAGGCAAAAAATAGTCTCGTTAGTTTTTGTCAGATCACCCAGCTCGGTGCTACATTGGCATGCGTATGCATTTCTTTATCGTGCGACATGCGGAAACGCATATTTGGGTTTGAGCGGGTCTAAAAATTTGCTTTCAGTTGTTTTAAATGTTAATAGTGTTTAATTCGGTGTTCGTATGATATTTATTACTGGTCCACACGGCGTTGGAAAAACGCACACATGCCGTCTTCTCACTCGTCATGGGTATTATTGTGTCGACCTGGGGCCGATCATTCGCAAACTTCATACAGAGTCTGCGCCCAAGTTGACACTAAGTGAATGGATTCGACGAGGCGAGCACGCACATGGCAGACATTTCACTAACAATCTCTTAGCCCAGCATTTGATTGAACGACTGACTCGCAGAGCGGTGAAAACAAATTATTGTGACATCATCTTAAGTGGTAGCCGTTCAGTTTCCGGGATCAATTATATCGCCCGTAGACTTCGAGCGTTTACGGTATATCCGGCTAAAATTATTTATATCACTGCCCCCTTGTCTCGTTTACGGTTTCGATACTGTCGTCGCGAGGGCATTCATATTTCGATGTCGAAATTTAAAAAGCTTCTGGCGGTCGATCGTGCCATGGGCATAGAAGAAATTCGTAAACGAAGGGACAGCACCATTAAGAATGATCAGGGTTCAGCGCAGTTGCTTCGTCAGCTTCGGCGTGCCATTAAAAAACTCTACGGATATTCCTTTTAGATATGCATAAATTTCCGGTCGGCACTATTCTGAATCCCTTGGGGCTTCAGTTCAAGTCGCCAAAAATGAAACGACATTCCATCACTATTCAATATCCAACCAGATTAAATGCGATGGCTATAGACCCCAGTCGTATTGTTCCAAACGCAAAACACTGTTATACTCCCGGAGAGATTATTTTCGTCGTGGGAATGTTAAAAACGGTCCATGTGGCCATCCGACATGATTATCAAATCGTCATTCATCCGAATACCAAGCGGCCGAGTTTGGTGCGTCATGCAGCTCTCATCATGCGGCAGGCATTTGGAGTCAATACAGGTTTTGATATTGAGGTAAAAAATTCTCACGAGATCCGCCATTGTGGCTTAGGATCGAGCAGCGGCCTTATCGCTTCCGTCTCCGTTGCGATCAATGAGCTATTCGGAAATCCTATCGATCGTGCTTCTCTTATCCGATATCTTGCGCAAAATCATGGTGAGGAAATCGATGGCGATCAGGATTATCTGGAAGCGGTTCAATGCATCGGTGGATCGGCAGCGGCGGGACTTATTCCGGCGGGTGTTATCGTATTGGCCGGAGAGAGTCGGCCGATTGCTACGATGAATGTTCCAAAGGAATATAGTGTGATCATCGGTATCCCATCCGATTTCCACGAACTTGATGCGAGATCATTGATGTCCGCGGAGCGAAAAAATATGCATAAGTTTATTTCAACGGGCAAAAAATACGGTCCACGAATCGCTTACCGAATCCTGCACGAGGTATTGCCCGCCATGACCGAGCAAAACCTTGGTGGCATTGGGGATGTTATTTATGATTACCGCTTCAACATGGGAAGTATTCGCAATTGCAGTTTTGTCTATCAAGGTTTGATGACAAAAAGTCTTCTCCTCGCACGGCTAAAACGACAAGGTGTAGCGGAGGTTCTTGCTCTATCCTCGGTAGGGCCTGCATTTTTTGCTGTGACAAAACGCCCATCAATGGTACGCGCCGTATTCAGAAAAGCCGGCCTTACCATACATCAGACGACCATTCATAATGATGGATATGTTGTCATATCGCGATCCTAAAAATCCGATTCACCATTCAACTCCGGAAGAACGGTTCTGGAACGATCCAAACATCGTCAAAGAGTTTACGGCGTATCCTCCTTCAATATATTGGAACGAATTTTTATGTAGTATTCATGAACGGTCTTCAAAGCGCGCACTGGACCTGGGCTGTGGAGGTGGACGGAATACGCAGCTCCTTTGTGAGCTTGGTTTTGACGTATATGCCTGCGACAGTTCTGTAAGCATGGTTGAATCCACTCGGAAGAGGATGCGGAGTCATCTGTTCGAAGGTGAAACCGAGCGTCGCATTGTACAGGCTTCATTTTTAGCATTGCCTTATCCCAAGACTTTTTTCGATATCGTGATCGCGAATGGTATTTTTCATAACTCTTCAAGCGTGAAGCAAGAAATAAACGGCATCGATGCTGCCAGTCGAGTAATCAAAAAGGGCGGCTATTTGTGTATCAACGTCTTCTACCGAGGTACCACCCCTTCAGAATTTGAACCGGTGGATGACGACATGCGTACATACATCACCCGGGAAGGCCTTCATATAACCTTGCTTACGGCATCCGAACTAGTTGACGCCATCAGTCGCGCAGGTTTCAAGCCATGTCAACAAGTAAAGCTGTATGAGAGTGCGGTCAGCACAGGTATCCGTTCCGTGTTTCGGGGAGTTTTCCAAAAAGCGTGATTACTCCTTAGTCAATCGTTGCTCGATCACGTTCTTAATTTTAAGATAATTCTGATTCCAGATGTGAACACGTTCTTTCTCATCATATTCCGCCAAGGTTCTCGTCTCACCATCTAGAACGATCACACGACTCCAACCGTTTTGGAGCTGCCCTCTAGGCTCCATCGCAATGGTCAAAGGTACTTGAAAAATAAAATCCCGCGTCTCGCCATTTGGGAATGCAAGCACCGTTCCCACCTCGAAATATCCTGAACGATCCCGTTGTGTTGCCATGAGTTCCAACAGAAGATCAACCGGAACCCGTTTTTCAAAGTAGTTGATATAGGGTCCGGGAGCACCTCTGAGAGCCTTTAGACATAAGCTATGATCTTCTCTGATGGCCGGTATGCCTGTTTCCGTTGCTACATGGAGACTGGTAAATTTTGCAATATCTAAACTTGTCTCCGCCTGGATTTCTGGATAATCTTTCGCAACAGACAACAGCTTAATATCGTCTGTACCAAAGACGCTTTGTGCTGCCATTAACTTTCCCGCGTTTTTCGTGACAAGATAGAGCTGCATAAACTATTCATTATTACTATACAGTATCTTTACGATTTTACACCAGTCTGATAGTTTAGATTTGCTATTCAGGATATGGCTACACATAGCCTGATCTGAAGCATTACTTTCACAACCCGATCCGTAGGAGGTAGTCATGAGGATGACAGATGTTTACCGAACATGTCTAGGTCGGGACGATCTCGTCCAGGGTCTTGACCCATTGGACGTGAACCGCTTCTTCACCGTTGAATTTTCAGGACTGAGCGAGCGGGGCGAAACCCAAGATATCGTCCATCAGCTCATGCAGAAACTCACACTCGTCAATCTCAGGGAGCTGGACGAACCCAACGCGCAAGCCGCAACTCGTGATCTGGCGATGGTCGCATCCACGCTCATTCGGTGGCGACGCCCAATTCCTCAAGAGATCGAACGGGCGCTCATGGTCTTGGCGGACAAAACGCGAGAGGTGCCGGCCGACACGGTGTTCTCTTATGGAACCCGTAATCCGTCTGCAGGTCCGACGCGTCGGTTTACGACTCTCCCTGAAGAGGTGTTCTTCATCCGTGCATTCTCTCGAGGGATGAGGGAGCTCACACTGGCAACCGCAGCCATTGATGAAGCAGTGACCCAAGCCGTGGACGACGCGGGCCTGTGCATTTGCGCGCAAGAGGCTGTCGTACGTTTTGACGCCATGATCCGGGCGATCATCGAAGTTAAGCGCACGATCAGTCCTGAATGTTTCACCCACCAGCTTCGGCCGTTCTTCGATCCGAAACAAATCGGTGGAAATACTTACCAAGCGCCTGGTGGTGCCCAAATGCCCGTCATCCTACTCGACCTCGCGGTCTGGGGAGCCGGGCATCGATCAGAGGCGCTGCACACCTACTGGGTGGACAACATGCGATATCTGCCTCCGGCATTGCGTGATCGTGGTGAATGTCTGGCAAAGACAGCGCCATTGTACAAACGATGCCTGGCGGGCGAAGTATCAGAGCCTGGGGTCATGGCTGTTCTCGCGTTGCTTAATTCGATCCTCGCCTTTCGATACCCTCACTTGAGCGTGGCAAAAGCAAATTTTGCCATTCGCTCGGAAGAAGCACGCGGAAGTGGGGGATACGATACGAGCATCCTCGAGTTGCTGGTGACGGAAACGATGAAAGCGCGAAACGATCTTCATGCCCTGGCGGAAGGATGGTGACCGATATGGACAAGCAGAAGATTCTGTCGCTGCTCATCGTGCAGCTCAGCGAACGGCAAGCGACCCTGATCCGATCGAGAGACGATACTCGCGCCATGGCTCGAGACGCACCCGGAGCGAACCAGTCCCATTCGGACACGAGCAAGTCGCAACTCTCGAATGTTCAACTCGAGTTGGATCGTGTGAACACGGAAATCACCCTAGCGATCTCCCGATTGCACCAGCTTCAGCCACAACCTTCCGACAAGATCAAAATCGGAGCTATCTTCGCCCTTAAGAGGTTGGGCGATGAGGAGCAGGCGAAGCGTTTCTTCATGGTGCCTGCGGGTGGCGGTGAAACGATCAACGTGGACGAGCTAACGGTCGTTTCGATCAGCACGACGGCTCCATTGAGCAGGTTGTGCCTCGGAAAAGAAGAGGGCGACGAAATCGAATGGGCCGGTAAGGTGTACGAAATCCTTGGTGTAGAGTAGCTCTTCACTCGGAAGCTTCTCTCCAACGCAAAACCCGGCAGTTCAAGCTTGAGCTTGCCGGGTCTTTTTATTTCACATCAATTTTTAGTAATAAAAAAACACTCGTGTCAGATCCATGGATCTTGACTCGGGTGCAGAGGGAGGCAGAGAGAGGTGCTACATTGGCTTGCATATGCGTCTCTTTATTGTGCGACATGCGGAAACGGATTGGAATAAGGTCAAGGCCAATTTGATTTTTGTTCGATTCATGAATACCTATTATTATGGGTTGACTTCAATTTCAAATTTTTTGACTTTGGTATGAAAAAATCCGCTGACAATAACGTCGATATCAAACCAACTGTACTGATAACCGGTGGCCTTGGTTTTATAGGCATGCACCTGATACTGCAACTCATTAAAAGAGGTTATTGCATTATCATTGTCGACAACTGCTTTAACTCGAATGAGAGTAAACTAATGCAACTCCCCTCGGACAGGTACGTATTTATTAATTTGGACATTTGTAACGAAGGTGCATTAATAACAAAATTAAAAAAATACCCCATCCATATACTTATTCATTTAGCGGCGGTGTCTTTCATACCCTTCTGCAATGAGAATTCTAAAATAACCATGCATGTGAATTATGAAGGGACAAAAAATATGTTGAAATTGGGAAAGAGACTGGGCATCAAAAGATGTTTTTTTGCATCGTCGGCGGCTGTCTATAAGCCTTCGGTGACACCCCACTCGGAAGAAGACATGACACGACCGATTGATATCTACGGAAGAAGCAAATGGAAGTCGGAAATTGAAGTGATGAAATTTTGCAAACGCAACGGTATAGCCTTCACGATATTTAGGCTTTTTAACGTCTATGGAGAAAATGATCTCACTTCTCACTTTATTCCCTCACTATTATCGCAGATGAAAGCGTCGCGTGCGGTGCGGCTCGGGAATCTTAATACCATACGCGATTATATTCACGTTGACGACGTCGTAAACTTGATTGTATCTGCAATTCAGAACCGAGACCGATCGAGAAATGAAATAGTGAACGTCGGGACTGGAAAAGGTGCGGCCGGAAAAGATATTGTCCGTATCATGGAAGGGATCCTCGTGCGAGAAGGATATAAATTGAGAATTGTCATTGATAAACGACTGCAAAGGAAAAATGACAGGCCCATACTCGTCTCGGATAGCAACAAAGCATCAAAACTGTTTGGTTGGAAGCCGAAAATAGAGCTCGCCGATGGTCTGCATCAATTGGTCACTAACAACGCATACAGCAATAAACGCTCAGCCACCCTATGAAGCTTGGTATCATTATTGATACAGATTTACGAATCCCGCCATTCACCGGCGTGACATATCGATTGTATTATCTCACGAAAAAGTTGGTGGAAAATGGAATGGAAGTCTGCATATTCCTTTGCAACAGAAATATCAAACAAACAAAAGATCTTGATGTTCTCCGAGACAGCTCCTCTTTGGAGTTTCATGTTATTCCGGACCGGGTTTTCTACGATACAAAACAAATGCTTCAAATCGTAGCGGACAGTCGCGTAGATATCCTGCAATTTGAGGATGCCGCTTCCGTACTCCGGTATCAGAATGTCTATTTAAAATTGGATCTTCCCGTCTGTCTGGAGTTACATGATATCGATATGGCCCTCAGAGAATCACTAGGGCATGGAAAGAGAGAGGTTGACGAGGCGCTCAGGGCGACAAAGAAGGCGATCGGATTATCTGATGCCATCATCTGCATGACACCTTGCGATCACAAAGAGCTGAAAAAAAGAGTTCGCGTCCCCTCGCACAGACAACACCTCGTTCCCAACCCTGTCGATGTCGGCGCATTCCTGGCATTCGGTCCAAATACCAATTCTCCAGTAGTTTTATTCATGGGTAACATGTTTTATTGGCCAAACCTTCATGCGGCGGAATATATCGTGCACGATGTCGTGGACATGGTCATGGCAAAAAATAAGAAGGTCAAATTCCTTTTTGTCGGTGCCATATCGAAAGAGAATAAGTGTGGACTGAAAAACCCCCATGTCCTTTTCACCGATCGAGTGAAAAACCTAAAGCCCTATCTTAAAAGGTCGACCTTGGCGCTGTGCCCAATCATGGAAGGATCTGGAATGAAGGTAAAAATACTGAATTATTGCGCAGCCGCCATCCCAGTGATTACGACCACCATAGGGGCTGTTGGTTACGAACAGATAAAATCGCTCATTGTAGAAGACGATCTAAGTCGGTATCCAGAAATAATTAGTCATTTACTTGAAGATAAAACCGCTTTACATGATATTGGTGTGATGAACCAATCTTATGTTAAGAAGTACTATGATATCTCAAAAATTGCTCTCAAAATAAAAAAAATATATTGGTCGCTTTGCAAAGATAGGCCGCGCTCAAAGCGTTTCTATAGGGAAAAGCACTTGCCGAAACCCCTGTGGTTGGATGAAAATCGAACGCAAAAAATCAAAAACGATAATTATTATATCATCCAACATGGGAAGCTCCTCTCGAAAAAAAATCTTGCCGCCCATTCTGATCGTTGAAGGCTTTTGGGGCGTCGGAAAAACGACTTTGGTAAATGCCATCCGAAACCTGTCGCCGTGGCCAGCGTTGTTTATTAAGGAACCGCAACATCTAAAGGGCAAGCTCAAAAGTGACATTGAGGCATGGTATCGGAAGCAGCACGATCGAAACTGGAAATATGCCGTCGAACAAATAAAGAGTAAAGGACCAGTCATCTTGGAGCGTTCAATACTATCGTCGATCGCCTTCTATTACGCGGTGCATGGTCGCTTGCCTCATTGGGCGTATTTGGCAATCCGAAGAATGAAATTCGTTCACACGGATTTCAAGGTATTATTTTTATACGGAACGACTGCTTTTCTCAAAATGTGTATGGAGACAGTGTCGGACCGAACGGTCATCGACGCAGCGTGTAGGCAGTCGAATTTCATCTCAAACTATATTCATTTTTATAAATACGTTCTTCCGGACAGGTTCGCAATCTCACCTTTTTTGGTACGCGTCGATCAAAATGGTTCGTTTAGAAAAAAACATGAAATACGTTTCGACCTCGCATGTTCGTTCCAGAATTTGGAAGTGAAAAATGCTGTTTGCGCGGCTTGCGTGGCGTACTACAAAGATAAAATTCTGCTCCTGTACGATAAAGCCTACAAACACCATGTTTTGCCACAGGGGCATAAAAAGAAAGGCGAGCAGCTTAGCCTTACGGCCGTAAGAGAACTGCGGGAGGAAACGGGTTTCACGGACGTTTCCGTCCTGAAAAAAATCGCCAGCTATCAATACTGTTACCCCAAAGTGAGGTTTATCGTACGAAAAAAAATTCATGTTTACCTTTTGCGGATCAATTCACTGAAAAAACAACCCAAGAAGCTCGAGGCGCATGAGAATTACAAGAATGTCTTTGTGGATAAACGGAGAACAGCCGAAAAATTGTATTGGGAACAAGACAAGGAAATCATCACGAAATCGCTCCCATTCATAAAATAAAAATAGCCCACCTTTTTTGCAGAGGTGAGCCACGAGAGATTCAGGAAAGGTACAACCACCAGGAACGCAAGAAATCCTCGGTGACATACGGAGAGGTGATGAGAAATCGGTCAATTTCACGAATGAGGTCGTCCGTGATACGGATCACCTCATGCGGATTTTGCGACTCAAGGAGTTGTTTGGAGTGGAAGAGCACCTTCTCGCCGTTCTCCGTCTCTTCGGCGGCCTTGCGTGCCAAGAGCGCCTTGAATGGATATGGCTTGGCTTCAAAAACGTAGCACAACTCGAGCGCCAGCTTTACCAGACAGGACTTTATCAGTTGGGAAGCGACATCTTGTTCGTGAAAAGCCGTATAACGCAGGTTGTGTCTCTCGCTTCGCAGCTCCAGGTATTTTTGCCGCAGGATCGTGGGGATCTTTTTTGCGTACTCCTGCTGGTAGGATTGAACCAGCGACGGAAACCGTCGTTCAGGATCCTGCATCACCTCGGCATGCAAGTAGATCCAAAGGGCAATGGCTGCCCGCTTCACGATGTCCTGCTTCACCCATTCGAACGATCGGACCTTGGTAAAAACCCACGGCGAATGTTCGTGGTCGTCGATGACGAGGTTCGGCCCATACTTCCGAAGGATCTGCTCTTCGTACAATTCCTCGGGAGGCAGGATCAAGTAATCCCATACATAGCCGTTCTCGTAATCGTTAAGAACGATCGTCGACAACGACAGAATGGGGGCCAGAGCCTCGTGTGCAGCTAATACGTCTTTGACGTACTGCTTATACCGATCGGTGGCGACAGGATCATTGCTCACTTCGGCACCAAAACCGCAGCCAGTCGCCGTAGCCCTTCCTTGTTTCCAGGGTACTTCAGGTAGTTGGTGAGGCACTCGTCTTCGGACGCCCAGGCGAACTCGGTATGCTCGTTGGAGAGCGTGACGGCTACCTCCGAAGAGACCTCGACTCCAAACACTCGCTCATGCTGGTCACGGCCGTCGTCGAAGAAGTCGAAGGAGTAGCCCGTATCCACGAGCTGCATGAGATTAGCGATACCCAACTCCTCTTGCACCTCACGGACAGCGGCTTCCTCGAAGGTCTCTCCGACCTCGACGTTCCCGGTCACCGGCTGCCAGAAGCCACCCTTCTTCTCGTTGCGCTTGAGCATCAGGAACTGCACGGCTCCCGATGACGGACGCCGGAATACGATGACTTCCACTTGGTCGTTGGTCTTCATGGGTCGCTCCGCGTAGGTGTTGATGAACTTCCATTCCCGCAGGAAATCTTCATGGCTGTCGGAACAGTGTAGAAGATTATGCAGGATATCCGTAGGGCAGCGCTCACGCATCTTCTTTTTGATGGCGAGCATCTTGACGATAGCATTGGCTCCTTGTACCAACCAGACACGCATCGGATCAGTGCAGAGATACGAGCTGACCTCGACAGGATAGTTTACGGCCTCCCAACCGTAGAACAATCGAACCATATCGAGATCAAATTTCACCATTGTTACACCATGAACGATGAGCTCTGCTCGAGTTAGTTCATCCGAGAGGTATGTTGTCAGTTCTTGACGGATCAAATCTGGCTTCAGAATAACGAGGCTGTAGCTCGAATTTCCGTGCAGCATGCTAGCCTCCTTGTTTTTTGTGAAAGAGCACATCTAGTAATTACTAGAATAAATAATATTCGTCAAGCAGCAGGGCTAAAGTAAGAATAACCAAGGGGTAGTGTGATAGGGAAAGTGGAAATAGAATTGAATGATGTAATAAAAAAACACTCGTGTCAGATCCATGGATCTTGACTCGGGTGCAGAGGGAGGCAGAGAGAGGTGCTACATTGGCATGCGTATGCATTTCTTTATTGTGCGACATGCGGAAACGGATTGGAATAAAGAACAGCGCCTTCAAGGTCAAACAGATATACCGTTGAACCAAAATGGATTGATGCAGGCGGCGGAATTGGCAAAACAAATGTTAAACACTGGCATCACGCATGTTTTAACATCGGATCTGGTACGCGCATACGAAACCGGTCGTGTTGTGGCCGAGCATCTTAACCTTCCTTTGATTTGTGATTCACGTTTAAGAGAATGTCACTTCGGGAGTCTGGAAGGCTTAACGCGTCAAGAAATCGTCGAACGATATGGCGAAGCATTTATTGCTTCCGTGAATTGCGCGTATGATTTTGGTTCTGTAGGTGGGGAACGTCACGATCAAGTTTTGCAACGAACTTTGGATGCGTTGTCAGATTTTTATGAGAAACACGCGGAAGCCATTCCCCTGATCGTCAGCCATGGCAGAATCATGCGAACTTTGTTCGAACCGCAAGAACTGAATAAAATTCCTCCAATAGGCACCTGCATAAAAGTGGAGTTTGAATCGCGGACTCCTTTTGATCTAAACACGCATTTTTCTGATGTGAGAGTGCTGAATGGATAAAAAAGCAGGCTAGGTAGTCAGTTTTTACTTCATTTGACACAAGATAAAACTCTCTCTAAGCTAGAATAGCGACCAATAGAAGTCGCAGAAAAGGAGAAAGGCAATGCACCAGACGCGCTGTACCCGTTCCCCTGCGGAGATCGAAGCCGCCCTCGCGCGACTCGATCTGGAACCGATCATCTTCAAGTTGACCCATTCTGGCGAAGGACACGAATGGTCTCGGGAGAAGGCCGAACGCATCGCCGTGTGCTACAGGCGTTTCCTCTTTCTGACCGTGACCGCTGGCGAGCCGATCGTGCCGACGCTCGACCTCGACGAGTTCTGGCATGCGCACATCCTCGACACGCGGAAGTACATGGCCGACTGCGACGAGATCTTCGGCTTCTACCTGCATCACTTCCCCTACTTCGGTCTGCGGGGAGACGTCGATGCCGCCAACCTCCGGCACGCGGCCGAGCGGACGAGAGCCCTCTACCTCGAGCGCTACGGAGAGTCCTATCAGGCGGGCGAGGCGGCCAATTGCGATGTGAGCTGCCAGGCCTGCGCATGGCCGGATGTGTCTCCCACGAGACCTCTCGCAGCACGCGCCGCCTGAACCAGTCAACTGCGTAGCACCTTCATCTCGCTCGATCTATGCCAAGGCTCCTGCTTGGCATCTTTTTTATCTATCGATAGAATAAACTTATGATAAAAACTAAAAATATTATTATAAACAGCGAACCGTTGATCTGGAATAGATCGGTGAAGCAATCGATTCGCTCTCAATTAAAATCCGAGGCTTTAAAACAGGCAAAACAAAATAGTCAGCTTGTTCAGATTCAAAAAATTTGGTATCGCTCGCAGGCACATACGGTCATTGGTTTTATGATTCGTCCCAAGCAGCTAAAAACAAAAAAATTGCCTTGCATTATTTATAACCGAGGAGGTTCAAAAGAATTCGGCGCTATTCATGAGTCTCTGCTCTTTCTCCGATTAGCTCGCATGGCTTTATGGGGGTATATCGTTATCACCACACAATATTCCGGAAATGGGGGCAGTGAGGGAAAAGATGAATTTGGCGGTGGAGATCTAAAAGATGTTTTACAGTTATACGAAATTTTAAAAAAATATCCTCATGCGGATATTACTCGCATAGGAATGTATGGTGGAAGTCGAGGAGGTATGATGACTTATCTCGCCGTGACAAAAGTCAAGTGGATCAGCGCGGTTGTGACCGTTGGTGGTGTATCAAATTTGCTCCGCAATGCGCGTCTGCGACCGGAAATGGCAAAAATTTTTCGCAGGCTGTTTGGAGGAAGCGTGAAAGAAAAACGAAAACGATCGGCAATCCTTTGGACTCATCGCTTTTGTAAAAAGACACCGCTCCTCATCATGCACGGCACCGCAGATTGGCGAGTGAGCCCGCTTGACTCGCTTGAATTGTCACAAAAACTTTATCAAAACAAGATTCCTCATCGATTGGTCTTATTTGAAGGTGCAGATCATGGATTGACAGAATACAAATCGGAAACAATGGAGTTGACGCGCCAGTGGTTTGATCGATTTGTGAAAAATCGTGAACCTTTGCCCAATCTTAAACCCCATGGACTGTGAAAGCGTCATGGGGGGGGGAATTTTTTTCTAAAAATATGTCCATCAACATCCACATTCTCGCGGCATCAAAAGAGATGCGGCCATATGAGAAGCGATTAAGAGCTGTAACCCTGAGGGCAGTGAAACTTGTAAAAAAGTTCTTACCTCTTCAAGACATCGACATCGTATTGAGTGATTATCCCGAATTTGTTATTCCCGAAATCGGAATCGGAGGAATGACTGCAAATGCTCACACGGTGTTTATCTCGCTTGATCCTCGTCATCCAAAATTCAAGCAAGCCATCTCCAGAAAACTTGTTGGCACACTTGCTCACGAATTTCATCATATCATTCGCTGGCGTAAACCAGGATACGGATCGACTTTATTTGAAAGACTTGTTACCGAGGGACTTGCTGTTATTTTCGAAATGGAAGCAACGGGATGCAAGATACCGCCATGGTCTAATGCATTAACGGTCAAACAAAAACAGGTCATGCTGAAAAGAGCAAAACGTATTTTTCATGATCCAATCGAGAGCATTTATATCCATCGCGCATGGTTTTTTGGATCCAAAAAAAGAGCCATCCCTCGATGGACGGGGTACACCCTCGGTTATGATATTGTGGCCGCGTATCTGAAAACGCATCCGAAGGCAAAAGCCTCTACGCTCGTTGGTGCACCGGCAAGTCTATTCATAGCAAAAATAGCAGAAGGATGATTCTCCTGGCACAAAAAGTTTCTTAAACTGATTCACTCTCGTTAGCCACAGAGGATGCAGTCTTCTGACTCAAGAGATGCATACACCTGCGGATTTGCGAGCAAACGCTTGAGCGTCTCCAAGGCATCCAAGGTGAGCGGTGACGCATGTGTCCAGATTTCCGTTTTTCCCTTGGACGTTTTTGTAAATCCTAATGTGCTAAGCGCATCCGCCGTAGCCGCGGTCAGCTCTGTCTTAAAGGACAGTCGCGCGCCGGCGGTATAAATTCCATTCACAAATCCGAAGACCTGCTGGGCGCGTTCGCGATTGCCGCAGTCGATCGCGGTAAAAATTTGGCCGAGGTGAGGCAATCTGCTGTAAGCAGGCGCGATCGGATACACGCGTGCGCCCGTTGCGTTTTCCGTCGGATTGGCTGTGCAGAGAGCGCTCTTTGCGGGACGTGTTTCGGAAACGGCGGGAGAAGATTTAGGATTTGACACGAGTCGCTGACAGCCGGCGCCAAACAGGATAACAACGGCACCAAAAAAACAGACACGGGCTAAGAGATGATGTTTCATAAAATTCCACATTAAAGCAATACGTGAGAATTCTGTCAATACTCAAAATTTGGATCAAATTTAAGCCAATAGCTTGACAAACCCCCACAGTTTGCTACGGTGAAAGCACAAGTAAAGATATCATCGATTGTATGATAAATTCCGCCTTACCGCTGGTTTTCTCTCGGCTAAGGTTCAGACGCCAAGCCTATGCTTGGCGTCTTTGTTAATTAAACCTTAATTTATTTTTATGGATACTCCAACACCTCAAAATTCTCCTTTGCCAACACCTGACAAAAGGAAGGGATGGATCATTTTGATCGTTGTCGCGATTTTGATCGTTGCGGGTGGGTGGTACCTAAATACTCGAATTGGTTGGTGGGCACATCTATTCTTACGTTCAGGGTCAACACAACAGCCCCCGATTACTTCACCATCAGAAAAAGACCAAATCGTTCAGGTTTATAAAAATGATAAATATGGTTTTGAGGTCAAAGCGCCTCCGGAATGGGGTGGAATGAAGGTATCCTACAGCAATCAACAGTTTCATATTGTCTCCGTGAAAGATAATAAGGAAGTAGGTTTGAACGTATATGAGGATAAAATCCCTCTACAAGATTGGATTCAACAATACAAGGAATTGCTTAGTCAATCCATCCTAGAATCAAAAGAGAAGTTGTATATACAAAAAATTCGACGCATCGGTAACCATGATGTCATGGTTATAACCATTGAAGACTCAATGGGGTATAGTTGGTATTACTATGTTTTCAAGAATGATACTGGAGTATTTGAATTTACTGGCGACAATCAGAATTATCTTGAAAATCTGATTAGAAACACGAACGCGAGTACAGAACATTCCAGTAGAGGAGCTTTTTACTTCTCTGGGTGACACACCGTCGGGCGTATTGCTGATTGACAATCCCCATGATTCATCTAATGTAGAAAATATTTAACCCAAAATTTTATGAATAAACGCAAACTATTAATGATATGGTTTTTTACCATCCTACTGGCTTTTGTCGCGGCTGGTGGTTGGGTGTGGATGACTGAATACAAAAAAAACATATCACCCACACCGCAAAATTCGGCTGTAGAAGCACTGCCAAAACAATTACCGGTTGGTAGCAAAAAATTGGATTTTTATACCATTACAACTCAACAACAGGCTGGAGAAAAGGTTGTTTCAAATACAGAAGAGATGGTAAGTGTCCGAACGCCTGACTCGTGGGAGGTGTCGCCATTGTTACCTAAAGTTGAAAGTCGTATTTTGACTGCGTCGTTATCTATTACAGAAGAGGGCGATGAAGTAGAATCTGAGCACACAGATTTGATAATTCTTAAAAAAGATAACCCCCAGGTTTTATCATTGGAAGAATGGTTTAAAATACGATTAAAACAATTCCTGGATCGTAACCCTTATTATAAAAGTCATCCAACAGAGTATCAAAGTTCAGAAGTTGATTTAAATGGAAACCGCGCGTTAGGCATCGTAACAGTAGAAAAAGATTATAGTAGTCAAACATATTTTGCGAAAGGAAAAACAACGTCAACAATTTATGAAATAAGCTGCGCAGTTTACATAGATAACAACCAGTTAGAAAAAAGTGCTGGGCAATATGCGAATGATTGTATGAGCATTTTACGGTCAAGTCTTACTTTGCATTAATATATGCAGAATTCAAAATCATTTTTGGTTCTGTTTACAGCTCTGCTATTACTCCCATGGACCGTCCATGCCAAGAGCAATATTGTAAGCGAACATTTTACACTTCCATTAGAGTCGCATGCGTTAATTAACACCTATTTTGATCTAGATAGAAATAAATGGTCAATCACCGATGTTAGCGGCTGGCAATGCCAGATGGCTACCAGCACAGTTACTGATCTAAATAATGATAATAAAATTAATGACACAGATTTTAACAAGGCCTTTAAAAAAGCGTGCCCATGGCAAATTGGCCGTGCGTATGATGGGCATAAAGGCATTGATTTTCATACAAAAACAGGTACTTATGTAGTCGCTGCAGCGTCAGGCGAGGTCATCAGTGTTACTTCAAGCTGGAAGGATAACGAGTTTAGTACCCGATCGTATGGAAATTTAATAGTAATTCAACAGGCTGATGGAAGTAATACTTATTATGGCCATTTACAGGCGCAGGGTATAACTGAAATCGGTTTAAAAGCAGGTGATCATGTTAAGCGTGGCGACAGGATCGCAAAATCTGATAATAACGGGTTTTCTGATGGTTCGCATCTCCATTTTGAAATTCGTAAAAAGGAAGGGAAAAATTGGGTGCCTGTCGACCCCTTTTCCGAAAATCTTTGGATCACTGATGGCACCCCTAATGTTACCACCGCCGCGCATATTCTAACCGCACTGGAGTACGAGAAACAATTAGCCAAGCCAACGCCATCGGTCCAGAGCCAAAAAGTTACTCCGACAACACTTTCTTCATCTCCTCCCTCACTAAAATCATCCTCATGGTTTTTCAATTTGTTAGGCTGGTTCCCCTCCGTTTGGCACAATACAAAATCATGGTTTGTGAGTTTGCTTGGACCGCCGGCGCAGGCGCAGAATTTGCCGGTAGGGGAGCTTTTTACTTCCATGGATAGGGCGTCATCGGGTGAGATCGGCACGCCAAAAGGGTTTGTGTTTTATGTTCCGGCGCCATCGAAAGTTATTTCGGTTGCTCTTGTGAAAAATTCTCCCAGCATAAATAAAAACCAACCCAAACCAGCGGGGCTGATTCCACAACCGGTTTCGGTTCCATCACCAACGATATCCGATATCAGTTCGCCTTCTCCGATAGCCCCATCACCTTCCATCGTTCCCACCTCACCCGTGTGGCAGGATCCGCCCCCGGTTATTGCTTCTGGCGGCGGTGGAGGTGGTCATTCGAGTGTCATTCCATCGTCCGTCATTACAGTCACCTCCAGTACACTCATTTCCACTCCTTCGGAAGCAACATCCACTCCGTCCTCTCCTCACGTCGCTTTCACATTGTTCCGCCCCATTCCAGACACGCGTTTTGTTGAGCTTGAGTGGATGGCGACGGGTGTTGCGACCGGTACGCCTCGATTCAGTCTTCAATATTCTGCCGATCAGGGTGGGACTTGGATTGATATTTTTCAGGATACGACCAGCTCCCAATTGATTTGGGAAGCTCCACCAGATGTTGCGCGACCCATATTGCGCATAGGCGTCATAGAGACAAACGGTCAGACAAATTCTTTTGTTACGTCCTCGGCCATCACGTTTGTCCGTTATCCAAAACAGGTGGTGATCAACGAGCTTGCGCCACAGGGCACCAACAATCATCCGGAAGATGAATGGATCGAGCTCATGAACACTACGGGCAAGCCGATCGATGTGACTGGTTGGACGCTCTCGAACGAGAGCGGAACATTTTCCGTCAATTTAATGGGAAAGATAAAACCATACAATTATTTTTTGCTTGAGCAAGGCGATGAAAATACGCTTGCAAACGTGACTTCAAATCAAATCTACGTTGGTCGTCTTGATGATCACGGCGAAGACCTTTTTCTGAAAAATCCGCAAGGGCAAATCATCGATCGAGTGGATTGGAGTCGTGGATGGCCAACGCCTGGAGCCTCGGCGGGATTTTCCATCATGCGGACTTCATTTTCCGAATCCGGAAGTTGGTTTATGAATTGGTCGGATACGTATGACGGTTTTGTGGCCTACGCCAAAGATCGTGATACAAACTTGATTCAAGGGAGTCCCGCACGAGTGAATCACAAACCGGTGCGGCTCGAGGGAACGATTGTGCGATCTACGAATCTGACCGCAGAGGCCGGTCCGTATGAGATTGGCGATGTGACGCTGGCTCAAGGAGTGACATTAACCGTTCTGCCCGGCACAGTGCTGCGCTTGTTGCCCGTTCGTCAAGGAAAAGTGACGATCAGCAGGGGGACTCGGCTGGAAGCCAAAGGGAGTGACTTACGCCCCATCATTTTTACCTCGTGGTATGACGATGAGTATGGAGGAGTGTTGCCCGGACAAGGAGAAGAAAAGCCAAGCCGTGGCGATTGGCAAAAGATTATTTTTGAGCGTGGCGCAGATGCATCCTTGATTGATCATGCCGTAATCCGTTACGGCGGCTCTCGTTGCCGGTTGCCATTGAGCATATTTGATCTGGATCGGACCTGTCATGAATTTGATGATACTGTCATTTCCATCGCTTCTGATCCGGTACAAATCTCGAACAACATCATCGAAGAATTCGTATTGGATGGAATTCAAATTCGTGACGCCAAACCACTTCTCCAAGGAAATAATCTTCGTTCCAATAAGTTAGGGCCGAGTGATATTGGAATTTTGTGGTATGCAAATTTTTCCTTAATCCACGTAAAAGGGGGATCCCCGATGATTGAAGGAAATACGATTGAGGGAGGGGTCTATGGCGTGGCTGCGGAGTCAGGGGCTGTGCCGACGATCAAAAATAATATTTTGCGCGGCAGCATGATCACACCCATAAAATTTTATAACTCCATTGCCTCTTTAGAAGGGAATCAGTTGGAGAGCCAAGGAATGAGTCAGGCCATTTTCATTGGTGGCGCCTTACCAAGAGATTTTTCGTTGGATCCTTCCATCTACTGGATTTTAGATCAAAGTGATTTGGAAGTTCCCAGAGGGATCACATTAACTATCCCAGCCGGAACTAAAATCTTTTCCAGTTATCAGGGAGTTATGGTTAAGGGGAGGCTTCTGGCTGAAGGAACGACAAATGCTCCCGTGTTTTTTACAAGTTGGTTTGACGAGGAATTGCTTCCGAAAAATTCTATTCCGAGGTCCGCTTTAACTATTGGCCCGAGCAATTGGGCGGGAATGAGTTTTCAGGGAACAGGAGAGTTGTCTTTGTTGCGACATGTGACTATCCGTTCCGCCGGTTTTACGCAAGCCTTGTTGGTAAAAGACAGCAAAGGGACGGGTGGAACACCGGCGCTTCGTTTAGAAAATGTTGATATTTCCACGGCTCCCTTTCCTGCGTCATCGGTGCTTTTGGCAGAAAATAGTTCAGTCACGATCACGACGAGTGCTTTTCGCAACGCTGACTACGGAATCAAAGTCATCGGCGCGAGTACGGTCATGATTGAACAGTCGAAATCCTATTCTCACAAGGTGGGTATTTCTTCCGCCGCAGAGGCTACCACTCTTTTGAGCAATATGACAGCCGCGGATTTTGTGGACGTTCAAGTCCCTACTGATCCAGCTGATCTCTTGGCATCATCAACAACCACCAGTCCGACACCCGCAATCCCATCAGACAATATCGCTCCCACAACGACGGGAAGTGTTTTGCCTTCATCCGATAGCACTTCAACGCCAAACGTCCCAGCATTATCAACAACCTCCTCGACAGAACCGACGCCGACGTTTACCGATTCAAGCTCTACGGCTACGAGTTCTACTGCCATGACATAAAATCCAACTTTTATCCACACAAACCTATTGACAAAGGAAAAAGAATCGGTATCATTGATAGTGAGCACAACCATCCTCCCTTGAGGAGACAAAAAAGGAGACCAGCGATGATCATCTTTCTGCAAAGAGCGTTTTTCGTGTTGTGCCTGTCAGGACTGCTGCCGGGTAAGAGCTTGAGACAATACTCTTTCACGGAGTTACAGCACGCCATGGCGCCAACCAAAGCACGGATTCTGGGAAGAATGGTCGTGGTCGGGAAGGGATACGGAGTCACGGTCTATTTTCCCCCGTCCATGGAGAAAAACTTTATGGTCTTGGGCTGCTGTCATTCGTCCAAATGCTTCTCCGCACTCTCTGCAGCGCTTCACTAGGAGCTGCCTCCCAGCCCTCCTCCCTCCTCTCCGCTCAAGCATCCTTGAGCGTTTTTATCTGAATATAAAAAGCCGTCTCGAAAATTTTCGGGACGGCTGTGTCGTGAAAGGTTCAACGCGGTTTCTGAACCCTGACTCCCATGTAGATCGGTGCCAATGCTTTGCGAAGCGCAGACTCGCCACCCTTGGAGTAAGTCTGACAGTACCCCACTTCGCTTTCGGCTTTGAGTTCTTTTGCAAGCCTGCATTCTGCCAGAGAAGCGTCCACCTCCGATTCGTACCAGATTTGTCGCATGTCGTCTGGCATTGGAACGGGCGCGGTTCCTTCCGCCAGCCATGCCGGAAAGCGATGATTTCTCTGCTGTTCAAAGTGGATCCACTCGTGGTAGATGACGAGCTGCTTGTGCCGCTTTGACGTTTGCGGATTAAGCAGGTCTTCTGCGGGATAGTTGAAAATCGGTCGCATGATCCCGTGCTCGTCAGGTCTGATGCTGAAGGAAGCTTCGTGCGCCAGGATGCCCGCCATCGGGCTATATATCGGCCACACATCGCCTTGCATGATGAGCTGGTCCAAGGTGTTGCGGATTGCCGGATGAGGGTGCGATCGGATCAGATTCTGCATCGCTTTCTGTACGTATAGTGGGACAGGCATTGGCTTCGCCTCATGCGTTTTCTCGACTTTCGTCGCCTGCGTCGGGTATCCAAGAGCGAGGGCACATCCGATGGAAGGCAACAAGACCAAGATCAAGACAGGCCACTTGCTCTTGTGAGCGTTTCGTTGGTTTCCGCTGTTTTTCTTTTGTGAACGGGCGCGTGTCATCGTGCACCTCCTTTTTCAGTTGCAATGACCGAAAACCATAGCAGGAAGTTTTATGGAGGTCAAGGGGTCTGTGGTCGTTATGTGATTTTACCGTCCACACCCACCAACATATTTCGTTTTTTGGATGATCCGGCCGCCATCATCATATTCAAATTTTGCAAACACAGTCCCATGTTTTGGATCAAGGATCATCTTTATTGTTTCTTTCACTGACGGATAGAGTTTTGCTGGGTCGATTTCTTCCGGTTTTATCCAGATCAATTCTCCTTCTTCCGTCGCACACAACTCACCGGATTCATAGTCACCGACAAAATGAAAAATGAGCCAGTTTACGGGGAGCTCTTTGTGCGGAACGATTTCAAGGATCACGGCGCCAAGGCGGATGTTTGTGGCTACAATTCCCGCTTCCTCAAACAATTCTCTTTTTGCACCGGAAAGAGGATCTTCGTTTTGTTCAAGTTTTCCTCCGACAGGAGCCATCCAATTTGGCGCAAATGTTTTTTTCGGTGAGCGCTTTAACATCAACCAACGACCGTCTTTTTGCACAAAGAGGTTCGCGCACATGACCAGTTGATGAATGATGGGAGGGGAGTTGGTGGACATGGGGAGGAATCACGAATGATGAATTATGAATTATGAATCACGAAACGTCAAAAAGTTTTGTTTCATAAATAAATAAAAAAACGCCAAGTTGAGAAGCTTGACGCTGTGAGTCGGTTCAATCACGCGGCCTTTTGGACTTCGACACAGCTGGCGCCAACACAGGCGCTGCACTGTTTACAGTCGCTGCATCCGGCGGCGCGCACATCCGTGCCTTGCGGAAAGTACGGTTCGCCGTAGCGCTCTTGGTAGAGGATGCCCGTGCGCTCGGCCGCGTGCCGGAGATTGGCCGCGTCCTGGTCTCCTCGGAGTCCGAAGTAGGGGAAGTGATGCAGGTAGAAGCCGAAGGTCGCGTCGCAGTCCACCATGTACTTGCGGGTGTCGAGGATGTGGGCATGCCAGAAGTCGTCGATGTGGAGCGTCGGCACAATCGGCTCGCCAGCGGTGACGGTCAGGAAGAGGAAGCGCCTGTAGCACACGGCGATGCGTTCGGCCTTCTCCCGAGACCATTCGTGTCCTTCGCCAGAATGAGTCAGCTTGAAGATGATCGGTTCCAGATCGAGTCGCGCGAGGGCGGCTTCGATCTCTTCAGTGGGACGAGTGCAGAGTGGCTGGTTCACGATTTCTCTTCCTTTCTGCGACTTTTGTTGATCGCATTTCTATCTTAGAGATAACTTTGTTTTAGGTCAAATGAAAGTTGAATAAAAAAATTCCCTTCGGCCGCGATGGGCAGAAGGGATGTCGAGAATGCAGGTCGAAGCGGGAAGGATCAGGCGCGCACTTGGGCGCGCGAGGGCCGGCCGTTTCCGTGGGTGCGCCCGAGGGT
>Ga0209515_10002958_pt1 | contig 24989 bp, 22 predicted proteins | sample Subgroupgradi54m_FD_187454 | JGI IMG/M metagenome (GOLD analysis project Ga0209515, IMG submission 187454) | Subsurface groundwater microbial communities from S. Glens Falls, New York, USA - GMW60B uncontaminated upgradient, 5.4 m (SPAdes)... ... | reverse complement strand
GAAAATCCGCAGCGGCTGGAATCGCCGAAACAACAGCTTTTTATGATGAAGTGAGACTTTTAAATCTCACAGGGCTTGAATCCCGGGCTTTTCTCTCCGGATCAGCAATGCTCGTAGAAGCAAGAGTCCGCGTGAATCAAGATTTCGTTGCTGCCGATTGCAGGCTTGAAATATCAACGGCAAGCGGAATTCCTGTCGTGGACATTAGTTCCAAAATTTTGGGACAGTGCCCGCTTCAATTAAGCGACGGGGCGGTGGTGAGATGGCGCTTTAACGAATTGCGTCTTACGCCGGGGAAATTCTTTATCAATTTAAGGATCCGCGATCTTGAAAAACACCAACCGTTTGATTTCGTCAACAACGCAATTTCTTTTGAAGTTCTTTCCTCAGATGTTTACGGATTTGGAGAACCTGTGTCGCATCGTCATGGGTTAACTTATATGCCGGTTACACTGGAAGTTCAACCAGCGTTGGCAAACAAAATTTGACAACATGCATTTAGATAAAATTTCTGCATTTCAATCTTTCCGGGCTCTGAAGCCTCTATTTATTGGAGGCCAATGGCGATCCGGCACGACGCTTCTTCAGCGTCTTCTGGACGGACACCCGAATTTGCTTGTTTATCCGCTGGAGGAAAATATTGTTTATAGTTTTCTCGCCGGCACAGAAATCAATAAGCGCGAAATGAATGAAGGTTTTTCCGAGCGGAACGCGAAACGGATTTTTTTTGCTTTGACGAATAGCCCAAAACTGCGCTTGGCGATCGAAAAGCAAATTGATTTGCGCGGCAAATCGATCGAAATCGATTCTATTTATATCGGCCCCGATAACGTGATACAAACGGGACTTAATCAAACCGAATTTCAAACGTGTTTTATTGAAACTCTGTCTTCTCTTCCGTCGTCGTGGACGATTTACGATGTTTTGATGGTTTGGATGTTTAGTTATTTTTCAGCCTGCGGAATTCTGGATTTTTCAAGCTATTCCGGCTGGGCCACAAAATCTCCCGCTGATTTGGGCCGATGTCTCGAGCCGTATCTTGAGAAATTTCAAGATTGCCGGATTGTTCATTTGGTCCGGGACCCTCGCGCTTTTTGGGTTTCGGCAAAATCAATCTTAAGCAAATGGCGCGGCCCTGAAGAAAATTGGTTTCATTCTTTTTTCCTCGAAATCAAAGGCCTCTTTGTCGAACTTAAAGAACGCAAAGCGCTTTTCAAATTGCAATCAAAAGTGGCAAAGGAACACGGAAGCCGTTTTATATTTATTCGCTATGAAGATTTGGCTTTGCAGCCGGAAGCCACGATGGAAAAAATTTCCAAATTTTTTGGAATTTCCGTCCATCAAATTCTGACAAGGCCCACCTTAAACGGTGAGCTGTGGCATTCGAATTCATCGTTCGACGTGAAAAGCACGGCACGCGGAGAAATTTATCTGGATTCGATTAATCGATGGAAGGAATCCATTTTTCGTTATGAAAAATGGCTGGTTGAAGGAGCAGTAAGCGATGAATTGTTAGCGTTTGGTTACGCCCAGAAAGTTCATTTCAGGAGATTGAAATCATTTTTGTGGTTTTTCCTATCGATGACGGCAAGTTCTTTTTCTATTTATAGAAAGGCGCGGCGAAATTTACTTTGTAAATTGATTTATTTTTTGCCTCGCATTACGTATTTAGTGGCCGAGCCCATTTTTTTTATTTTTGGAAAACGTTTGTTCAAAAAAAATAAGCCGAAACATATTTTAGTCATCCGCCTTGATTTTATCGGCGATATGGTTCTAACCAGTTCCTTTCTGAGGGAACTGAGAAAAAACCATCCCGAAGGTGTCATTTCACTTGTGGTGAATTCAGAGGCTTATCCTTTAGTCGAACATTGTCCTTATGTGGATCATGTTTATCCCGTTCCTTTTCCAGGATCTAAAATGATCCGGCGAAATATAACCGCCTTATTTCGGTTATTCCGAACACATTTGTGGAACCAAACAATCGATTTGGCGTTTTTTTTCGGTTCGGGCTGGCATTTTTACTACGCTGCGTTCACCGCATACTTGAGCGGAGCTAAAACCAGAATCGGAACATCAGGCAAGGAAGATTTAGAAAATTTGTATGCGAATACCCATTTAGATTGTCTTTTTTCTCCAATCACAACCGGCGATATTCTCATGCACGAGAGTGACCGGAACTTAGAATTAATTCGGCGCCTTGGCGGCAAAATCGAAAATCATAAGACCGAAGTCTGGCTAGCGAATCTAGACTTTAAAGACGCGAAGGAAATTTTGTTGTCACATGGAGTTCGCTTGGATGAGCCGATTGTCATCTTAGCGCCGGGAGCAAGAACGCCAAAAAAAATGCTTTCTGTCTCCAAATTTAAAAAAATCGCAAATTCGGTAATTAATCGTCGCCAAGGTCAAGTCGTTGTCGTTGGACAGCGCGGGGAAGAGCCGCTTGGTTTTGAATTAACCGAAGGCTCAAGCGCAGTCAATTTAATCGGCAAAACAACTTTGCGGCAACTCGCCGCGTTAGTTAGTTTTTGTTCTCTCTATATCGGCAATGATAGCGCGGCGGCCCATCTTGCGGCGGCCGTTGAGATTCCTGCCATTGTAATTTATTGTCATCCAAAGACCGGAGCGCTCAATCATTTGAATTCTCCGGCAAAATTTCGCCCTCTAAACTATGACTCCGTTATCATCCAGCCGGAATTTTCGAAGCTTCCATGCCGGGATGCCTGTGAAGCAGATCACGCGCATTGCATCGAAGAAGTCAATCTGGATGAAATTGAAAAATATATTTCATTGTTTTTAACTTCAAATGTGGAATCCGCCTTATGATTAAGTCTGCTTTGAAAAAAGCTCAGAACAAAGTTTTTGCACCCTTTCAAAACCGCGCTGTGATTTTGCTTTACCACAGAGTCATGAAAGTCGAGCGCGATCCCTTTTCAATTTGTATTTCACCCGAGGTTTTTGAAGAACAAGTCCAATATTTAAATCAAAGTTATGAGATTCTTCAATTATCCGAACTCGTGCACATTCTCTCCCAGGGTTTAAAGCCACCGAAACGCGCAATTGTTCTGACGTTCGACGACGGTTACGGGGACAATTTTTTGAACGCGAAGCCGCTGCTACAAAAATATAAAATTCCGGCAACTTTTTTTATTGCGACTCAATCAACGCATTGCGGCGAATTCTGGTGGGACGAATTGGAAAGGTTATTTGCACCGGATCCTTTGCAAATGGACCATTTCTTTTCGGTTTGGGATGACTTAAGAATGAAATCCCAAACCGAACGCAGCGCAGTTTTGGAAGAATTTCGCACCGGTAAAACTGATTTATTACCGCGCTCCGATTACCGTTTATTGTCCGATCGGGAAATTTTTGAAATCGCCAGAGACAATTTATTTGAAATCGGAGCCCATACGGAATCGCACAGCCGCCTTTCTGCTTTGGGCCCGCATTTACAAAAAGCCGAAATTGAGAACAGCAAACTCTCATTGGAGGCGATTACCAGCAGGCCAGTTCGTTTTTTTTCCTATCCTTTTGGTGGAAAGGGCGATTACTCTTCTGAAACTGTAAAATTAATTCACGACCTTAAATTTTCCGCCGCTTGTGCCGCTTTTCCTTCGTTTGTTCATTCCGGAAGCGATCTTTTTCAGCTGCCGCGTTTTCATGTTAATCCCATTTCTGCCAACGATTTAGGAAATTCTTTGAGCAAACTGTTTCAGGAAGGCTAAATGAAAATTTTAGTGGGCGTTACTCACCGCATCGAGAACGAATTTGAAGAATGCTTAGAGAGCCTCAACCGTCAAAGTTACCGGAATTTTGAGGTTATGGTGATCGAAAACCTTCCGCTTAAAGAGGCATCTTATCGTTTATACAAAACTTTTATGGACCGAGCTGAGGAATTTCAATTATTGATCAAAGTTGACGCCGACATGGTCATTGAAAACAAAGAATTATTTTCGAAAGTCGTCGACAAATTCAGCCAAGACAGAGAACTTGAAAAGCTGGAAATCGCAGTGCAGAATTTTTTTTCTGATCAGCTGATTTGGTCCATGAATGTTTACCGGAACACGGTCCGGTGGATTCAGAGCAGTGAAGATTTGTTTGTGGATGACGACGCGTTTGTTTCTCCGTTACACGTACAGCATGATGACCGCACGCTTGCACCGGCTGCTCTTCACTGCAAAAATCCGTCGTCGTTTCAATCATTTCATTTTGGCGTTTATAACATGCTCAAAGTCATCCAGCCGCATTTGGCCGAAAAAAGGCGGTATTACGCGGATTATTATTGGAATGTGGCCGAAAAAACATACCAGAATTTATTATTTTCTAAAGACCGGCGAATCGGATTTGCAGTTTTAGGTGGAGAATTGGCCATTGAAGAAGACTTTTTGCCCGAACATATCAGTTATTCTAATCCTTATCTGAGTGAGGTATTTAAGTCTTACGAGGATTATAATGATCAACAGCTTTGGTCTGAAATTGCGAAGCTCAGAAATAAACATTGGGGTATTTTGCCTTCCCATTTGAGAAAAAAATGGGTTTGTTCCTTAAGACAAGGCGCAGTTTAAAAAAGGTAAATGGTGACTCATGAGACGCGCAGAAATTAAAATCTTGCAACTCAACACCAAAGATATCGGCGGCGGTGCCGAAAAAGTGGCCTGGAACTTGTTTCAGACGTATCGGGAATACGGCCACGAGTCATGGCTTGCCGTCGGAAAAAAATACAGTGATGACATCAAAGTTTTTCAGATTGACCCAACCGACGGAAAAAGTTTTCGTTCACGCCTTGATCGGAATATCAACGCGCTCTTAGGCCGGGAAAATTTTTCGTTTCCGGCAACCTGGCGTTTGTTGAACCGGGCGCCTGTTTATCCCAGTATTTTGCAAGCTCACAATTTACACGGCGGTTATTTTGATCTAAGGGCTCTTCCTTGGTTGAGTCAACAGGTCCCTTTAATCCTGACCCTCCATGACAGCTGGCTTCTGAGCGGCCACTGCGCGTATTCGATGGCCTGTGACCGGTGGAAAACGGGCTGCGGCCATTGTCCCGATCTTAGCCTTTATCCGTCCCTGCTTCGGGATTCGACCGCATTTAATTGGTGGCGGAAGCAGAAGATATATAAGAAGATGCGGCTTTACATCTCAACGCCTTCTCATTGGCTCATGCGGCAAGTCAAAGAATCGATATTAAGCCAAGCTGCTATCGAATCCCGTGTGATTCCCAACGGTGTGGATCTTTCTGTATTTTGTCCCGGTTCCCAAGAAGCGGCCAGAGCGAGTCTGAATATTCCCAAAGAAAGTTTTGTGCTCCTGTTTGCTTCCAGCGGCGCATTCAAGAACATGTATAAAGATTATGCGACGCTCAGAGAAGCGGCAATTCGCGCAACCAAAACATTAGTCAACCGGCCCATCATCTTAATTGTGGTCGGTGAAAATGCCGCCCCCGAAAAAATCGGAAATTTGGAAATACGATTTGTGCCTTATCAAAGAAAACAGGAAGTTCTAGCATCCTATTATCAAGCAGCGGATCTTTATACGCATGCGACAAACGCTGAATCCTGGGGGCTGGCGATTACGGAAGCCTCGGCTTGCGGGATTCCGGTTGTTGCGACTCGGACCGGCGGAATTCCGGAACAAATCAAGAATTTATTTGAGCATACCATTGAAGATTCAAACGGGATTTTAGTTGAAATCAAAAATGCGCAGGCCATGGCCAGGGCGATTGTCAAACTGCTTGAAAATGAATCGCTCCGCCGGCGTCTTGGCGAAAATGCCCGGGAAGGAGCGGAACGAAAGTTTAGCTTGGAAATTCAAGCGCGCACCTATCTGGATTGGTATCAAGAAATTCTGGCACGACAAACGAGCAAGGTTTCAACTAGTTCATTTTCCGAGGCCGGCGTTCGTGAATAAAGCCTGGCCGCGGATTACGGTGATTACGCCGTCGCTGAATCAGAACGGGTTCTTTTTGAAATTTATTTCCAAAGCCGTCAGGGAAATGGTTTATGAATTGGTGAGTCTTGTTTACGGCAGGCAATGGACCCGAAAGTCAGAGTGGAGTTTTTTCGCTTAAATGAAAGTTTTGATCATCTCCAATTTCCTTCCGTATCCGCCCATCCGCGGTGATTTTCGCCGGGCAACGCACTTAATTGAATGGCTTAAGAAATCCGGCCACGACCTTTCTTATTTGTGGATTCAAACCGATTACACTGATCGCACAGGTCTACTTGAGCTTGGGAAATCGTGCGATGAAATATTAATGGTGGATTTACGCCCTTTTTTCAGCCGTTTGCAACAAGGTATTGGCGCATGGGGCCGCCGTCTTCTTTCGCGGTTTTCAATCGGCCGCCGGTATTTAAAAAGTCGCTCTTTAAAACAAGCACGAAACGGAATTATTACAAAACCGGGATCCGTTAATTTTCTGAATTGTGCTTCAGACCGTATTAAAATTGAAAAAGTAATCGGCAAAATGGTTCAAAGACCTGATGTCGTGATCTGTGAATATGCGATGACTGCCCGCTGCCTTGATTTTCCTCAATTTTCAGACGTGCTTAAAATTTTGGATACTATTGATGTTTTACACAACCGGCAAACGCTCGCTCAAAAAGGGGTAAACCCTTGGGTTTATTGTACCCGCGAAGAAGAAAAAGGATATCTCGAGCGCGCGGACGTGATTCTTGCGATGAGACCTGAGGAGGAAAATTTCCTTCGTTTACTTGTTCCAGACCGAAAAGTAATTTGCGCAGGCCATGCTTTTTATGTCAATTCTGTGCCGCAAACGTCGAACGAAACTTCATGCCTTTTTATCGGTTCTTCTCAGGCTGAAAACAGGGAAGGGTTAAGCTGGTTTCAATCGAATGTTTGGCCGTTGGTTTTAAGAAAAATTCCTTCTGCCAAATTTTTGGTTGCTGGAGAGATAACCACATTTGCCAATGAAGAAAAATCCGTTGAGCTTTTGGAAAACACAGCGGAAGTAGATCCGATTTACCGCCGCGCTGCCGTTGTGGTGGTTCCCGTTTTCTCCGGGACAGGTCTTTCAACCAAATTTTCGGAGGCGCTAAGTAAAGGGAAAGCAATCGTTGCGGTAACTCATGCCGCTCGCGGCATCACTGCAGATGATTTATATCTTTGCCGGGATGATGCCGCAGGTTTTGCTCAAGCAACCGTCAGATTATTAAAAGATGCCGCGCTTAGGAAACATTTCGAAGAAAATGCAATCCGTTATGCACAGGAATATTTGCAGCCGGACAAGGCCTTTGCCGTTTTGGAAGAAATTTTGATTACGCGTGAACCGAAGTCAGAGGAATATTTGCAGCCGGTTTGAAAGAGCCCGCCAGACTTCCAAAGGCTGGAAAGCGGCCGCAAGGAAGCGGCTTTTTAAGCAGACCGAAGCGCATCTCATCTAATCCTCGCCCTGAAAGAAAAACGATATGACCGGTTATTGCGAAGAAAAAATAAGCTATTTTTCTAAAAATGCCGGACTCACTTTTCAGAATTTTATTTCCACGGCGTATTAGCTTTTGAAAAGACCCTTTCACAAATCTAGAACCTTCCGAATCCGGCTCTTTCAAACAAAGCTTTCCGTATCGATGGCGCAAAAGCGTCATTGCTTTTCCGTCCTCAAATAGTTTCGAATAAAAACTCTTAAGGTCCCAGGTCCGTTGCTGAAGAATTTCGTGATCCGGCAAATAGTTCAATTTTCCGCCGTTTAGGATCAAGAGCCATGAAAAATCAATGTCTTCGCCCCGTTTTTGGAAAATTTCCTCAAATCCGCCGACTTTAAAGAACGCTTTGCGCCGGACAATCAAGTTCCCCGTCAACAACCAGGGAAGAAACGGATAATTGCCAAAGAAAAATTCTTTTTGTGAATAAAAGTTGCGAAAGGAAAGGTAATCTTCGAGCAATGTTCTTCCCGTTTCAAGCACATAATCTCCACCCGCGATGTCATAAGACTCACCCTGTAGCGAAGCGACCAGTTTTGAAATCCAATTTTGCGGCGCAACGCAATCTGCGTCGATAAATGCAAGCAATTCTCCCTTTGCGTGCCGAGCGCCGGCATTACGGGCCGCGGCGGCTCCCTTTCTTCTCTCAAGCACATAAGTTACGGGAAAGTTTTTAATGATAACAGCCGATTGATCTGAAGAGCCATTGTCGACAGCGATGATTTCTAGATGGTTTGGATAATCTTGGTCGAGGAGGCTTTGGAGACAGTCTGCAATCAGTGTTTCTTCATTGAAAATAGGAACAATTACGCTAACCAGCGGAGGAAGCATTTCGTTCATAAGTGATGGATCAGAAAATTATATCATTATCTATTCTAAAAACACTTAATTTTTAGTTTGATTTTAGCCGCAAAAACCCGTAAGTTAGTAAAACTCACAAGGATTTATGTCATATCTAGTCTTCGCACGCAAATTTAGACCTCAAACCTTCGACGAAGTCGTCGGTCAAGAGCCGATCACCACAACCTTAAAGAACGCGATTTCCAAAAACCGGATTGCTCAAAGCTTTCTGTTTACGGGTTCTCGCGGAGTCGGCAAAACATCTACGGCCCGGATTTTCGCAAAGGCGTTGAATTGTGAAAAGGGCCCGGCACCAAACCCCTGCAATAAATGTTCTATCTGCCAGGAAATTACCCAATGCACGAGTTTGGATGTTTTGGAAATTGACGGCGCCTCCAATCGCGGCGTTGATGAAATCCGAAATTTACGCGACAACGTAAAGTTCAAACCCGCCCGGACGCGTTTCAAAATTTATATTATCGATGAAGTGCACATGCTGACCGGAGAAGCGTTTAACGCGCTTTTGAAAACCCTCGAGGAACCTCCGGAACATGTGAAATTTATTTTTGCGACCACCGAAGTCCACAAACTTCCGCTCACGATTCTGTCCCGCTGCCAGCGGTTTAATTTCCGGCGCATTCCGACCGAGGATTTGGTTGCGAAGCTGAAGGAAATTGCCAAAAAAGAGAAAATTAAAGCAACTGACAAGGCGCTCTTTATGATCGCCAAAACTTCTGAAGGCAGTTTGCGCGACGGCGAGAGCCTGCTGGATCAACTGGCCAGTTTTGGAGAAGGTGAGATCAAAGAAACAGACGTCACCTTTTCGCTCGGTTTAACGGACGAAGATTTGTTCTTCTCGATTGTTGAAGCCATTAAAAACAAAGACTCAAAGACAGTCTTATCAGCGATTCAAACAACTTCCGAAGAAGGAAAAGATCTGGCTCAATTTGTCAAAGGGCTGCTCGAGATATTCCGCAACCTGCTTGTTTTAAAAGTAGGCGAGCAAACCGAAAATTTAATCGAAGGCACAGAAGAAGATTTTAAGCAGTTAAAAAAATTAAAAGATCTTTTTACCAAGGAAGAATTTTTATTTGCGCTTACTTTGCTTCAGCAGCTTGGGCGCGATATGCGCTGGTCTGAGACGCCGCGCTTTTTGATTGAAACCTGCCTGCTCAAAATCGCCGCACGCACGGACTTGAAATCGATTGATGAACTTTTAAATGAAGTCAAAAATTTGCCCAAAACAGGCAATCCTCTTCCGGTTTTTTCAAATCCCTCGAATGTACCGTCGAAAGTTTCCGCCGAACCGGCGCGCTATATGGCGGAGGAGCCTTCTAAAAAAAAACCGGACGTTAAATTTTCTTCCAAAACCGAAACGTCAAATTCCGCTCAAACAGCCGTCCTGGACAAACCCGAAAAAAGCGGCCGGGCACCGGAAGCGGAAGCATTTTCTTTTGACGATGTCTGCCGCGTCTGGCCCGAACTCGTTGAACGGGTGAAAGCGATCAAAATGTCCTGCGGCACTTATCTTTCCGAAGCGCTGCCGGTGGAGGTAGTGGATGGGTTTGCCATATTTGGATTTCCGCTCCACCTGAAATTTCACAAGGAATCCCTAGAACAACAGTCACATAAAGATTTAATTCGGTCTACCTTAGGCGCCTTAATGGGAATTGAGGCGAATGTTTCATTTATCATTAAAGATGCTGACGAAAGCCTCAGAAATGCGGTGAACACAAAAACTTCTCCTGTTTCTCCAGCTCCCGCAGAAGTCTCGAAAGAAGGGGACATTGTTAATACCGCCCTTAATATTTTTGGCGGAAGCAAGATCGTCCATCGCGATTAATTATGGCCAATTCGTATTCAGACCGGCTTCAAAAATTAATGAAATGTTTTACAAAACTGCCCGGCATCGGCCCTAAATCTGCAGAACGGATTACGCTTCATTTGCTCAAACAGAATTCAATAGAGGTGGAACAATTGGCGCGCTTAATTTCGGACGCGAAAGCCAACACTTTTTTTTGCGAAAGCTGCAACAATCTTAGTGAAAATAAAATGTGCCATATTTGTTCCGACCCCGGGCGGGATCCGGCGACGGTTTGTATTGTTGAAGAACCCAAAGACGTTGCTTCGTTTGAACGGACGGGAAGTTTTAACGGGGTGTATCACGTTTTGCTCGGCGCTTTATCGCCGCTTGAAGGAATCGGACCGCGCGAACTGCGCCTGGACCGTTTGATTAAACGGCTCAGCTCGACTCGGATCAAGGAAGTTATTTTGGCGACAAACCCAAACGCAGAAGGGGACGCTACCGCGATGTTTTTGATTGAATCTTTGAGGCCATTTTCACATTTGCGCATTACCCGGATCGCTCGCGGCGTTCCGGTCGGCAGCAACATCGAGTACATTGACCAAACCACGCTCCAGCGTGCCCTCGAAGGCCGAACTGCGGTTTGAATTCTGAAGCGCCCGCATAATTTCCTGCACGGAATCGCAGGAAGGCAAGGGCGAATAGCCTTCAATCATTTTCTTTCTTCCTGCGCCCAAAAATTTTTGAGTTTCCGGATCATTCAAAACTTTATGAATGGCCGAAGCGAATTCGGCCGGCTCTTTCACTTCGATTGCTGCGCCTTCCTGAATGAGGTTGAAGAGATAAAACCGGCTGGCCCAATTCAAAATGATTACCGGTTTGTCCTTCAAAATGGCTTCAAAACCAGTGATTGAACCCCCAGTAATCACGATTTCTGAGCGATCAATTAAATCAATTAATTTCATTTTCGGATTCGAAAGCGCCACATTTTTCGCCAGTTTAATCCGGACCCGGCTGGCCAAAGACAAAGATTTAACGGCGCGAGGATGAGGGCGTATGAGCAATAATTTTTCCGGAAACCGAGACATTATCCGGATTACCTGTTTGATGATCAGCTCATTTTCCGGCAGGTCCTGCAGCGTCAACAAGAACAGTCCCTTTTTATTTTTTTTCTTTACGGACCAATCTTTAGATTCCTGAAATTTGGGAAGTCCCGTCACAAAGATTCGTTCAGGATCTACATTCGCTTGTGTCAGCAAGTCCTTGATCGCCGGGCCTAAGACCATCCAATCCTCGGAAATCGCAAAATCCTTTGAGCTCTTGATAATCTGTTTCAACGCGCATGAGAGTTGATGGGTGTGTTCATACAAAACGACCGTACGGATCTTTTTTTGTTTTGCCCAGGTGGCGCAAAGCCGGCTTTCTATCGTCCAATTTTCTAAGAACAGAATCACATCAGGTTTTTGCTGTTCGGCGGACGACTTCACATATTCACAGTAGTTTAAAGCCGGTGAAATTTTATTTGAAATGTCAGGACCTGCAGTCCTGATCCAGTCATTCCAAATTTCTGCTAAGTTGACGCCGCGGTGAAGACCTTGTTTGATGGCAGATTCTCCGCTCGCGGCGGTATTTAAACTTTCGGACACAGCAGATATTTTTTTAAAGAGCGTTTCCTTTACTGCTCCGTCAGCCGGTTCGTCGGCTATTTCGTGCTGAAATTTATATTTTCTTGCCAACATAATGACCGGATTAGATTCTATCTCACCTGTTTCGCACCAAAAAATGAAGCGGCAAATCACACCATTTTCTTCTAAGTAGCGCACGACCGGAACGCATAGTTCGAGATCAGTATCCTGTTTGATCCCCAGAATTAAAATGGATATGCTCATACGGTTTGAATCGGGATGTTTCTGAGGCGAATGAGGCTTGAAACGGATTCTAAAATTTTATTGCCGTTGCGCATCAATACAACATGGTCCGGCTTTTTTTCACTTAGTAATTTATTAAGCGGCAAAATATAAAATAAGAATTCAGCAAACGAATTTGCCATGAGTTGATATTTAAAGGCAGGCCAAAGCTCAATGCCGGCGGTTTCCATTTGATTCATTAAAGACAAGGACCAATCGATGTCCTGAGATAAAGATTCAGGCGAAGCACTTTGAGCTAGCGTCAACCGGGGAATGTTTCTTCCGGCGAATTTCATGGCCGGGTTCCAAAGCAGGTCCACAATCAAGATATCTTCGGCCTTTGAAACGTACCAAAGGGCTTTGCGGAGATCGCGGTCGTTGTTAAGCCGGTTTAAATTTAATATCAGGACGTTATTTTTATCCGGGTTTAATTTTTTCTCTCTCACACTAACCCACATAAAAATGAAAGCCAAAACCAAACCCGAAAATAGAATCTCACGGTGTACATGCGAAATCCGTAACAATTTCATGTGCGTGAGCGAAAGGACCAGATAAAGCGGAGCCGGAATCAGAAAAATAAGCTGAGGCAACGCTAAATTATTTTTTGTTTCTGATTTATGAACCGGCTTCCATTCAAACCTGCCAAGCCAATCAAAACCCGATAATATTTTTTTCCAGAATTCATCAAAGCGAGATTCGGGATCGTATGGAATTGCATCATTTGCACTGGGAATGAACAAAACGAGAGCAGCCAAAATATCCCAGATAAACATTGTTGGGCTGATCAGCAATTCCGTACCAACAACAAAGAAAAAACCAGCCCAAAAGGCAAATTTCCAAAGAGGCTTCAATAAAAATGCTGCTGCCAAGAAAAATTCAAACAAGATAATTAACACGCTGATAATACCCGGAACAAGTGGAGAAAAGCGAGTCCACATTGGGTGGCCGAATTCGTAAACAAAAAAAGAACCCGATAAACCCCAAAAAGGGCTAAAAATTTTATCCAGCCCGGAATAAAAAAAGATAACAAATAGCTGGAACCTAACCAAATGTTCGGGCCACGCTTCGGCTTGGGCCCCGCGTTTTTTTCCCCGGACCAAATCAAATAAAGATAACCTATTCGGAGATACGGTTAAAATCGCCAGAAAAATAAAATGAAGTTGTATGTTATGGCTGTAAAAATATCGGTCTAAGGAGAAAAAATAAAGCCCGCTCAGAAGCAAAAAACCGGCGCTTAAGCGCGGCAGAAGACCCAGGAACAGTAGAGTTCCCGACAAATATTGCAATCCGATTAACAGCCACCCCGCCTGTGGCGGAAGTGCAGGAATCCAGCTAGCGACCGGCAGATGAAACGAAGAATTGAAATAGCCGTTTAAAATTTCACTACAGCGCGGAATTACATAAATAAGATTTGCAAATGCAAATAGAGTTCTAAAAGTCGCAAACCGGCAGGCCGGAACACGGCTGAATAATTTATTTCTGAAGGCGGTTAGCATAATATTCCCATTGCGCCGGCTCATTCGGGTCAAACAGCGTGACCCAATGAATTGATACGCCGTATTCAAAGTTGGGGTCTTCGCGTTCGGCAATATAGTTTACAAGATGTGTGAACCGGTCTTTAATTTCGGCGGGCGTCCGATAATAATCGCTCGCTCTGGTTTTCGCAGAATGGTACTCAGATGTGAATTGAGCAACATCGGGAATTGTTTCTTTATCGCCGTTTGAATTTCTGCGGAACAAAGAAACTTCGTAATGCACCCTGGGTTTTGAAAACATTGCCCAGCTGTAGGTTGCGTACCGGTATGTGAAAGGGAATGTACCGAATTTTCGGAAAAAGGGAATTCCTATTTGCAAAACGAGCCAGACGATCAGTAAAACCAAAATCAAAGATTCTCGTAGTGAACCGGACGTTCTTTCTGGCAATGTATTCAGGGGGCGCCTTATTTGGGGGATATTTTACACGCCTCAGCGGGCTCTTTCAACATATCCAAGCGTGTTTTGAGCCCCCAACAGAGTTCTTTTCTAGACCGGTATCGAAGAGTAAAATAGTGGTTTGCGCGATCATAAAATGAAAAGACCACACCGAATCCTAATTCTCATTCCCGCCTCCGGCATAGGGGGAATTGCGACCGGACTTTTGGGCGTTCTCAAGCGCATCAACCGGTCACGTTATCACATGATTATTGTGGCCCTTCAAAATGGGCCTGTCGTCCGGCTCATCCGCAAAAGCGGGTTTCGCTGCACAGTGCTGCTTCCTAGCGATCGATTGTTTCATCTTAAACGTTTAATCGTCCGGGAGAAAATCGAATTGATTCAATCCTGCGATGCCGCCGCCGCAGAAGGAATTTTGGCAGCCCGCCAATTAGGTTTGCCGCATCTTTACTATGCCGCCAGCAATATCGAACGCGCTTTTAAAGGCCCATCCAAAAAGACACTTCGTGAATTCAGGAATCTAATCGGGGTATGGTCCGAGAGTATTATTGTTCCGTCCAAGGCTCTGGCAAAGGACGTTTTCTTCTCTATGCCAAAGAACAAAGTTCACATTATTCCGTGGGGTGTGGAAAATCACATCGGCCACTTTTCTCAAAGCAGAAAAGAAATGAAATTTAAGAATTCTACAAAATCGGTTGGCATGGCCGCTAATTTTTATCCCGCAAAGGGTCATCTGGATTTTTTGAAGATGGCTTCTGAAATCCACAAACGAATGCCGGAATATAAATTTGTCATTGCAGGCAGTTTATTAAAGCATCCAGTCAGTGTTGCTTACAAAAAGCAGGTTGTCCGAAAAATACGCCGGTTAAAGCTGGAAAAAATTGTTCAAATAACGAAATTTTCACCCCATAACAGAAATGAATTTTTCCGCCGGCTGGATGTTCTCGTCATTCCGTCTTATGAAGGAATGTCACAGGCAATGCTGGAAGCCGGAATTAATCGCATTCCTATCGTAGCGGTTCATAAGGGCGGTGTGACGGAAGTGATTGAACATGAAAAATCCGGTCTCTTGACTCCCTTGGGAAATCCAAAAAAAATGGCACAAATGGTGATGCGTGCGCTTAAAACCCCGCGCAATTCCCGGCGCTTAGGCAGAGAAATTCGCCGCCGCGTTCTTTCCTCATTTACGGCAGACCAACAAAGTAGAAAATTTGAGGAATTATATAAAAGTGTTTTGGCCAAAACAAAGATAAATAGACTCGGTGCTCTTTGACGAAAACTTTTATTCATTACAATTTAATTCGGTCTTTTGACCGTTCCTGCTTTGAATCGCAAATTCCTTATCCCTGGCAGCCGTTTGAACAATTTTTGACGCCCAAAGGTTTCCGCGAACTTCATCTTTCTTATCCCGGCATGGACAAATTTGAAAAACAAGTCGGATATTACCGAGGCAAAGAAAAACCGCATGATCGTTATTTGCTCTCCTACGAAGATTCAATTTACCATGAAAAAGGATATGAGGGCCGCGGCGTTGTCCTTCACCGGCAATTGCCCGAACCTTGGCAGGCGTTTATCAAAGAACTCGAACGCCCAAACGGCTATAAAAGTTTTATTGGGTCTATTTTGCGATCGTCGAAATTTAAATTTCGCTATGAATGGCATTTGGGATACAAAAAATCAGAAGTTTCACCTCATGTGGACATTAACTGGAAACTGGGCAACCATCTTTTTTATTTCAATACGGAAAAAGACTGGAATTCCAAGTGGGGAGGTTCGACCTTAATTTTGGGAGAAAAGCGGAACAAGATTGACGGACAAACGAATTTCAAAGATTTTAAAGTAACAGTTCCCGTAGCCAATTTGGAAAACCATAGCGTATTGATGAGAAACACGCCCGAGGCTTGGCACGGCGTGAAGCCGCTTAGCTGTCCGGTTGGAGTTTACCGGAAAATTTTTATGATTATTTTTGTCCCGGCTGATTTTTCTGCTGACCGCTGGCTTACCAATTCGCTGTCCGCACTGTTAAAGCATAAACCCCGCCGTTCACGTGCGGCCGTTTTGAGATAAGCCCGAAATGAGCAGGGCGGAAACCCGCTTTTTGTAATAAGGGATCGTTTCTTTCCTTAATTTCCGAACCGCATCCTGGGTTCCGCGAATCATTTTTTCGGGGCGTATTAAAACTTTTTCGATTTGACGCCTCAGTTTTGTTGTCGCAATAGCCGCAGCGCCTCCGGTTTTATCGAGCATCTGCCTCGCAAGTTTATTTTTTCTCCACGCCAGCTTGAAGAGTTTCAGCATTCGCAATTCCGTTTGATTGGGATTCAGCGGTCCTTTGAAATATAGAATCGGGACGCAGGCTTGCGCCGGCTCAAATAAATTTCGGTCATGTCCGATAATGGCCAAATCCGCGATCTTGTAGAAATGAGTTAATTCTCCCGCTGTATTGAGAACAACCACATCGTAGGCGCTTAACTCAGATAAGCTTTCCGCGGCATTGCTGCGGTCTATTGCATTCAAGCCTTTTTTAATTAATTGCGCCGTCAAAAGCGAATCAGGTTCTCGCAAAGCGACCACAAGAAACGGTTTTTTTTGAAGTTTCAATTGTTGATAAGCCTCAATGACCATTTTGATTTCATTTGAGTAGGTGCTCGAGAAGACAATGACTTTCCGCGCCGGCGGAATGTTCATCAATTTCCGGGTCCGTGTTTTTTCATGCTTCGCCGGCCGCGGCGCGGAGAAATATTTATAAGGTTCGTGATTTAAAATCAAGCTTTCATTGTTGAGCTGGTCTTGAATATTAAAATTAAATTTAATATTAAACCGTTTTGTTCGAGAATGGAGGGGTTTTTTTGTCGAAGTTTCCGGAAAAAATTTTGAAATGAGACGTTTGTTTATTTGCGCTCCGCTGCAAATTTTAAAATGATCGGATCGGATGTCCAGAATTTCGACGAGCCCTTTTATGGCATTTAATTCAGAAATGCATTGGCCATGGAAATAAAGCTTCGTTTTATGCTTTCTTAAATACTGACTCAGATTCGTTTCCATGAAACATGCCTGCCTTTTTTCCGGAAACCAAACCGCGTATAAAAATCTTCGTAAAAGCCATTTTGATTAATCGATAACACAATTTCATTGCAACCGGCTTCAAACAGTAATTCAAATGCCCTCATGGCTAGCTGCGTTCCGAAATTTTGTTTTCTCCGGTCTTTGTCCACCAATAGATGAAAAAAATATCCGGTCTCACGTTTGTCTCCGGCAGCCCAGATCCAAGACAAATCGCTGTAATCTTTGATCTGTGCGCTTTTTAGGAACCGGCAGTAAGCGACGATTTGATTTTTATGGATTGCCGTCAGAATTCCCTCTTTTTTTCTGTTTTGACTCACCGGCTCAAGCGGCTCGTTTCGCTCAAAAAATTGATTTAACTTGGCAGCGTCTGGGTTGCCATCAAATGTTAAATCCTCCGCAGTTTTAGGCAGCGGCTGATAGTCAGTCCGTTTCAAGGAAAGTTCGGCGCTCAGAATTCTCGGGTAGAAGCCGGCGTTGGTAAGGGCAGTGAATAGAGGAGTTCTCGGAAGCCCGATGAGTGAGTTTCCAAAAACCCATTGCGGGCCGATATAAACTTCTCTGACTTTATTCTTCCGGAACCAGCCCAGACTTTCATGAGTTAAAATTTCCGTGGCGCGAGATTGAATGGCCGCGTCCGTAAGTGCGAAAACCTCAATGAAACCTTTTTGATATTTTTCATTTTGATCGTGCAAACTGGCAAAGGCCCATCCCAAAAGCCGGCCCATTTTATCCCGCATGAGAAAACAACCGGCTGGATTAAACCACGGCCCATTACATATCATTTTTGAGAAATGCTCCAGGGAGGTCGAATGGTTTGGAAAAATAGAATTCCAAATTTCTAACATGGCTTTAACGTCTTCCGGGGTCCAAATTTTAATTGAAATTCCTTGGCTGGCGATTAACCGGCGGCATTGCTGCCTGGCGAGACGGTTTTTAAAATCAGTAATCCAAAAAAGAGGACTGCTCGCCATTCGAAAAATTGCAAAGGGACGGATTTCCGGAATGAGCCTCTTTTTTTCTAAATGATGCCGGAATTGATTCAACCGGCTATTAATGAGAAAGGTGTAAAAGCTGCCTTGGAGATAGGAAACAGAAGCAATCAGACGGCCGATCCAGCGCCACCGGGAGCGATTTAAATTTCGTTTTCCGATACGGATGACTTTGCCGATGATTTGGTGGTCTGCGACAATCGGGTCCCAAGCAAAGCGGTTGTCGCCTTTTGTGATGAAGTTTATTGTGTCGCCGTCTTTAACGATTTTAATGACCCGGTGGGTGACCAAAATGTGGGGCTTCTTACGATAAGTGACCACGTCTCCCGGCCGGATTGTGTCAGCAGATACGGGTTTGAACCAGATGTCTTCGCCGGGCTGGAAAAAAGGCAGCATACTGGTTCCGAACGCAATGGCTGCGCACAATTGTTTCTCGTTGTGGTTTAATTTTTTACTGCGAACGGAGGAATTTGGAATTTCTAAGGAGTTTATCGCCACGTAGTTATGTTAGGAAAAAGTTGAGAATGGAAGCGTTGACATCTGAAAGGGAGATTGATATACTTTTTTCTCATGAAAAGGCCCCTCAATAAAAAATCCAAAACGAAAAAACAGCAGTATCAAAAACCAACTTTAAAACGTCTGGGCAATCTTCGCCAGATTACTTCTTTTAGTTAATTCCGGCCGCTGTTTTTTTAGGCTCGTCCAACAATTCCGCAATTTTCAATTTTTTCATTTCGCCCACAAATTCCTTAAGATCCCGATCAATACGGTTCAAGTTCGCCTCATATTTTTGGGCGATATTTTGGGCAATTTTCAAATAAGGTGTTTTTCCGTCGCAGTGTTGCCAAATCGCAAGGCCGACGGGGCCCACTTCAAAGTACGAACCATTTTCAAGGTTGAGCAGGATTCCTTTTCCTTCAATTTCTTTCCAAACAACGTGATCAACGCGTCTTACAAATTGATTTGATAATTCTTTCATGTTTTTTCTCCAAGGTCTTGTTTCGACCATTCATTTTATTGATCCGCCTGAGTTTAATCAATAGAAATGAATGGGCTGAAATTTCTTCACATTGCCCACCCTTTATGGGATAATTTTTCACTGTTTCGAGGCCAAAGCAATGAAGTTAGACAGTTCAATATTTTTTGTACCCGATCAAAAATTACGGTCCAATCGGGACAAAATTTCGACTCGTATCTACGGAGCCCGTGCGCTGCCGTTTATTCCCCTGCTTTCTGAAATTTTAATTCAGCCTCAAGAAGCTTCCCAAATTAAGGTCGGAGATTTAATTGCCTATCGGTATGCAGGATATTTCCGCGTGTGCCGGATTCTGCGCCGGATTTACCGAACCCCACTTATTTTGGTTGGAAAAGGAGATAACCAACTGCATCCCTTCTTCATTGATCCAAAAGATGTGATTGGGGTTATCGAGGAAGTCAACAAACGAAACTTAGCAACAAAGAAATGGAAGGCGATTAATTGGTTTGCTACCTTGCTTTCTGATTATCCTTCGCGCGCAACAACTTGGCTGCTCAATCGTGTTCCAAACAACCGGTTTTTTTTACGGTTCGCTCCCTTGGTTCAGCCGCTTGTTTTTTACAACCGGCTTGTTAGATCCTGTAGCCGAATTAAAACCAAAGTGAAACACGCACACTTAAAACGAAAAATTCAAATTAGACCTTATCAAAATGAAGATATTTGGCGCGTGGTCCAGCTTTGGAATATTTGTTTTCCGAACGAACCTATGGATTCTTTTCATTTTGAAACCAAAATTCGCGAAAGTCCTTGGTTTTCACCTCAAGGTTGTTTGCTCGTCACGCAAGGCAAAAGTCTGATCGGGTTTATTTTGGCCAGCGATCATCGTTACCCTTCAGGTGAACAGTATTATCCCGATATTGGTTTTATCGAATGTTTAGGAGTGCACCCTGATTTCCGCAGACAAGGCGTGGGTTCTTTGCTGCTTGCGCGGGCATTTCAATATTTAAAACAGAAAGGGTGTAAACAATATTTAATCAGTCACTTTCGCGTTTCCTGCGATGAGCGAGGATGGATTGCACCGACCCCGGCGGTAAATTTTTTCGGGCATTTTGGATTTGAGATAGACCGATTAAATCAAGAATTTGGGCTTCCATCAAACTGGAGACTTGATTTTGCACAACGGCTGGAAGTCAGTTTGCAAAGGCGCGGAATAACATTGCGCCTCGCCGCGCTAGAAGACTACCAGATTCTAGAAAAAACAATTCGCAATTGGGACGAGCCATGGCATTATCCGGAACAAACGAATTGTGCCGAAACTGATCGTAAGCATGTGAATACCTATCTGCTGGCAGTCCACGAAGGTCAAATTGTGGGTTTTTGCCGGTTGTTTCTTCAAAACCAGATGCAACACTATGATCAATCTGATTGGATTTGGGATGTAACGATTGACCGAGGCCGAGGAAGTATCGGTTCTCTTTATGTGGAACCCAAATACCGTTCTTTTGGATTGGGCGCAGCTTTGACGGCAAAAGCGATTAATCTATTAATAGAACGCGGATGCCATGAAATTTATGGACAAACTGCGCGCCGGGCGATTCAGGCCCGTTATCGCCGATGGAATTTAACATTACACGGCGGCATTGTTGTGATGTCCTATCTTTGATTGTGAGTTGCACAACATGAGCAAAATAAAAATTTCTGTCATCATGCCGGCTTACAATGTGGCTTCTTATATTGATGAAGCGGTTCAATCAGTTTTGAAGCAGGAGGGGATTTCTTTTGAACTGCTCATTTGCGATGACGGCTCAAAAGATGATACGTGGGACAAAATTCAGAAGCACTTGCAAAATCCAAAGGTGAGAGCTTGGCATTTTCCAAAAAATCGGGGTGATGCTCGGACTCGAAATTTTCTCATTGCGAGGGCAAAGGGAAAATATATTTCCTGTTGTGATGCAGATGATCTTTTTCTTGCCGGCCATCTTAAATCATTGGTCCAGGTGCTAGAACGCAACCGCCGCATCGGGGTTGTATACACGAACATGGTTGAAATCGATCAGACCCACCCCTTAAAAAAGCCACGCTTACTTTATCGCCGCCCCGGACACGTTCGCACTTGGGATTTGATCGATGGTTCCATTTCCAATGGGGCAACACTCATCCGCCGGGATTTAATCCGGAAAATCGGCGGCTATAAAAAGAAATTTCACTTATATGCGGATATTGATTTATTTTTTAGATTATCTGAAATTACACAATTTCATCATGTATCCGGAAAACCGTTGTATGTTTACCGGCGGCGGCCGGACTCTCTTTCGAATCAATCGGAACGAAGAAGAATTTTGTTCGGCCGGAAAGTGCTGACGGATGCGATTCAGCGCAGATATCAGGTTCAGTTTCGTTGGTCATGAGGTAAGGATGCGATTTAAATTCGAATCGGCGAGATTAATTCATAGGGCAAAAATTTTTTTGAACTATTGCCTCAAGCCCGCTCAAAAGGAATCCATATTCATTCTTTCCGAGCCCCGGGTAGGAAGTTCTTTGCTCATTAGCTACCTTAATTCGATCCCCAATGTTTCATTTGCCGGTGAAGTGATCGAGAAACATAGTATGTTTGGAATACGCCTGCGCTATATATCAAAACAGGCGGTTTTTCGCCACATCGCTTATTCTTTAAACTATTGCAAACATACAATCTGCGGTGCGAAGATTTTTGGGTCGCAACTCGAGGAACGCAATATCAGCTTATTGGAACTGAAAAAGCATTTTCCGAACGCCCGATTTATTATCATTTACCGAAAGAATATATTGGAACAATTTTTATCTCGCAAAATTGCTTATATGACAAACCATTGGCAGTGGTCTGAGCAATTTAAACTCCCTCCTTTTGTTTATATTCAGCCTCAAGAATTCGAACGATTCTCAAAAAGAATGAAAGCAATTTATCAAAAACTTTTCGAAACTGATTGGCTAAAAAGTTGCTCGGTTGTCGTTAATTATGAAGACTTAGCTGCAAATCCACAGAGTATTTTTGATGGCGTTATCTTTCCTTTCCTAGGTCTTCCGTCTTCTCCGGTGTCGACCGAAATGCGCAAACAAAACACGAAAAGAACCGAAGACATGGTTATGAATTACCATGAAATCGAGCCTCTCATCCAGGAATCGCTGATCCCCGTTCTCCAATAAAAAAATTACGTGTTTAGTTTTTCAAAAACGGAAATCCGGTAGGGCAGATGGCGGGGGAATTCGAAGACTTCGCTTTTTAACAAAGACAAATCCGGGCTTTCTTTCAAAGCTTTTCCATAATCTTCCCAAAACAGCGGCGCTACGGTCATCAAGTGGCCTTTCACCGACAACAAATTCAATAAAATTTTACAGGCCGCTTCTTGTTTTGCCCTTGCTAAGTAATACAGCAATTCGGAACAAACAATCAGATCGTACTGTTCTCCCGCTGGCATTTTTAATAAATCGCAATGCCGGATACTAATGTTGGTTGAAGATTTGCATTGCAAACGGGCGTCTCCAACGGCTTTTTTTGAGAAATCAATGCCAACGACATCATTTACTCTCTTTGAGAGCATCAACGTCAACATTCCTTTTCCGCAGCCGACATCAAGAGCCCGGTTATAAACAAGACGCGGTAAAGCGGCCATTAAATTTCGAAATTTTGTCTGCTGATAAACATCCTTTTTATCATTCCACAAATCGGGATTTCTTAAATATACCCGATCAAAATAAGAACCGTCGAAAACCTGTTTGTTTTTTTTGGTTTTTAGCGCTTCTACATATCGGTCTTCCAAATAAATTTTTGCGAGATTTATTTCTTTTGAAGTAATATTCATGTCTACCCGCCGATTAAATTAACGCAGTGTTTTTTGTATCTGATTTCAAGCCTCAGATTCGACCTTCTTTTCAATTTTCCGTTTACGATCTTAAATGACAAATTAGAATCATGAACGCGGTACCAAATAACGGCTCGGTCAAGAAATTGAACCGGCTGCCGGACTGCGGCCCGGATCATATATTCCCGGTCCTCCCACGGCGCAAAATTTTCGCGAAACCATCCGATTTGCTCGACCAGCTCTCTCCGGAGCAAAGCAGCGTTTAAGGGGCCCAAAGGACAATTTTCGTAAGTGAAAAGCTCCGGAATCAAAGATCCGATTGATTGAGCCAATTGGCGGGTTACACGAAGTGAGTCTCTTAAGTATTGATTGAGCGGATGAGTTTTGGAAACTGTTTTTCCTTGATCATCAATGAGACGGCCGATGCGGCCGATGACGCTGAGCGCTTTTGGATTTTTTTCAAAGAATTCAATCCGCGCCTTCAGTGAATCTCGAGTCATGATATCGTCGCTGTCGAAAAAGGTCAGCCATTCTCCGCGTGCCAGCGGAAGAACCTGATTCAGCGCTGCTGATTTTCCGGAGCGCTTAATTAATTGAACACACCGGATTCTTGGGTCCGGAAAAGATTGAACAACGGAAAAAGACGAATCAGAACTGCCGTCATCAACTAAAATTAATTCAAGCGATTCGTGGCTTTGATTCAAAATGCTGCGGATGGTCTGGGCCAAATATTGTTCGCGGTTAAAGAAAGGCACAATCACCGTGACAAGACCTGGGACCATTTTTGGGTGACAAATCATAAAGGAATTTTATTGTTCAGGGCAGTTCGGAATTTCACCCATTCTAAAATTAATTTATTCTGAGTCTGCATTTTGACGAGACTGACATATTTTGCTGGTGAATCCGGCAAAAACGGCCGCCATTTCAAAAAAAATTCGCAACGTGCTTCTTGGTTCAGTCGCGTCATTTTTTCCGTGTCCGGTGAAGAACCTTCTGTTTGGTGATAGAGGAACAAATTTTTTAAACGGATCAATCGATATCCCTGAAGCCTAAGGCGAAAAGAGTAATCAAGATCTTCCCAGCCGAAGAAGAACCGCTCATCGAACAGCCCCACGCGCTCAATTACCGGTTTTGGAATCATGAGGCAAAAGCCGTTGAGCCAAGAAATCTTTTCAACTTTATTGGGATACCATCTCTGAAATGCTTCATCAATCAATGAAGTTGCCGTTTCATTTACGGAAAGCCCGTTCAGCCAGCGGTCTGTCCAAGAAATTGTATTTGAGACGGGCCCAACCGCCCCCACATTGGGCTTTTGAACGGCTTTAAGAAGCCGCTCCATCCATTTCGGCGGAACCAGCGTGTCGCTGTTCAGAAAGCAAAGAAACTTGCCTTTGGCTTCTTTAATTCCTTGATTGGCCGCTTTGGTGTACCCCAAATTCTTAGCGTTTTGAATAATCCTAAGCTTCGGATGATCTGCCAAACAATTCTGAATTGCTTTGGCCGGGCTGTTACTCACCACAATTAATTCATAAGGAACGCTTGTGTTTTGAATGACGCTCTGAAGACAGGGCCCTGTAAGTCTCGGGGTATTCATGGTCACGACAATAATGGAAACAAGGGGAGTGGTCATAGGTTTTCCGAATTGACCATTTGGTTTACTTCAGAGAAAACTTCATTATAATTTGTGAACCTTTGTTTTAACAAACCGCTCCATTTAGTGACAAAGTTTTTTTCTGCTTCCCGAACAAGCTGACGGTGCCGTTTCAAACTAGATGAGCCGCTTTTTTGATGATAAACGAAAAGCGGTTTTACGCTCATGAGTTTGAAGCCGCTTAAACGAAGTTGAAGGGAATAATCGATATCTTCCCAGCCGAAGAAGAACCGCTCATCGAACAGCCCCACGCGCTCAATTACCGGTTTTGGAATCATGAGGCAAAAGCCTGAAAGCCACCGGACGGATTCTAAACGGTTAAAGTTCCAATGCTGAAATCCCCGGTCAATTAGTTCTACGAACGCCGAATTATTTCTTAATTTTCTTTCTGCGCCCTGATACCGGTAATATTCCCATTCACCGAGCGGGCTGACCGCGCCCACATTGGGCTTTTGAACGGCTTTAAGAAGCCGCTCCATCCATTTCGGCGGAACCAGCGTGTCGCTGTTCAGAAAGCAAAGAAACTTGCCTTTGGCTTCTTTAATTCCTTGA
>Ga0209515_10002957_pt1 | contig 24994 bp, 20 predicted proteins | sample Subgroupgradi54m_FD_187454 | JGI IMG/M metagenome (GOLD analysis project Ga0209515, IMG submission 187454) | Subsurface groundwater microbial communities from S. Glens Falls, New York, USA - GMW60B uncontaminated upgradient, 5.4 m (SPAdes)... ... | reverse complement strand
TAATTTGGAGGCTATGGTTGATTCCGACTTGGCTGAGAGTTTTGGATTCACCGCCACAGATTTCGACACTTTTCGTAACGGCGTGGCATTGCGTACCGATGTGACTGGTCCATCCGGCTTTGGTGCGGAGGCCAGGCTTGGAATTAAGAGGGAGGTGATGAAGTGGCAGGCACGGGAGAAGGGAATACTTTTTGGGTTGCTTTCAAGTTCGCTTGGCGCAGCCGCCGTTGTTATGGCGGAAAATGTATTGCGTAGCGAAACGAATATGCTGGCTCTTCTTTTTTCTGCGTCGCTTATCGTGGATTGGGTTATGCATTTATCTGATTTCTTATCGGCTCAAAATAAAAATCCGAATAGTCGTTTGCAACTAAAAGGGGGTTTGTTGTTTACCGTCTTGCTTGGAAGTGCGGCCGCAGCGTTTTTTTATCAAAAACTCGGATGGTTTCTTTTGGGTACGTATTTGCTTATAAAAATAAAAGGAATTATTCGCTCGTTTGTTTTAAAAAAGCCGCCTCGTCTTACGCAGAAAGCGCGTTGGGGTATAACCATGCATCCCTTGCTCGCACAGCCTTTCGGCCTTCTTGCTATTCCGTATTTCGGGCCGGTATTTGTTCTCCTCTCAACCGCTTTGTCTCCCATCATGGCATCGGTTATGGAATGGTTTCTTTCCGTTAAGAAATTTGGCAAACCGCAGTGGGTTGGAGGCGCAATTACGATCGGCGCTCTTTTACTTGCGCGTTACCATGAATTTGGCTCGCTTGCAGCATTTCCCATTATTTTTATACTTCTTTTTACTTTCACCCAAGCGCTAGGCCGCATTATTTTGAAATACGTGCAAACGGATATTCCGAAGATGAGTCCAAACGAACAGGTTCGAATCGCATACGCTACAGCCATGTGGCCATTCTTTGCCGTTTTTGTAATTCAAAGGTTTTTTCAGGGTGGATTTGCAAGACTTGAAATCGTAAATTTATTTAACGATATTTTAACTCCGCTCAATACGGTCACCGTTGGTGTAGCGCCTTTGGTGATTACATGGGCGCTTATTCGATTGCTGTCGCGTATGACTGAATTCCGTACGGTCAAATATACCGATTCTTCGACAACCAGTTTTCTAAGATCTACTTCGGCTTTGTTCGGTCTTTTATTTGTTGCCGTACTTTTGAACGATCCGCATGTCATAACTAAGCAATGGATTCAACTGATTTCCGCTGGTTTGACCGCGTTTGGGATCTGGCTTTTTGTCCGTTCCCCGGTCTTAGCAGTTTCCAAGAAATTGGCTCAGCAAAGCAAAAATGAAAAACTTTCCAGAGAAAAAGTATACGCAATGTTTTCAGATCTTGCCGAGGCCGTTACGCAATATTTGTACCTAAGGCATAGACGATTGAAACCGGAGGAAGAAGAACGGCGGTTGGAAAATATCAGGATTAGGCTCTCATCGGTGATGACTTTGGCCGATCTTGACAACGGAGTAAACCATAAAATTGTGTACGAGAGATTAAGAGAATTTGTACGTTCTTTCCCGATAAATTTTGCAAAGCACGGCGCCCTGGCTTGGGCGCTTGGCGGCAATAGCGCAACGGAGCGCTGGTTGGGCCTTCCCGGCGTCTACAGTGAATTTGAAGAATCTGAGGTGGCCTTGAACAGCGAAGCTCCTTCGCTTTATTCAAAACTTAAGTTAGCTCAAACTTCCGTATCCCGGAGAAAGCTTGCGCCGTTTCTCAAACGGGTCCGCCACGACCGCGATTTAGCAGGAATACTTAGAGTCGGGATGAATTCGGAAATGTTCGCCTATCGTCTAAACAAGCAGGAGCGGGTATATCTCCACCGGCTTCTGAACGAAGATTTCTGGGTGAGATCGCCCGAGCAATTTGCCTTAAAAACCGGATTTAACCAGGCCGCTTTTCTCGCCTATCTTCTTTATTATTTGGAGGACAAAAGTTTGCTGTGGAATCAAGGCAATGCGTTGTCAGGTTTATTGAATGAGGAATCCCAGGGAAGGTTGGGTTTCGACAATATTCTCGAACGAGAACAGTTCGGAGCAGAACTCGGCACGCTGGCGGCAACCGTACATGGGATTATTCCCTATCGTGGCTTAAAACACCGGGATTGGAAAGGAAAACTGGAGCGATATTCACCCATGGATGTGGAGAATTATATTTTAAGGCGAAGACCCTCGATCAAATCAGACCGGACCTTTCAAATTGATAAATTTCGAATAGAATTGTTGCATATCGAAGAAAGCGCAATCAATTATGGCGGGGAAAAAATCAATACGTGGATGTATCAAGTGCCGATCCGTTCAAATGATCAGGAGCTTGTTGCGTTGTTTGCGCCGTATACTCCCCAAGCTGTTGATCTATTTGAAAAGTATCGCGGGAAAGCTGTTGGGTGGACGGTTGAACAAGTCGGAGGAAAACCATGGATTTTTGTTGTCGTTCCGTGGCCGGATTATCGGGAAAGCACGTATATGCCGCGCGTGAAAGAACATTATGAGAGCGGTCGGCTTGCCGGCGGCATTCACCAAGTAGGGGACGATGTGAACAAGGAATATACTTTCAGCACGATTGCGCCGGATATTCGAATAAAGGTGCGCGAGCTTATTCACAGAGAAATCGGATCCAAGAAACGGATACTTTCCATTGGGCCGGGCCGCTTTTTGCTTGAACGGGAACTCGTAGAGGATGGCCACGAAGTTTCGACTGTTGAGTTGTCGGAAGTCTTAAGTAAGGATTCGGATGAAACGGGAGATATCCAAAAATTTACAGGAGATGCTCAGCATTTGGAACGCGTTTTGCCCATGTCGATTCCCGCGGATGAACAAAAAAAATTCGATGCGATTGTTTTATCCGAGTCCATCGCTTATTTTGACGGCGAAGATCTGGCGCAAAAACTTGGGGCATTTTTGAAACACAACGGGAGGATTTTTATTACCACCTATCCGGGTGATCACGGCAGGCCGTTTTGGGGATACCGCTTCACGCCGCTTTCGGAATTAACGCATTGGCTCTCGGAAGCCGGATTTGACATTAAAACGCACGCCTTTTACCGCTTGGCTGAGGATTTGACGCAAATGCCTGTTCCCGTTACTAAAGTTAATGATGAAGCCTCCGCGGATATTTATTTGGTTTCTGCGGGCATGAGCGATTTTGCCAGAAAACTAAATCTTCCAGAATCACCGGTGAGTTTTTCCATTCGCCAGGCAACGATCCGGCAGCTTCTTTCCAGAAGGCCGGAATTTAAGCAGGAATTTGACCGCGACCTGGGTTCTTTGCTTGAAATTGCCCGGATTTTAGCAGGCCGGTTTGAGCAAAGAGATCTTGAAGAAGGCTTTCAAAGAGAGCTGATGCCGCCTGTGATTCAACTCAAACCCGGCGGGGGCGAAAAGCATCATGATTTATTCAAAGGCTGGAGTATACGGATGGTGGGTAAAGAAGGCCGATACGATATGTCCATTATTTTTACAGATACGGTTAACCATAAAAAAATATCTTCGGTGATCGCTGTTGCGAAATCCCAGCCGCTTCTGCCTTCGGTGTCCGGCGATTCCGCTGCGGGCACGTTTTCCGCCGACTCTCTTTATTCCAACGAAGATCTCTCCATCGACCTGCTCGGCATCTCTTCACACAATGCGGGTATTGTCGTAGAGCAGCTCGAGGCAAAAATTTTGGCTACGCTTGATAAGTTCTTTGTTTTCGGTGATCGGGTTATTCCCGGAACGCTTGCCGGCGTGTCGTTTGAAAATTTGCTGGTCAATATCGTCGTCGAATATGTGCGTCCTGGTATTTATCATTTTCGCGTTATCGCTCGCGATTCGCTTGATCCCGATATTTCCGATGCGCATAGAAAGCCGATTCTGGAGGGACATTTTCAGAACGCGAACAAGGTAAGCGGTTTTGGTGTAGCGGCTTCTATTTCCGAGACCATGCATGGAGGAACTACTTTACTCATTACGCGAAATCACGCTGAAGCCGTTTATTCATTAATGAATTTAACCGGCGAGTTGCAGAATACGATATTGTCGAACGTTTCTAATATTGTAATGGTGTGGGAAGGTCAGCCTGAAGAAGCAAAAAAATGGACGCAAGCGCTTGCCCGAAAATTTCGTCTCACCAATCGGCGGAATCTTTATCATTCAGGTAGTTTTGATTTGCTGAAGGAAGAAGCCGTACTATCACTTTTGAAAAAAGATCTCTTTCACTTTGGCGACATAAACGATCTTCCTCTTTCTATTCAGCCGCTGCGCTCTGCGGATAGTTATTTTGTGCCGAATTGGTTTGTATGGGTTGCCCGCCAGCGCATGGTTAAGACCGCCGCCTAATCGATTCTTGCCATAAACATTTCCGTCGTATACCATGGCTATCAAGATGAATGGTATCCCTACCCTCATTATTCACGGCGGCGCCGGAAGTAAAATTCCGAATACGCTGCGGCGAAAAACGCTTCATCAAAAACTCGCTGGGATTTTGGAACCGGCATATTCTGTCTTGCTAAGGAAAGGTGCGCTTGAGGCGGTTATTCATGCCGTGAAACTTCTTGAAGACGATCCTGAATTTAACGCCGGAAAAGGTTCGGGATTGCAGGAAGACGGAGTTGCGCGTCTGACCGCTTCCGTCATGGACGGCCGCGAAGAAAGATTTTCCGCCGTTTTAGATTTGGAAAATATAGCCAACCCCGTTCTGGTAGCGCAGAAACTTCTCAAAGAAAAATACCGTGTACTGGCCGGAGCCGGTGCGCAAAAATTTGCCGTGGTGAACGGTTTTAAATTAGAAGACGTCCGCACGAAAGCAGCCATTACACAATGGAAAAAAAGATCGATGGACACCGTGGGCGCTTGTGCGCTGGATCGTAACGGACGCCTGGCCAGCGCGACTTCGACCGGAGGGCTTTCGATGGCTTATCCCCATCGCGTAAGCGATTCCGGAATGCCGATCGCTAATTACGCCAACTCGCTTGTAGCTCTTTCTGCGACGGGAATCGGCGAAGAAATTATAGAAGAAGGCGTCGCTCTGAAAATTGCCACACGCGTTATCGACGGCTTCAGTCTTCGCGAAGCTTTTTCAAAGACATTCAAAGAAATCGCCCGCCACAAACGTAATATGGGCGTCATTGGTGTGGACCAAACCGGCCGGATTGAAGCCAAAACAACAACCCCTGTCCTTCTTTACGCTTATCAAAAAGGAAAGAAAAGAAAATTCTTTTAGAATATAATCTCATCTCAGGCGGAAACCATGAAAATTGACGGAAAACCATTTCGAACCATCTGGGTAAAAAAAGACGACGCCCGGATTGTGCAAATTATCGATCAACGTTGGTTGCCGCACCGCTTTGCCATCGAAGATTTACGAACCGCAGATGAAATGGCGCGCGCCATTAAAGACATGCATGTCCGCGGCGCTCCGCTTATCGGTGTGGCCGGCGGATTCGGAGTGTATTTAGCGGCACTCGTTGCTCCGCCCGGAAAATTATTTGATTCTTATTTAGAAAAGGCTGCCGAGAAATTAATCGCGACGCGTCCGACCGCCATCAATTTAAAATGGGGCGTTGAAAGACAACTCGCCGCTGTTGCTCAAGTGAGTTCAAAGGAAGAGAAGATTCGCATGGCTTTTGAAACCGCTCAAAAAATGGCGGACGAAGATGTCGAAATGTGCCGAAGCATCGGCCGCCACGGGCTTGCTATTTTCGAAACTATTCAGAAAAAGAAAAAAGGCAAGCGGGTAAATATTCTCACGCATTGTAATGCGGGCTGGCTGGCTTGCATCGATTGGGGAACGGCGACATCGACGATGTATCAAGCGTTCGACAAAGGATATGATATTCATATTTGGGTGGATGAAACACGTCCGCGAAATCAAGGCGCTACGCTTACAGCTTGGGAACTCGGCCAACACGGCGTGCCGCATACGGTGATTGCCGATAATGCCGCCGGTCACATTATGCAAAAGGGTGATGTCGATATGGTGATTGTCGGAACGGATCGGACAACTGCCGGAGGCGACGTTGCCAATAAAATTGGAACGTACACCAAAGCGCTTGCCGCGCGGGACAATCAAATTCCATTTTATGCGGCCGTTCCTTCTTCAAGCATTGATTGGAACATGCGCGAGGGCAAAGATATTCCCATTGAAGAGCGTGATCCTGACGAGGTCCGGTTTGTTCAAGGACTTTGCGACGGCGAAATCAAAAAAGTTCTCATTTCCCCTGAACGCTCTAAAGCGCTCAATTACGCTTTCGACGTGACGCCGCGCCGTTTGGTGACGGGCCTCATTACGGAACGGGGCGTAGCTGAGCCGAGCGAGGAAGGGCTTCTTAAACTTTTCTCAGAAAAACGGGAATTGGTAAATAGAAAATAATTCACTATGGAAAAAATAATCGCTTTAGCTATCGGAAGTCTGGCCGGTGGTTTCGCGCGCTATTACTTAAGTGGCTATACTCATCGCGTAACCGGCATGGCATTTCCTTACGGTACACTGGTCGTTAATCTGATCGGTTGTTTTCTAATCGGAATTTTTTATTCGCTTTCAGAAGGGAAAGCTCTTTTGGGTCCCAACGCTAGAATTTTGCTTATGGTCGGTTTTTGCGGCGCATTTACTACATTTTCGACCTTCATGCTTGAAACGGCTAATTTAATGACTGCCGGTGCGTTCATTCATGCAATTCTGAATGTAACGCTCAGCCTTGTTTTCGGCTTCCTCGTTTTTCGTCTCGGCGTTTTTTTAGGCGCGCTTATTTAGAGAATCTTTATGCACCGGCTCGGTATTGATCTTGGCGGAACAAAAATCGAAGGAGTTATTTTAAACAAAGCAGGCGAACAGATTTTTCGCGAGCGCATTCCCACCGAGCAGGAAAAGGGTTACGAGCATATTCTCCGCCAAATAAAATATCTGTACGGCTCGATGGTTAAAAAAATTAAATCGGAGCCGCACTCACTCGGCATGGGAACACCGGGTGCGATTTCTCACCGGACCGGCGTGCTTAAAAATTCCAATACCGCATGTTTACGTGGCCGGTTTTCAAGGCAGGAAGCAGAAAAATTACTCGGCCATAAAATTGCCCTTGAAAACGACGCGAATTGTTTCGCTTTGGCGGAAGCGCTTTACGGCGCCGGAAAAGGAAACGATCTGGTTTTCGGCGTGATTATGGGTACCGGTTGCGGCGGAGGGATTGTTTACAAAGGTAAAATTTTTGCCGGACGGCAGGATATCGCCGGCGAGTGGGGGCATATGTCCATCGATCCTAACGGCCCCGAATGCTATTGCGGCGCGCGCGGCTGCGTAGAAACATTTATTAGCGGCGGGGGCCTAGAGAAACGGTTTGTCAAAGAATTCGGAGAAAGTATAAATTTAAACGAAATCGTCGGCCGTTACCGAAAACAGGATTCCAAAGCGAAGAAATTTATGAAAGAATTTTTTGTCCGTTTTGGCCGTTCGGTCGCCAATCTGATCAGCATTCTTGATCCCGATATCGTTGTGCTCGGCGGCGGAGTTTCTAATATTGATGAACTTTACACCGAGGGTATTGCGGAGGTTAAGCGCCAAGTATTTAGCGATAGTCTTGAAACGCCTGTCGTTAAACATAAACTTGGCGATTCGGCCGGCGTAATCGGCGCCGCATTGATAGGAATTTAAAAATGGCCATGCAGGAAATGCTCGTTGAGGCGCGGAATTTAACGAAGGTCTATGCGGATACAAAGGCGCTCGATAATTTATCCTTTGATCTCAGGCGAGGGGAAATCCTCGGGCTTCTCGGCCCAAACGGCGCGGGAAAAACGACTACGCTTCATATCTTGCTCGGCCTTCTTGAACCCACTTCGGGCGAAGTTCTCATTACAGGTCTTTCGCCTTTTAAAGATCGATCGACGATTGCGCATAAAATAAATTTTTCTTCCGCCTACCAAACGCTTCCGCAAAATTTAAAAGTAAACGAGAACCTCCTCACGTTCGCGAGGCTGTATGGGATCCAGGATGCGAAGAAGAAAATTCCTTCACTCTTAGAGCTTTTTGAGTTATCTCATTTGCAAAACCGGATTACGGGCGCTTTATCATCGGGTGAGAAAACAAAACTGAATCTGGCCAAATGCCTTTTAAACGACCCGGTTCTTCTTATTTTAGACGAGCCTACCGCGAGTCTTGATCCCGATATCTCGGAGAAAGTACGAAGCACGATCCAGCGGATTCAGCGCGAAAGAAATATGGGCATTATTTATACTTCCCACAATATGTTTGAGGTGGAAAATCTCTGCGACCGGATTATTTTTATTCATCGCGGAAAACGCATTATCGAGGGCACGGCCGGAGATATTCAGAAAAGTTTTGAAACCGTTTCGCTTGAGCAGGCGTTTATTAAAATCGCGCGCGGCGGGGAAGTCGTCGTGGGAGAAAAGTCGTGAAGGATTCTATTCGGAGAATTTTCGCTATGCTCATCCGGTATCTTTATCTTCACAAAAGAAGCGTGCCGAGATTTTTTGAAATTATATTCTGGCCGGTGATGGATCTTTTGGTGTGGGGATTTTTGACACTCTACGTTCAAGGTATGGTAGACGCGTCGCTTTCAAAATTTGTCGTATTCATTCTGTACGGAATGATTTTCTGGGATATTCTCTACCGGAGCCAGCAGGCGGTCACCATTTCCATTATGGAAGAGATTTGGCATCAAAATATTTTAAATATCCTGGTCTCGCCGCTCCACATTTGGGAATGGCTGACGGCTACGTTTCTCTACGGATTGTTAAAAACGGCGGTCATCACGGTTATTTTGATGACGATTACACGCTTTTTTTATCACTTTGATATGATTAAGGAACTGGGCCTTGCGGTTATTCCGCTGGCTGCTAATCTCCTTCTCTTTGGCTGGGTTCTTGGCATCCTCACGTCAGGTCTTCTTTTAATCTGGGGGTATTCGGCCGAAGCGTTAATTTGGGGCGTTCCATATTTAATGCAGCCGGTTTCGGCGGTCTTTTATCCTTTAACGGTGCTTCCGGACGGGCTTCAAATGGTGGCCAAGGCGCTGCCGAGTACCTACGTTTTCGAAGGCGTACGCGCGGTTATGCGCGGAGAAGGTCTCCATCCGAAATATTTTCTTACGGCGTTTGGTTTAAATATTTTGTTTTTTATTATCAGCGCAACATTTTTCGAATGGCTTTACCGGAAAGCGCGCGCTTCGGGCCGGCTCGTTCGATTAGGCATGTATTAATAGGAGGAATTATGATTGACGGACGTTTGGTAGATAAGCTTTTGGAACTTGAGGGCAATCAGGTCACCGTTTATATTTTGGGAGAACAAAAAGTAGCCGGCGAACTTACGGAGGTTTGCCTGGATCACATTGTCGTAGAGGACAAATTTTTCGTTCCGATCGCAAGCATTGGTTATATTGCTAAATCGCGCGGCCCGGCAGGGTTTTAATTTATTCAAACGCCAGAGAAGCAAACGAAACAATGCCGCCCTGCGGATCAGGCGCATAGCCGTAATGGAGAAGTTCACTTTTAAGCGGCAGGTGATCGACCGTTTTTAATGCCGAATAAATGCAGTTCAGTCCGCATACACGACGTTCGTTTTGGTCCTTCATTACGGATTCGTAGAATTTATCCGCATTAAATTGAGTGACATGCTCTAAATCTTCCCGGTCACGCGTTTCCACTTTTTTAATTACATTGTCGTCGATCTCGAAAGGATCGCCGAACCGTTTTCCGACGTGCGCTAAATCGGCAGCGGCAATGACGGTAACCGGCTTCTTACTTTTCTTAATGATTTCCTGGCAAACCCCTAGAAAATCAGCAATCTCCGGGCGCTCCGTGGGATCCACCGGTTCGTTATCGGGTGAGAAAAAACCACAGAGAATGGGAACGATGTGAACATCGGGTCCGTACAAATACGAAAGCATTACGGTTTGAAATTCGATCGAATGCTCGGCGCGGTGAACGATTTCAAATTCGTAGGGATCCCACACACAAGCCTTTTCGAGCTGCGTTACGATATCCACGTCGGTTTCAAGTGTTCCAAAAGGAGTTTCAAATTTTTTCTTGGTGAGAACGAACGGATAGGGCGGCGCGGCATGCGCCACACCGAATATGAACACCGTTTCCGGTTTGGTTTGCTTGGAAAGCTTTAAGTAACTATGCGCATACGAATGTCCCCCGCGGTCAAAGTCGATATGCGGGGCGATTAAGAGCGGAAGATGCGTTTTTTTGTTCTGCGGAACTGGCTTTGGCTTTTCGTTCGGTCCGCCTTCTTTGGCAAAAAAGGAATCCAAAAATTTTCTCAATTGATCGGGATCATCCGGATAGGATTTTCCCGATAAATACGCGGGCCGCGAAGCCAGCTTTTTGAAATTCTCCTCGACCTCTTTTTTGATCTTTGCAAAACGCTCGGTCCAGAGAAATCCCCGCTCATCAAGAAAGGTAATGACCTTTTCCATATCTTCGATGGCGATGATTCGGCCGGAAGCGGCTTGGGCAAATATATGCTGGATATCGGTGAGTTCGTTGCGTCCGTTTAGGCAGGTGGCAATGAAAAAAGCCACCGGCGAAAGCATGACTTGTTCTTCGATATAGCCGGTTGGATCGCGAAGACAGAAGTAGGGGTGGCCTTCGTGCTGGATGGGGAAAGCGTCAATATTTCGGATCGCCGGAAGTGCCATAAACGCAGTATACTATAATCCATAATGTACGAATACGTTCAGTTTACAGTACATTGATGAGTACTTTGGTAGTGTCTATCGTAATTAATCTGCCTCTACCCAATTGTCCGCGCACCGCTCAGAAATTACCATCATGGTAATTTCTTCACTCGTTTCGGCACTGTTCAGCCATTCCTGGCTTCACAACGTGCCTCAAACGTGCGCTAAAACAATTGGGTAGAGGCAGATTGCACTTCTAGGCAGTTGCCGACGGCGCGTTGAATGAAACGTGCGTAGCGCAGGATGCGCAGAGCCGTTTCATTCACGAACGGAGAAAATACCGTGGACGGTATTTTCGCAGTGGCGACAGAGGTAACTGCCTAGAAGTGCATTAGAATGCAGGAAACAAAAATAAAAAGAGGTGGATATGAAATCGCTTACGGAATATTTGTCGTTTACCACGAAAACGAAACGGGAGTATCTAAACATTACCCCTTTGGTAGAAGAACAGGTACGAAAAAGCAAAATTAAAGAAGGATTATGTTTGGTTAACGCTATGCACATCACTGCGAGTGTGTACATTAACGATGATGAATCCGGGTTAATTAAAGACTTCGATGAATTTTTGGAGAATATCGCGCCGTACGATGTGAAAAAATACCGGCATCATAAAACCGGCGAAGACAACGGCGATGCGCATTTGAAGCGCCAGATTTTTGGCAGGGAAGTAGTGGTTGCTGTTACCAACAGCAAGTTGGACTTTGGCCCGTGGGAGCAAATTTTCTATGCAGAATTCGACGGCCAGCGCAAAAAACGCGTGTTGGTAAAAATTATCGGAGAATAACCTGTCCGGTTATTCTGAAAAACTCCCTTTTGTTTGTTGGTGCTATGAAGTACTATATTAAATCTTAAATTTAGATCTTTATACTTAGAGTGCTGAGGTTTTCATGAAATGTAAAATGCAATGTACAATCTGTCCCGCGTCGGATGCGAGTGTTTTCTCAGGTCTGCCGGAAAATAAGCTCGGGCAATTGGAGCCTTTGCAGACCACAAACACGTACAAGAAGAACCAAATTATTTTTTACGAGGGCAATCCCGCCTTGGGCGCTTATTGCATAAGCGAAGGCAAAGTCAAACTCTATAAGACGACCGAAGACGGAAAGCAGAGAATTTTAAAAATTTGCACATCCGGCGAATTGCTCGGATATGCCTCTCTTTTTAGCGGACGGAACGAACAGTATTCGGCCGAAGTCATAGAAGATTCGCGAATTTGTTTTCTTGAAAAAAATGGATTTTTGGGTTTTTTAAGAAAAAACCCCGATACGGTCATGACGATTTTGAGCCGCTTAAGCAAAGAGACGATAAAATCCCACGAACAATTGGTGGATCAGACCTTCAAGAGTGTGCGCCGGCGCTTGGCCGAAATGCTGCTTAATCTCGAAGGTTCATTTGGGAAAAAAGATAAAAAAGGTATGCGTATCGAATTAACGCTCACGCGCGATGAATTATCGCAAGCCATCGGAGCTACCATGGAGACCACCGTCAGGCTCTTAAGCGAATTCAAACAAGAAGGTCTCGTCACGGAGGACGACCGGAAGATCATCATTTTAAAGCCCGCCGAATTAGCCATACTGGCTTCCCCCGCATTTTAATTATTCTCTAAGCCCTATATTTGCCGCAATTTAAACCATCTTGATTTAAATCAACCGCCATCTTGCGCTCCCTCATGGCGATACATTTAGGTATCGTCGAAACTATCAATGTAAATCTAAGGAGAAAGCATATGTCGCCCAAGGAAAAAGAAGTCAAGCGTGAAGAGGCCGAAAAAGTCCAAAAGATCAATCTCCCAATCTATATAAACAATAAAGATGGCGAAGAGGAAGAGGAAGATTCGTTCGCTGCTTAGAGAGAGGGTGAGCTTATGAGGACTCGAAAAAAAGCCGGCGCGGTGAAGCACCCCCGGGCTTTTACAAGACTTGATCTCTGGCACAAAAATATAGAGCAGCTTGATGTTGAAAAACAAAAAAAGGAAATGCTTGCTCTAATTTACAAGCGTATGCACGACCGTGTTTGTAAAGTTTGCCCCGATAGCGGATACGACGGGAAATGTTATTCCCTGGATCCGATCGGCTGCGCCCTGAATCGTTTTTTTCCGGAAATAGTGGAAGCCATTACGCGGGTAGACAGCGCGTACCTTCAGGATTATTTGGATAGCGTTCGGGAAAGGGTTTGTGTGCAATGTCCCAACCAGGACGATCACCAAAAATGTGAGGTACGAGACAAGGCCGATTGCGGACTGAATGCTTATTTAGCACTAGTAGTCGACGTTGTGGAGGATGTGCTACGCGAAACTAAGTAGGAGGTCAGCCATGTGGACACATTCCGAGAACAGAAATATTTTTTGGCTGGGCATCGAGCATGATTTTGAAGAACTCTTAGGGCGTCTGTATGCGGCGGAAGCGGAGGAAGAAAGCTCTCTTTTTCTTTTGAAACTGCATTTGGAAAACAAAGACGAATTGTCGGTATTTAATTCGGAGGAATTAAAGGAAATCAATCACCTGCTTACGGTGTTGATCGGACAAACAAGGCGTCATCATCGAATGATGTCGCATATCACAAGACTTCTCACGCAATTTAAGAAAGGAATGCACAAAGTATGAATATGAACGAAAAGCAGCTCCTTCTTCTCTGGCAATTGCGATTTGAGAAAATGCTCGCAAACGAAGAAGAGTCTTTGTTGCTCTATAAAGCGCTTCTCAGGGAATACGACCATCTTTTAGCGGGAAGCCGGATCAAACATATTATCCGCCAAATTATGCGCGAAGAAGCGGGGCATGTCAAAATTGCCGAAAGACTTCTGGAAATCGTCCGGCAAAATAAAAAGCCCAACGAAACCCACGAGGTTTCATTAAAGGTTGGATGATGGAGACGTCTTCGGCCGCATCGCGTCAAACGAGCACAGGATCCCATTGCAAAAAAACTTCTCCGCGGCCTTCTCAAATTACCGTGGTCATGGATGGGAACGAAGCCGCAGCGCACATCGCCTATCGCCTAAATGATATTGTTGCCATTTATCCCATCACACCTTCTTCTACCATGGGTGAACATGCGGACAGCTGGGCCGAAGAGAAAAAAGAAAATATTTGGGGCGCCGTACCGACGGTTGTAGAAATGCAGAGCGAGGCCGGAGCTGCGGGCGCACTTCACGGTGCACTCCAAGCCGGTTCCAAAGCGACGACGTTTACGTCCTCTCAAGGTCTCCTTTTGATGATTCCCAATATGTATAAAATTGCCGGCGAGTTGACGCCGGTAGTTTTTCATGTGGCCGCCCGAGCTATCGCAACGCAAGCACTATCGATATTTGGCGATCATAGTGATGTTATGGCGGCGCGCTCAACGGGGTTTGCCATGCTTTGTTCCGGTTCCGTTCAGGAGGCCATGGATTTTGCGCTTATTTCTGAAGCGGTGAGCCTGAAATCAAGAATTCCTTTCATGCATTTTTTTGACGGATTTCGGACATCCCATGAAATATCGAAAGTCGAAGTACTTACCAATGACGATATCCGCTCTTTGATCGACGAAACGTATATCGAAATGCATCGTAGGCGCGCTCTTTCGCCGGACAGGCCGGTGATTCGCGGAACGTCGCAGAATCCCGATGTATATTTTCAATCGCGCGAAACGGTGAATCGCTTTTACAACGCTTGTCCCGATATTGTGGAAGACACCATGAAACAATTTTATGCGCGCACGGGCCGGCAATATCACACGTTCGAATATTATGGGCATGCGGCCGCTGAACGCATAGTGGTGGCGATGGGTTCGAGCACCGAAACGGTTCAAGAGGTTGTTGATTATTTAAATGGAAGAGGAGAAAAGGTCGGCTTGATCAAGGTGCGGCTTTTCAGGCCTTTTGATGTGAAGCGATTTTTTGAAATTATCCCCAAGACCGTTCGGTCGATCGCTGTGCTTGACCGGACAAAGGAACCGGGAAGCGCCGGAGAACCGCTTCATTTAGATGTGGTGTGTGCCGCGCAAGAAGCATTTCAACAGGGGTTTACACATTTACAAAATCGCCCCAAGATTATCGGTGGGCGCTACGGAATCGGTTCCAAAGAATTTACGCCGGCCATGGCCAAAGGAGTTTTTGATCATTTAGCCGAGGCCGATTTAAAAAATCATTTTACCGTCGGCATTAACGACGATGTAACGCATACCAGCCTTACCTACGACGCGGCCTTTTCGCTTGAGCCTAACGAAGTTACGCGCGCGCTTTTTTATGGATTAGGTTCCGACGGCACGGTAAGTGCCAATAAAAATTCCATCAAAATCATAGGCGAAGATACCAACAACTTTATTCAGGGATATTTTGTTTACGATTCCAAAAAAGCCGGAGCGGTTACCGTTTCGCACTTGCGCTTTAGTCCTAGACCCATACGATCGAGCTACCTTATTTCCAAGGCCCAGTTTTTGGCGTGCCATCATCCGAGTTTGCTTGAGCGGTACGATATGCTCGACACCGTTCTTCCCGGAGGAATATTTTTGCTGAATGCCCACCATACCGCCGAAGAAATTTGGAATTTTCTGCCGCGCCGGGTTGCGGAAAAAATTATCCGGGACAGATTACGTTTTTACCTCATCGACGCTTTTAAAGTAGCACGCGAAAATGAAATGGGCGCCAGAATCAACACCATCATGCAAGTTTGTTTTTTTTCATTGAGCGGAATTTTATCGAAAGAGCAATCCATATCGGAAATTAAAAAACATATTGAGCAAACCTACAGCAAAAAAGGGGCGGATATTGTGGCTATGAATCTTAAGGCCGTGGATGCCGCGCTTGACAATTTGCATCAAGTACAAGTTCCGATTCAAGCAAACGGAAAAGCCGTGTTAAAAAAGGACGACGTAATTTCTAAGAAGGCGCCTGCGTTTGTGCGTAGTGTTCTCGGAGAAATGATCGCAGGGCGGGGCGACGGCCTTTCGGTGGGCGCCTTTCCCGAAGACGGCACCTATCCGGTAGGTACCTCGTGCTGGGAAAAACGAAATTTGGCGCAAGAAATTCCCGTTTGGGATTCCGACGTCTGCATTCAATGCGGAAAATGTGCTTTTGTGTGTCCGCACGGCGTGATTCGAATTAAAATCTACGATCCGGAGCATCTGAACAAAAAACCCGCCACATTTAAAGCTTGCGATTTTCGTGATCGTGAACTGAATCATTTTGCCTACACCATTCAAGTCGCGCCGGAAGATTGTACCGGTTGTGCGCTGTGCGTGGATGTTTGCCCTGCGAAAAATAAATCGGAGACGCGCCTTAAGGCGCTTAACATGCGGCCTCAGGAACCGTTAAGGATTCCGGAACGTGATAACTGGGATTTCTTTTTAACGCTGCCCGAATTTGACCGGCGAAAAATAAATTCGCAAATCATCCGGTATCAGCAAATTCAGCAGCCGCTTTTTGAATTTTCAAGCGCCTGTGCCGGCTGTGGTGAAACACCGTACTTGAAATTACTGTCGCAACTTTTCGGCGATCGTCTGTTGATTGCGAATGCCACAGGTTGTTCTTCAATATACGGCGGGAATTTGCCTACGACCCCCTGGACCAAAAATGCCGAAGGCAGGGGTCCCGCTTGGTCGAATTCGTTATTCGAAGATAACGCCGAATTTGGTTTGGGCATGAGGCTATCTTTGAATCAACAGGCGAAACGCGCACGAACTTTACTAAAACAGTTATCCGATGAGGTCGGCAGAGATTTTGCAACTTCGATCTTGCTTCAAGAACAGAAAGACGAATCGGAGCTTTACGATCAACGGGCCAAGATCTCTGTTTTGAAAGAAAAACTAACGGCATTAAACGTTCCCCAGGCCGAAGAACTTTTAACTTTAGCCGATTATCTGGTACGGAAAAGTGTTTGGGCGGTGGGCGGTGACGGTTGGGCCTACGACATTGGGTACGGCGGGCTCGATCATGTGCTTGCCAGCGGCGCGAACGTGAAAATGCTTGTTTTGGATACCGAAGTTTATTCAAACACCGGCGGCCAGATGTCCAAGTCAACGCCGCGTGCCGCTATAGCCAAATTTGCGGCGGGCGGGAAAATGAGTTCCAAAAAAGATTTAGGCCTCATGGCCATGTCCTACCGGAATGTGTACGTGGCGCAAGTAGCGATGGGCGCGAAGGACGAGCAAACCCTTAAAGCATTTTTAGAAGCGGAAGCCTACGAAGGCCCTTCTTTAATTATTGCTTATAGCCACTGTATTGCTCACGGAATAAATATGTCCACCGCCTTGCAAAATCAGAAAGCAGCCGTTGAGACTGGGCATTGGCTTCTCTACCGCTACCATCCGGATTTGGCGAAGACCGGGCAGAACCCCTTGATTTTGGATTCCCGTTCACCCAAACGGAAAGTAGAAGAATATTTCTCGATGGAAAACCGCTTTACGATGCTTAAAAAAATCAAGCCGGAGGAAGCCAAAAGACTCGAGAAAAAAGTTCAGGAGGATGTTGAGGTAAGATGGCAAATGTACAATGCCATGGCCAAACAAAACGACTCAAAAAATATTTTTCCGGATGTTACAAAGGAACCGCCGAAATCCGGGCCAAGCTAAAGCTTGGCAGAAAGAGGTGGCGTTATGGATCTTTCAACAACCTATTTGGGAATGAACCTAAGAACACCCCTTGTTCCCTCCGCTTCACCGTTGTCCGAAGATATCGACAATATCAAACGAATGGAAGACGCGGGCGCTTCCGCCGTAGTGCTCCATTCTCTTTTTGAAGAACAATTGCGGACGGAAAGAGAAGAATTATTCCGTCATCTCATGCGAGGTACGCACGCGTTTTCCGAAGCGCTTACATTTTTCCCTGAGCCGGCAAGTTTTCAGGTCGGCCCGGAAGAATATTTAAATCATATAAGGAAAGCCAAGCAAGCCGTTCGTATACCGGTTATGGCCAGCTTGAACGGTTGCTCCGTTGGCGGATGGATTGATTTTGCCAAGAAAATAGAACAGGCCGGCGCCGATGCGTTGGAGCTAAACATCTATTTCATTCCCACAGAAATGGAAATGAGCGGGCGTGAAGTCGAAGATATTTATCTGGAAATTTTAAAAGCCGTAAAGGCCGTTGTGAAAATACCGGTGGCCATGAAATTAAGCCCTTTTTTCAGCAATATGGCGCGCATGGCCAAGCGTTTGGACGACGCAGGCGCAAACGGACTGGTTTTATTTAACCGCTTTTACCAGCCCGATGTGGAGGTGGAATCTTTGGAAGTGCGATCGACGGTTTTACTAAGCACGCCCCAGGCGCTTCGTCTTCCGCTTACGTGGATCGGCATTCTCTACGGAAAAATCGATGCCGATTTGGCGGCTACCAGCGGTATTTACACGGCCCTTGACGTTGTCAAAATGCTTATGGTGGGCGCGAAAGTGACCATGCTTTGTTCCGCTCTTTTTCGATACGGCATTCCGCGCATACGTCTGATTGAGAACGGTCTTAGGCAGTGGATGGAAGAGCACGAATACAAATCGGTCGAGCAAATGCAGGGCAGTATTAGCCAAATGAAATGTGACAACCCTTCGGCCTATGAACGCGCGCAGTATATTCGTGTGCTACAGGCGCACAAACCCGAAAATAGAAAAAACAAAACTTCCGATAAGCTTAAATAAGTTTGACTTAGATCAACTAACGTTTAATTTACTTTAGACGATTCTCTTACTACAATGCACATATCTATTGAAGGCTTATTTTCAACTCGATAAATAAGGAATAATACATTGCCTTCGTTCAAATACTTTCGTCCTATCTACCTTTTCTTCTTTTTAATTTTTCCTTTCATTTCATCCTGCCGCTATGACGCGGAAGTCATGCGGCGAGCTCTCGAAGCGCAAACCATCCCCGGCGCAGAATATGTTGGTACCGAAACCTGCATAACGTGTCACGAAAAAGAGGCTCACGAATTTAAAAATTCTACTCACGCCCGAATAAGCCTTCCCGAAAAATTTGCGAAAGCGCAAGGCTGCGAAATGTGCCACGGTGCGGGAAGTCTTCATGTAGATGCGGACGATAAAGATAAAAAGAAATTCATCATCAACCCGAAAAAAGATCCCTCGACTTGTTTTGCCTGCCATCTCGATAAGAAAGCCGAAATGCAACTTCCTTACCATCATCCCGTTATGGAAGGAAAAATGAGCTGTGCCGATTGTCACAACCCTCACGGTGAAGAAGTCCGGCCATGGTCGGCCACGACGCTTAAGGATATTAATGAAGCATGCTTTAAATGCCACAAAGAACAGCGTGGTCCTTTTGTGTGGGAACACGAAGCGCTGCGCGAAGGATGTACGACTTGCCATAAAGTTCACGGCTCTATTCACGAAAAGATGCTCGTCGTGCGCGATAGTAATCTTTGCCTACGCTGTCACACCCAAGCTAATTTTCCGACCATTGGGAATTCAAGTCACGCCACACGTCTTCCGCAGGGAACTTGCTTTAGTGCAGGCTGCCACACCGCTATTCACGGTTCCAATTTCGACGATCATTTACGGTATTAACGGAAGGGGCCCATTATGCGTTCACGTATAGTTCTAGCCAAAGCGGTTTTCGCATGGAGTTGTTTGTTTTTAATCGCCGTAGTTTTGCCCTCCCTTGTTTACGCGGTTGAAGTAAATGAAATCAAATATCCTGAAATTTCTTTAACGCCACAGCCTGTTCAATACATTTTTGTGGACGGTGATGCCGCTCGATTTCAAGCTCATCATTGGATACAGGATGGCTATACGGGAGGGATCAAAAATTTTTCGGCGAAGTACGGCCCGAAAAAAGGAATCACCGTTGAATCGGAAGGCCACGCGCTAGCGGACGTGAACGATTATGAAGCGCTTCTTTCGGCAAAGAAAGAAGAGCTGTGGAATCTTTTCTTTTACTACCAGGAATTCCGGAAATTTTTCGACGATACAGCCGGAACGTATTATCCGTTTGGCCCTCAAGCTTTGGGGACCATGAATACCGGTTACAAAAGAGAACTTTTTCTGGATATCGGCAAAATAGAAGTGGAGTTTGAAATCGATCCCGAATATTTGCCCAAGCTCATTTTCTTTTACGAACGCCATTTTAAAAGCGGTACGAAAAGCCGGCTTACCTGGGGTTCGGTGACTGTAGGAAGCACTAGCCGAAAAATCGCACCGGCTTTTCAGGAAGTAGCCGAAACCGTCGATAGCTTTTCACTAGAGGCCAAAGAAAAAGTCGGTGGATTTGATGTTTCGGCCAAACAAGATTTTGAATATTTTGGCGCCGAGTCTGTTCGCGAAGAAACGCATGGTAATTTGGATCTCATACGCCGGCAAACACTAAATCCGCGAGCCTTTATGGCGGCATCTACATTTGAAATCGAGCGTTGGTTTGCAAAAGACCGTGCTCATTTTTCCAGCGGCTATCGTGTTTCCCATCTTAATAACGATGAATTTGAGAGGATTCAGGAACTCGACAGTCGGTACAATCCGAGATCGTTTAGTGCCAACGCACATAATAAAATTAATGCTATTGGTGAAAATGATCTAGATGTGCATACTTGGGTTGCAAGTTTGATGGGCATGCCATGGGAATGGATAAGCGCAACGACCCGATTTAAAGCCGAAGAATTCCGCCACAAAGGTCATTCGGTCTATCCGGGGGATATTACGGATCCGCCTGACAACATACCGAATACAACGGAAGTCAGCGATATCTTAAACAAAGGCGGTCGGTTTGGAGAGAGCTTTTCGCTCAGATGTACGAAAATTCCCCGGACCGCGCTCTACCATGAATTGGAATTCGAGCAAGCCCGATTAAATATGCGTGAGGATCGCCAAAGCCTCGCCGGGCAATCTGCTTCCAATTCCAACGAAGTTTTCGGCAGGGACACACTTACGACCGTACAAAGAGGAAGTTGGACACTTGGAGGACATGTTCAGCCGGTACCTTACGTGGATGTTACTTCTCAGGTACGTTATCGAGCTGACGGCAATAATTACGACGATCGGCGGGAAACGGCGGTGGGGGGCTCAACCGCAAGATCGGCTTTTTTTGACGGCCAATTTAAAGACGTCAGCGAAGTGATGGCGAGAATGAGTTTGAAAGCTTTTCGGTGGGCCCAGCCTTCTTTCCGATATCAACTTCAAGATGTGAAATATGCTACCCGGATTGAAGGACAGCCGATTATTAAAACCACAGCCGTCTCTCATATTTATACGTTTGATGTTACTTCACAGCCGCTTGACGAACTCCTGCTTACGGGATCTTTTTCCAGGCAAACTTCGGCGACGAGAACGCCGGCCGCTTTGTCAGCAACGGCGAATACACCAACTTTCAATGCCGATGTAGATAGCTGGCTTTTCAGCGCATCGTATTCTTTTTCGAAAAATGTTTCGGCCAACAGTACGGTCGTTTACTCACTTGCCGATAATTTCGATGATTTTACAAACAATGGGCTTCCGCTCGGCGTAGATGACCAAAGATTAGAATTGGAAACCGGCTTAACATGGACAGTGAATAAGTATCTGACGGTTGAGCCAAAATATGCTTATTATCGTTTTCAAGCCAATACCCACGCCGATGCCGGCGGCGATTACGACGCCCACCTTCTTTCTTTCGAGGCAACGGTTGCTTGGGGCTAATCAACGGAGTCTGCATGAAATTTAGTAGACTTGTTTTCTTAGTTATATGTTTATGTGCGATGGGCGGATCATTGGGTTATGCTGAAGATCATGAATTTGTGGGTGTGGCGAAATGCAAGATGTGTCATAAGAAACCCGAACAGGGCGAGCAATTTACCATTTGGGAAAAAACGGGACATGCGAAAGCATTCGAGACATTAGGTACGCCCGAGGCAAAAGCCATTGGAGAAAAATTGGGAATCGCCGATCCGCAAACAAGTCTGAAATGTCTTAAGTGCCATTCTACCGCTTATTATTTTTCCGAAAACAAAGTAACGGAAGTCATTCCTGTTGAAGAAGGTGTTTCCTGCGAATCTTGTCACGGGCCGGGAAAAGATTACATGAAAAAATCTGTCATGGAGAATAAAGAAGAAGCTATCGCCAACGGGCTTCTCATTCAAGATCAAAATCTTTGCCTGAAATGCCACAATCAGGAAAGTCCCACGTTGAAGCCGTTTAATTTTGAAGAACGGTGGGCCAAAATTAAGCATCCGGTTCCGAAAGCCTGACGGCCGTCTGAGTTTTACATTTTTTTCAAGAGGCTTATGAAAGCACGCCGGAAAGCTCACTTTCTATTTTTCCTTGCTATTTTTTTTACCTCTTCTGCTGTTTGCTCGGCGCTTACTTCCCAAGAATGCCTTGATTGCCACACCGACGCCGATATTGTTTCATCCCCCCTGGATCCGGCTGCTTTAAAAGCTTCCGTACACGATGGTTTGGATTGCGCCGATTGTCATACCGACGTTGTCGATGCGCCGCACGAAACAAAACCCAAGCCCGTTTCGTGCACATCTTGCCATGATGACAAAGAGCTCGAGCCTTCCGGATCTTTCCACCAATCGCTTTTTGAAAAATCTCCGGAGTCTGTCCCGCAATGTGTGACCTGCCACAGCGCACCGGACGACCCTCATAAAATCAGCGCGTCCGACGCAGCCGATTCTTCCGTTCATGAGTCCAACATCCCTGTGACGTGCGGGAAATGCCATGCCGATCCGGTATTTATTGAAGAACGGAAAATCAATATTCCCGGCGCATTTCTTAAACGTTACGCCAAGCTTACGCACAATGCCAAGGAAAGTAAAAATTTTTCGACGCATCCCTCGATCGCTGCGAACAATATTCCGGTTCCTCCCGAAGAAGAAAACTGTTTCCTTTGCCATGGCGACACAACGTTTGAAAAATTTGTCGATAAGCAGGTTTATCAATCTTCGGCGCATGGGAAAAACCGTTGTACCGGTTGCCACACGGACGCTGTCGGAAGCCCCCATCCTCAAAAGTTGAAACCCGTCGACTGCAGTCAATGCCACCGTCTGGAAACCCAAATTTATTTAGCAAGCGATCATGGTAAGGCTGTCGCTTCCGGGATTTCTGAGGCGGCATCCTGTAAATCATGCCACGGTGAAACACACACGATTCTTAATTCGCGCGATCCTAATTCTCCGGTGAACCGCGCCCATATTCCCGAGACGTGTGCTCGGTGCCATGACGATCCAAAGATTATGTCGGATATCCATCTGTTCGAGCCGCATCCGATCGAGTCGTATATGAAAAGCGTCCACGGCGTTGCCCATCTAGCGGGAAAAAAAGCCGCAGCGGTCTGCACCGATTGTCACGGCTCCCATGATCTTCATGGCAAGTTAAATACCGAGTCGAAAATTTATAAATTAAATGTTCCGAAAACCTGCGGTCATTGTCATGAAAACGTTGAAAAAACCTACGACATGAGCGTACATGGCAAAGCGATCCAAGAAGGTATTATCGATGCTCCCGTATGTACCGATTGCCACGGAGAACATCAAATTCAGGGCCCCAAAGGTACGGCATCGCCGGTATCCTTGGCCCATGTTGTGGAGACGTGCAGCCATTGCCACGCTTCTGAGAAAATTAATTCACGATACGGTCTTCCTGCGGACCGGATTGAAACCTATTTGAAAAGCTATCACGGGCTGGCCCGGCAAGCCGGTTCGCTTATCGCAGCAAACTGCGCATCCTGTCATGGTTTTCATGACATTCTTCCTTCCTCCGACCGCCGATCGTCTGTGTATCCAAGCAATTTGGCCATGACCTGCGGGAAATGCCATCCGGGCGCAGGGTCGCAATTAGCGGGTGCAAAAATTCATGTTTCGTCCGATTCGCCCGGTTCTTTTGAGATAGCCGGCCAATCTATCGTTCATTTAGCCAAGCGTTTTTATTCCTGGCTCATCGTGTTGTTAATCGGTTTGATGCTTGTTCATAATGCGCTCGACTTTTTCCGTAAACTTTGGGACGACGAAAAAGAAGGCCACGATTTAAAAGAAGAGCGCATGTCGCTTAACGAAAGAATCCAACATTTCGTTCTTATCATCGCGTTTGTCGGCTTAGGATATACGGGCTTGTGCCACCGTTATCCGCGGGCTTTCTGGGCCATTCCCATCATGAGTTTGGAAGGCGGTTCGGATATTCGACGGTTCCTGCACCGGGCGTTTGCCGTCGTTTTCGTAGTTTTGGGAACGTATCATTTCCTTTGGCTTATTTTCACGGAAAAGGGAAGAGGAGAGTTGAGGAAACTGGCGCCCAATCAAAAAGATGCCCGGGAAGCCGTTGAATTAATCGGTTATAACGCGGGCCTGCGAAAAGGAAGGCCGGTTCGTTCCGGAAAATATAGTTATATAGAAAAAATGGAATATTGGGCGCTTATCTGGGGAACGGGAATTATGGCCCTTACGGGATTTTTTCTTACCTTCGAGAACTGGACGCTTAAGTACTTTCCTAAATGGGTCGTTGATCTAATGCTTACCGTTCATTTTTACGAAGCGCTGCTCGCCATGCTGGCTATTTTGGTTTGGCATTTCTATTGGACCGTATTTGATCCCAGCGTTTATCCCATGAACTGGGCGTGGCTCACCGGTTTTGTAAAAAGAAAAAAGAACGGCAAGGATTCGGGAAAACATGAGTAAACCTCCGGAAAAACCTACGATATTTCATAATTGGCTGAGCCTGGGCGCCGCGCTTTTTTCCGCCGCCGTTTTCTCCGCTATTTTAGCCATGATCGTTTTAGATTTTATGGTGCATGCGCCGAATCCCTATATCGGAATTATTACCTACATACTTTTACCCGGATTTTTAATCGCCGGGCTTTCTCTTGTTATCCTTGGGGCTCTGCTGGAAAGAAAAAGAAGAAGAAAAGCCGATCCCGAAGCCGTTAAGCCTTTTCCGGTCATGGATTTTAACAATCCGGTCCATCGCCGCTCTTTTATCGTAGCGACGGCGGTGGGAACGGTGTTCCTAGTCTTTAGCGCATTCGGAAGTTACAAGGCCTTTCATTTCACCGAATCCGTCACGTTTTGCGGAGCGACCTGCCACCAACTTATGGAACCGGAATATACGGCGTATAAGCATTCTTCTCACGCGCGGGTTGCTTGTGTGCAGTGCCATATCGGACCCGGCGCGGATTGGTACGTGAGATCCAAACTTTCCGGGGCTTACCAAGTGTATTCCACCATTTTCCATAAATATTCAAGACCGATCGAAACGCCCATTCACAATTTACGTCCCGCGCAAGAAACCTGCGAGCAATGCCATTGGCCCGAGAAATTTTTCGGTGCCATCGAAAACGATCACCGCTATTTTCTTTCCGACGAGAACAATACGCCTTGGCAGACAAGAATGCTGGTGCTGGTAGGCGGCGGAGAGAAAAAGGCCGGCGAACGGAGAGGAATCCATT
>Ga0209515_10002955_pt1 | contig 25010 bp, 27 predicted proteins | sample Subgroupgradi54m_FD_187454 | JGI IMG/M metagenome (GOLD analysis project Ga0209515, IMG submission 187454) | Subsurface groundwater microbial communities from S. Glens Falls, New York, USA - GMW60B uncontaminated upgradient, 5.4 m (SPAdes)... ... | reverse complement strand
CTGCCTGAATGAGTTTTAACTTTCCTGATTCTCTGGTAGTGCGGTTTCACACTACATTTTTACCGTAAATTAGCCTTGGATACAACCCTAACTATTAAAAGTGGGAAACTCAGGAGATTCCTCTTTGTCTGCTGTTTACTTTACCCCAACAGGTGGAAATATTTGGGTACCGGGATCTCGAAATAAAAAAGAATTTTATCTTGCCGATGCTGTGTAGTTAGTTTTAGACAGAAGACGGAATGCTATTTATATCTTGTTTTTAACAAATTCTGTAATTTCTTGTGCAAATCCATAGGCTTCTTTAGCTTTTTCTTCAGTGAACTCAATAAATTCAGCAATATCAGGATATCTAGATTGAACATAATAAGCAGTTAAAGAGAGACAACCAGGTCTTAATTGTTCAAAAGCATTATCAACCTGAGTACATTTCTCAAGCAAAGCTCCTAAATCATGAGTCTTTTTAATATCTTTGTCTTGTTTGATTAAATAAGCTTTTAAAGCTTTTTCGGCTGCCTGTTGTGCAGTAAAACATGCTCCATACCAAACTCGTTCTTTCAAGTTAGCTTCAGTCCAAGACAGGTCATCTAAAGCATAATTAAGCCATTTTTGATGAGGGGAATTGTTATTGTCCATAAATAATGTTACCTAATTTGTCAACTTCCTTAATAAGTAAATTATTGCTTTTTGCTTTTTCAAACTCGCTAGGAGTAAAAACAAAAATATCAACAGATGTAGTTGTTCTAATCAAAGACCTGGCCTGTTTTTGTCGTTCAAGAAAAGGCTCAGAAGTATTTTTAATAATCACTAAATCCACATCACTATTTTCATTAGGTGCACCATAAGCGTAAGACCCAAAAAGTATAATCTTTTCTGGGTTGTAAGGTTTTAGTTGATTTACAATATCCTGGACAATTGAATTCATAAATTAATTTTACCATAAAGTTATGATCAATAGTATATTCCCCATGATGAAGGATAAAAGAAAGAAGAATCTGATCTTGCTAATGCTGTTTACTTCACCCCAGCAGGTGGAAATATTTGGGTTCCAGGATCTCTGGAATAAATTCTCATGAGGTTTGCAAAGAAGCTTTCTCATCTGTTTCAGATAAAATTAATCCTTCAGATATTCCGGATATCTTGAAAAACTAGCCGATCGCTTTTTGGTGTATAATATTCATATGACTAAAGCGAATATCCAAAATCAGATTAACTCCATAAGGGATCAGCTTATAAATAAGTATAAAGCTGAAAAAATTATCCTATTTGGTTCAGCAGTATCAGGCAAGATAAAGAAAGATTCGGATTTAGACTTTTTAATTATTAAAGAAGATAAAAGAAAATTTCACCAGAGGGTAGCAGATGTTTATGGATTGGTGGAAAAAGATATGGCAGCGGATTTTATCGTAGTGACGCCGGATGAACTATCTAAAAGGATTAGTTTAGGTGATCCTTTTTTCACATCAATAATGAAATTAGGTAAAACTCTTTATGGTTGACAAACGGATTGTAGATGAATGGCTTAAGCAGGCTGATGAGGACTTCATTTGGGCTGAGGCGAGTCTGAGAGAAGAAGTCTGGAAAGGTGCATGTTTCGCCGCTTAACAAACAGAACTGATATTGACATTTAGTCCTTCCTTATTACATTATTAAGATGGGAGGTGAAAATATGGATTATTCAAAAGTAAAGAAAGCACTAGAGGCCTCTGAGGCAAAAGCTAAGGATTTAGGTATTGCAGTGTCTACTGCTATTGTTGATCAATATGGAGATTTGGTGGGATTTTCCAGAATGGAGGGGGCAATTAAAATTTCTCCTAAGTTTGCTATAGCCAAGGCATATACAGCTGGCACAATTGGCATGGGAACAGCTGACATGGCAGGATATGCTGGAGAGGGAAAACCATATCAGGGCATGACAGATCTATTTGGAGGTGAGTTAACAGTGATTGCTGGTGGATTACCAATTAAAGAGGGGGATAAACTGGTAGGTGGGATGGGAGTAGGTGGTTCAGCTGATGTTGCTCAAGATGTGGAGTGTGCCAAAGCAGCGCTTGAAGCTCTCAAATGACGATTTGCTACACTGACAGATTTTGAATATGGAAAGATGATATTAAAATCTTCTCCTGGCCTGACAATTTTACAACGTCCATTATTCCACTGAAATATTTCCCAAAATTTCCAGCGGGTGCGACCGCCTATAATAAAAGTTCTGTAACTATAACCTTTGCCAAACCAGGAATCATTAAAATCCAGGTGATGAGGATTGGTTAAGCTTTTGGCAGCAAAATCTTGAACAATAATAAATCCAGCAGGCTTTAAAAACCTTTTCGCTTTTTCAATCATTGCCAGTTGTTCCAATAAGTTGAGCTGATAAAGAATGGTGCTTAAGATGACCACATCAAATTTGATTTTTGGCAGCCTTTTGGTAGTCAAAAGGTTTCTTTGCAAAAAAGCCACTTTTTGAGATGATTGGATTCTAATTTCAAACTGCTGAATAGCTTGTACCTGATCCAGCTCACTGGGATAAAAACTGCAGGCCATCCGCCAATGACTAGAATCTTGGGTATCCGGCTGTTCTTTATCTATGGCCAATCCTTTTTTGATATTGATTTTTTTTGAAAGTAGCTTTGAAATAACTTTTTTGGGAGTTAAATCTTTGATGTCTTTAAATGGCTCATGTTTTTCTATACCTCTTAAGCCATAGTTTCCTCCGCAACCAAAATCCGCAATAGAAACATTTTTATTGTCTAAAAGGTGGGCGATAACAGCATGGGGGCCGGCATACCTTTGATAAATGGTAGTAGTAGTAGATTTTGTTAACAGCAGTTTTTTAAACTCTTTTTTAAGATCTTTATCCAAAAGAAGTGTATTTAACTCTTGGTGCCACTGGTTGGTATTATTAAATGATCTATAAGTTAAATCATTCCTTTTAATTTTCATGGCCTGAAAAGTTCTAAAAATTAAGTTAATAAAATGTTTATTGGTGATGTCATGGCGCTTCTTTTTTATATTCATTAGGATATCTGCTAAATCTTGCTCTTGTTCAACCATTTCCACCAGGGTAGCATAAAAATTTCCCAAGACTTGGTCAGATCCTGGGGGATGATGAGATTGGTCAATTAGCTCACTTAAAAGATTTGGGTCGAAAGAGACTTTCATAAAATATACAATTGATCTATCATGATATTAATTAATATAGCATAAATAAAAATGAACATTAAACAATTTAAAGTGGGGTCTTTACTAAAAAGAGCAGATAGAGATGAGGCTGCCTTGGAGCTTGCAAAAGGGGAAATTGTGGGAATTTTCAATAGGGGAGTATGTGCACTTTGGTTTGATGGGGGGGATCCTAATGCAATTAAAAAAGTTGCAACAATTAAAGGTGAAGGAAGAGGGGGTAAAACTATTGCTTTAACCTTGAGTCTTGATGATTTTGTCCCAATGATTGATTTAGAGAATGTTTCTGAGAATATTAAGCGATTTCTGCTGTCATCTAATTTAAGAAAAAAGATAGGCTCCCTTTGCTTTATTCGCGCTCCTTTGAAAAAGAAGTATCAAAAGATGATACCCTCTCATGCTAAAAGCTATGAGGAAGGGGTTTGTCTTCTGCAAAACTGGGATAGTCATGGGCATATTCCTTCAGAGCAGTTTATCAAAAGGGTAAGAGAGCTTGGAGTGGTTCATCCTGGAGTTACTTCTATGAATCTAACTGGAGAGAAAGAAATTGTTGACCAGCAAGAGGCTGAGGAATTTTGTAAGAGTAATAACATCCCTATTTTTTTAAAAGACCCTACAGCTCACCCCAATCATAAGGGTTCATACACAATCATTACTCTGGGTAGAGATGGGATAAGATTAGCAAGAGATGGAAATATTCCTGGATGGATTATAGAACAAATAATTGACATAACTTTTATCAGAAAAGGAGTTAGAAAATCCAACTATCCGCAAATTGAGTTTCCTAAAGAGGCATTCAGCCATTTAACTTCTGAAGGTAAAAGGATGGTCGTTCTAGGGATTTTAAAGGGTAGTAGTTATTAGATATAATAGAAACTAAATACATGTTTAATCCTTTTAATAAACAACCTAATTATTCTAAAATTCCTCAAAAGAAAGAATCTTTAGAGTCTTTGTGGAGGCTTACCCAAATCCTTATGGAGAATCTGGAGTTTGAGGATGTAGTGTATAAAGTCGTAAACAGTTTATTAAGTGAGTTAGGCTATTTAAAATCAGGATACAGAATTGTGGTTCTATCTTTAATAGATGAAAAGATGGGTGGTCTAAGGAGAATTGCCCTTTCCCAGACAGAGGAGGCTGCTCGGGCAAAATCTGTTTCCACGATTCCCTTTGAAAAAATTGTCATACCTTTTTCTGCTACTTCTAATTTGGGCATTAAAGTTTTGATGACTGGTAAGCCGGACGTAACAACATACTGGCCTGATATCTTATCTCCTCCCCTAACTCCTCAAGCAGCCCTAACCAACCAAAAAAACTCAGGCATCCAAACCAGTATGGTCTACCCTGTTTCTGCCAGAGGTAAGCCAATAGGAACATTGATTTTTAGCATGGTTAAAAAATATCAGGATGTAACAGAGGAGGAAAAGGATTTGCTCTCAGGTTTTACTGATCTAATTGGTTTGGCAGTGGAAAACTCAATGCTTTTTACTAAACTTAAAAATACTACTGATCAATTACAAATGGCCAATCAACAATTAAAAATGTTGGATAAATTAAAAGATGATTTTGTTTCCATTGCTTCCCATGAATTGCGTACTCCTATGGCAGCTATCCGCTCTTATGTCTGGATGGCCTTGCATAGATCAGATATTCCTCTCTCTCAAAAATTAGAAAGGTATTTATATCGAACTTTAGTATCAACAGAGCGTTTGATTAATTTGGTGTCTGATATGTTAAATGTATCCCGGATTGAATCGGGAAGAATTGAGATTAACCCTAAAGCTTTTGATATTGTAGCTTTAGTAAAAGATGTATTTGAAGAAGTTAAAGCCAAAGCAGCAGAAAAAAGTTTGCAACTATTAGTTTTAGAAAATCATTATCCGCATGTTTTTGGCGATGCTGATAAAATACATCAAGTGTTATTAAATTTAATTGGAAATTCTATGAAGTTTGCCTATCCTGGTGGAACTATTGCTGTCAGCTTTTTCTCTGATGGTAAGATGATGGATATATCAATTAAAGATGAAGGATGCGGCATAGCAAAAGAAGATCTAAGCAAATTATTCCACAAATTCTCAAGACTTGATAATTCGTATACAGCATTATCTACCTCAGGAGGTACTGGTCTTGGTCTTTATATCTCAAAAAGTCTAATAGAACTTATGCATGGCAAAATTTGGGTACAATCAGAAGGGGTAGATAAAGGATCAATATTTACTTTTTCCTTACCGGTGGCAACAAAAGAGGTAATTGATCACGCAAATAATTTTAGGATAGAAGCAGAAGGAGATGCTAAGCCTTTGGAGAGCGCGCCTATTTAGGGTCTATGTTTAGGGTAGAGGGTATAGTAAAATAAAAATAAATATGGAAGATCAAGGTAAAAGGATACTAATAGTTGAAGATGATCAGTTTTTAAGAGAGTTTTATCAGGAGTTGTTACAGGAAGAAGGGTATTTTATAGATGTGGCACCGGATGGAGATATAGCTTTAAACAAGGCTCAAAATAATAATTATGATTTGATCCTTTTGGATATTATGCTTCCTAAAAAAGACGGTTTGCAAGTTTTAAGAGATTTAAAACTTAAACCTGCTAAAACTCCCAATGTCACGATTGTTATTTTGACAAATTTAGGCCAGGATACAGTAATAAAAGAGTGTTTTAATCAGGGAGCTCAAGGTTATTTAATAAAATCTGCTTTAAACCCGGATCAGGTACTGGCGGAAGTTAAAACTTATTTACAAAAAAGTGCTGGTTAAACTAATCTTCTCCTGATGACAATTAATACAATTTTCGAGGATGATCATCTTTTGGCAATAGACAAACCACCTAGTTTAATAGTGGATGTGTCAGATACTGTAAAATCGGAAACTTTGGCTGATATTTTACAAAGAGATTTTAATATTCAGCTTGAGAGAGGCGGTATAATTCATAGGTTGGATAAAGATACTTCAGGAATTCTTCTGGTTGCTAAAACTCAGCAAGCTTTGGAAAATCTGCAAGCCCAATTTAAAGAAAGGAAGATTAAAAAAGAATATTTGGCATTGGTGCATGGTCAGATTATGGAATCTGGTAAGGTGGAAGGTAGTATTGGTCGTAATCCGGAAAAAAGAGAAAAGTTTATGGTTGTGGGGCAAGGAAAAGAAGCAATTACAGAATATGAACCAATAAAGCAATTGACAATTGACAATGAACAATTGACAAAAATATTTGATGGGTTTAACAAAATTCAGATGCGGAAACTAAAAACTATGAACTATGAACTTTATACTCTAGTCATTTGTAGGCCACAAACTGGACGGACACACCAAATTAGGGTACATTTAAAGCATATTAATCACCCGATAGTTTCAGATGAAACTTATGGTGGTAGAAAGATAGTAAGACTGGATAAAAGATGGTGTCCAAGACAATTTTTGCATGCCAAAAAAATTGGATTTTATCATCCAGCGAGTGGGGAGTGGATGGAGGTGGAGGCTCCATTACCGAAAGACTTAAAAATTGTATTAGATCTTTTGAATGAAAAGATTAAAGAATAATGATTAATGAATAATATTTTTACACAACTTGCCGTAATTTTAACTCTATCCTCTTTTTTGGGATTTGTTGTTTTCAGGTTTAAACTTCCTTTGCTTATTGCATATTTATTGAGCGGACTTATACTGGCTGCGTTTTTAAGTTTGGATGTATCAAAATCCTACGCTCTTTCTTTTTTACCGGATATTGGTATTGCTTTTGTTCTGTTTTTGGTGGGTATGGAGTTGGATTTAAGGGAACTGCGAAATTTTGGTAAACAAATCATTATTTGCGGACTATTACAGATAATCATATCTGCAACTTTGGGGACATTTATCGCCCAAACTTTCGGCTTTGGACTTAAAGAATCAATGCTTTTGGGTGTGGGATTGGCTTTTTCATCAACAATTGTTGCTGTAAAATTGCTGATGGAAAAGAAAGAATTAACAGCCCTACAAGGGAAATTATCTGTAGGCATTCTTCTTTTAGAGGACTTATTGGCTGTTTTAATACTTTTAGTTCTTACCTCTTCTGCCTCATTTCTAAATTTGGGTCAATCCGGCGCTTTGCCATTTTTATCTTTATTACTTAAAGTGGGTATTCTTACTACCTTTGCAATTGTGCTTTCAAAAAAAGTTTTACCAAAAATTTTTGAAGCTGTTTCAGATTCCGGAGAATTATTATTTTTAACGGCCCTGGCCTGGTGTTTCGGGTTTATAACATTTTCTGTTTTATTGGGATTTTCCACGCTAATAGGTGCTTTTTTAGCAGGTGTTGCGCTCGCATCGTCACCTTATCATTTTCAAATTCAGGGGAAAATTAAACCAATGAGGGATTTTTTTGTGTCACTATTCTTTGTATATCTTGGGAGTAAAGTTAATTTTGCAGATCTTTTTTCGGTTTACCCTCTGGTTATTGTTTTTACTGCTTATTCGGTTTTAATAAAACCATTAATTTTCTTAGTTTTATTGGGTATGTTTGGTTTTAGAAAACATACCATGTTTAAAACAGCCATAAATATGTCCCAAATTTCCGAATTTTCTATGATAATTATTTTAATTGGTTTGCAGCTTGGGATATCTTCATCAATTGGCTTAAGTGCAATTGCTTTTTCAACCGTACTTTCATTTATCATTTCATCTTTGATGATTTCAAGATCAGAAAAAATTTATAAATATGTTTCTTATTTTGTATCATTTTTTGAAAGAAGGAATAAACGGCTTTGGGAGGCTCAGGAATTGAGTGGGCTTACCGATCATGTGGTGGTTGTAGGGTCACATAGAATAGGCGGAGAAATAGTGAAATTTTTAAAAAAAGAAAAGATTCCGATGCTGGTTTTGGAATTTAATCCGCGTCAGATAGAGCTTCTTTTATCAATGCAAATACCGGTGATTTTCGGGGATATGGCAGATCCGGAGATTTTAGATCTTTTAAAATTAGATAAAGCAAAGATGGTTATTTCAACTGCAAGGGATATTAATGACAATAAACTTTTGATAGAAGAAGTTAGAGAAAGACGCCCAGGTATCCCTATTATTGTGCGCACAGAAACTATAAGGGAGGCAAAAGTTTTATACAAATGCGGGGCAGATTATGTACTTATTCCGGATATTTTGGCAGGAGACTTGCTTTTACAAACTATAAAAGACCATTTAAGTGATAAAGATTATTTTAAACAAAGACCTCGTATAGAGTTGGAAAAACTCTCCCGCAGAACCTTGGCATGGGAATGAAGTTCTAAGCTTGCGGCCCGGAGCCAAAAGGGGAGCTTTTGGCTCCCCTTAATTTTTTTAAATTCTTTGCAAAGAATTTTTTAAGCAGTAGGCATTCCTCCACCACTTCCCATTTCTGGTTCTGTTGTTGGTTGTTCTGGTGTAGTAGGTTCTACTCCACTTTGAGGTGTACAGGTACAACTCATCTGGTTTTGTCCGCAAGGTACACAATTACCAGTGGATGCGCTGTTTCCACAAGTGGTACATTTTTCCTCTGAAGTTACTGGTGTATCTTGTACAGGTTCTGTACCTTGAGCAGGCATAGAAGATCCATTACCTGAATTATCTTGATTGTCCATAAAATTATCACCCCCTCTCAATACTTACTTTAGCCTGAAACTAGTTGCGCGGTCAATACCTTAATAGGTACAATCAATTTATGACTTCAAAATCTGCCCGGATTAAATCAGGATCTGCCCATAAAAATGGTTGGAAAGATATTCAGTCCAAAACTAAAACAGAAAAGAAAACAAAGTTAGCGCTTTTTATTTTAGGTTTAATAGTTCTAATTATCCTTTTCTCTCAAATTGTCAGTTTTACCCAAAAGTTATTTAGTCCCTGGAAATTATCGGCAAAATCAGACAAAAAATTTGTTTGGGATGGAAAATTTAACATAAACTTTTTAGTGAAAACAAAAACTATATCCCTCCTGTCTTATAATCCGCAAGATCAAAAATTAACAATAGTAGATATTCCGGATCAAATTTATTTAGAAGTTGCACACGGATTTGGTAAATGGCAACTTGGATCCGTATATGAATTGGGACAATCGCAAAAAACAATTGGCGGTAATAAATTACTTAAAGATACATTAATTAATTTCTTTGCAGTTCCAATTGATGGTTCTTTGGATTTTAGCGGCGAATATTTTCAAAAAAATGCCGGTGATTTAATAGATTTAATTAGGAAGAATCCCTTTGCAGGTTTTAAACTATTATCCAATTTAAAAACTGACCTAACGCTTTGGGAGTTAATCAGGCTAAATTTTGGTATAACTTCTGTTAGATTTGATAAAATTAAAAGAATAAATCTTGAAAATACAGGTATTTTAGACAAAGATAGCCTGGCAGATGGCACCTTGGTTTTTACTGCGGATCCAATCAGACTGGATGATAATATTTTAAATTTTTATGACCTTGCAATTCAAGCAGAACATAAAAGCATTGCAATATTTAATGCAACAGATAAAGTACAACTTGCTCAAGGTGTAGCCAGATTGATAACAAACCTTGGTGGAAATGTAATCATTACTTCAAATTCACAAAAAAAGCTTCAGAAAACTCAAATTACAGGAGAAAAATCAAAAACTTTAAAAAGATTGCAGCAAATATTTGAATTAAGTGATAAAATTGATCTTGGAGATAATGATTTGATTTCTTCCAGAGCACAAATTAATGTGTTTTTAGGAGAAGATTATATTTCCTCTGTCCGCTATTAACTATGATACTATGGTTGCTTCTTTTTTTGCTGGTACTTGCCATCTCTTTTATTTTGGCTTTTCAGTCAATGAGAGATTATCATGAAATTCCCCAAAAAACCGATTGGGAGTATGGCTTATTTTTGATAAAGAATTCCGCTGCTTTTTCTTCGGAACTTTTAGATATTTTGTATCAGCAGATAAATAAAGAAGGTCTATTAATTAGCGTTGAGAGACTTTTCAAGGGCAAAGAGTCAGCATTCTGTTTATTTGGGCCAAAAAAAATATTGGAAACTTATACTGAAAGTCTGGATCTTTTAGAGCTGGAGGATTACACAAACATAGATAAAGAGCAAATTTCTGCTTGGGAAGTAGGAATTGGGCAGGTACTGGAAAATGGACAAAAAGTATTTGGAAATTTACCGCAACTTTTAGAGTCAGAACAATATTGGTGGCAGATTACCATTGGTAAATCTTTCACAAGTCAAATTAGAGCAGTACTTTTTTCCAAAGATTTGCAAAGAAGAGAAGAGCTTGCTAAAGCTTTTCAGAATTTATCAAATAATTTTGTCAAATTGCCAAGTCCTTATTCAGTAGGGCAAATTTTTGAATTTTTCAAACAAAGGAGTTTAGTTAAAGATTCAGCTATCCTGGTATTAAATAGTAAACAAATTATACAGCTTTCCAAAATCTAGACATTTTGTTCTTCCTCAGCATCTTCGCTGCTTTCTTCATCATCGTTTTGGCCATCTAGCGGAGTAAATATTTCCGTTGTTAAGGTGCTATTGGAATTTTCCAAAAAAGAAGGTTGATTTTTAAATTTTTTACTGCGGAATATTTCTTTTATAAGCACAGATAATCCGTTAACCCTTATTGATTTGATAAAAAGTTCGTATTTATTACCGCCGCGAATTAATCTTAGCAAATGATAGTTAATATCATCCGGTAAAATTCCTAAATAGTTTTCATTTGAATCAACGATGGTTATTCTCCTGTTTTTAATAATTATCTCAACTTTCATCCCGCAAAATGCCTGGGATAGTTTTTGAGGTTCGGCTACTCTAAGCAAATTAACTATTTTAGTTTTTCCCGGTTCCTGCAAAAAAAGTGAGGGGGATAATTTAGTATGTCCATTTGGAATAAAGCTTTGGCCGTTAGGTTTAAAGGATTTAATTATTTTTAAGTTTTTTGAAGCGATAGGGTTGTATGGATCAGACTTTAGGGCTGCGGAATAATATTTTTTTGCCATGTTGCATTTACCAAGTTCCATATATACTCTTGCTTGTCGGTTTAAAGCATCCACATTTGTCGGTTCTACTTTTATAATTTGTCTGTTTAATTTTAGAGCCTCATCCCATCTGGAATCCAGTGCGGCATCAATTGCTCTTTGATGTAAAGTTAAAGGGGGAATAGCAGAATCATTCATCTAAGTTTCAAAGTATAGAGACAAGCAAAGCTCTTGTCAACGTTTCGCGTTTTGTTTGTTTATCCTGAAGGATCTAATCCCTTTTGCACTATGCAATTGACAATTTACAATAAATGTTATTAAATAGAACTGGGGTATAAATTATGAAAGTTGAACAACGCAGTTGGGAACAATCATCAGGTTGGTCAGAACCTTTAAGCGGTAAACTTGAAGAGACTGCTCAGTTAGTTTTTATTTTTGGCGGAAGCTCAATCGTAAGCACCCCACAAACATTTGAAAAGTTAAAGGAGTTATATCCCAGCTCGCATATTCTGTTATGTTCCAGCGCAGGTGAGATTTTAAACACCACAGTCACAGACAACTCTCTGGTGGCAACAGCAGTTTATTTTGGTAGAACTGCTGTGAAATTTGCCCAAACAGAGATTTCTCAAGCTGAGGATAGTTATGACGTGGGTAAAAAGTTAGCTAGTCAACTTCCAACACCAGATCTGGTGCATGCGATGGTTTTTTCAGATGGATTACATGTGAATGGTACTGCTTTAGTGAAAGGATTGACAGAAATTTTACCTGGTAGCGTTTCAGTCACCGGTGGTTTAGTTGGAGATGGTAGTGATTTTAAGCACACCTTTGTCGGGTTAGACAACGTGGGCAAGGAGAAAAATATTGTTTTAGTTGGTTTTTATGGCCAATCACTCAAGGTTGGCTATGGATCTATGGGAGGTTGGGATCCTTTTGGACCGAACCGTCTTATTACTAAATCAAAAGATAATGTTTTGTATGAACTTGACGGCAAACCGGCTTTGAAACTATACAAAGAGTATTTGGGTGATAAAGCTGCCGGACTGCCGGGGACTGGTTTACTGTTCCCGCTTAGCCTTGGGTTGGAGACTGATCAAGGAAAGAAGATTGAGGTTGTCCGAACCCTCCTGGCAATTGATGAAAAAGATCAAAGCATGACTTTTGCCGGTGATATGCCGGAGGGGACTTACGCCAAATTAATGAAAGCCAATTTCGAACGTTTAGTAGATGGAGCTTCAGGAGCTGCCAGTTTTACTAAGAGCTCACTGGATATTGATAAGCCGGAGCTGGCTATTTTAATTAGCTGCATTGGCCGAAAGCTGGTATTAAAAGAAAGAATTGAAGAAGAAACGGAAGCTGTCAGATCTGTACTGGGAGATCAGGCTGCTATGGTAGGGTTTTATTCCTATGGTGAAATATGTCCAACTGTGCCAACTGAAAAACAGTGTCAATTGCATAACCAAACAATGACCATAACAACTTTTAAGGAAGAATAATGTGTTTCATAAAACTCTCTATAGACAATTAATTAAAATATTTGGTTCAGAAGACAAGATACCAAAAGATTTATATCCATTATTTCAAGCAATAAGTGATACATATCTTCACGCAGATGAAGATAGGGTCCTGACAGTACGTTCTTTAGAAATTAGCTCCAGGGAATTAGAAAACCTAAATACTCAATTACAATCAGAAGGCGAGCGTATTGAAAAGGAAGTTGAAGAACGAACACAAGAACTGTCTACGGAGAGAAATAAACAATCTATCATCCTTTCAGGCATTGTTGACTCTGTAATTGCAGTTGACCTGCAAAAAAAGATCATCCTTTTTAATAAAGCAGCGGAAAATTTAACAGGATATCAGACTGCTCAAGTCATAGGTAAACCTATTGATGAAGTTATAAAATTATTTGATAACGCCACTCCAATTTCCTCAGAAACTTTCTGCCCTAGCCAGACAAATAGCTTCGAAGGGATTATTTATAACAAACAAGGATTAAAAATACTTGGCTTAAATCAAAAACAAGCATATGTTGATTTACTGACAGGCCAGATAAAGGAAGGCTCTGTTTCCAATTTAGGATGTATTTTAACCTTGCACGATGTCAGTAAAGAGATGCAGTTAGAGGAGATGAAACTTGATTTTGTTTCTATGGCAGCCCATGAACTGCGGACCCCCTTAACTTCCATCAAAAGTTATTTGTATATTTTCCTGCGGGACTATGCAAAATCTATGGATGCAATGCAAAATTCTATTTTATCCAGAATAAACATAGCTACCCAAAGGTTGGTTTCTTTGGTCGAAAACTTATTGAATGTTTCAAGAATAGAAAAAGGGACTCTCACTTTAAGCCTGCTCCTATTTGATTGGGTCAAGAATATTGATGAGGAAATTGCAGAAATAATTGATCAGGCAAACGATAAAAAAATTACACTTGAGTTTATTAAGCCTCAATCCTCTATAAATGTACTGGCAGACAAATTCCGTATTAATGAAGTATTATCCAATCTTTTAGAAAACGCCGTTGCTTACACATCTCCGGGGGGCAAAATTACTGTCTGGCTGGAAAGAAAGGGTAATGAAGTTATCACCCATATCCAGGATACGGGAGAAGGTATCCCCAAAAATGCGTTGCCTAACCTGTTTACTAAGTTTTTCAGGGTTTCAGGAATCCTGGAACAAGGCTCAAAAGGAACGGGATTGGGACTGTATATTGCCAAATCTGTTGTGCAGTTACATAAAGGCAAAATTTGGGTAAACTCGGAATTTGGAAAAGGCTCTACTTTTAGTTTCAGCCTTCCTTGTACAAAGTCTTAAATTAATGAAAAAGATTCTCCTAATTGAAGATGAATTTTATATACTCGACCTATACAGGATGATCTTGGAAAAAGCGGGTTTTGAGGTTTTTTTGGCAGAAGACGGAGAAAAAGGCTACAATTTAGCACAAAACTTACCTGATTTGATTCTTTTGGATATAATGCTTCCAAAAATGAATGGAATAATACTTTTAAAAAAGCTTAAAGAAGAAAATCTAACAAAAAATATTCCTGTAATGGTTCTGACTAACTTAGGACAGGAAGAAATTATCAAGGCCGCTTTTGACAGCGGGGCATCAGGCTACTTTTTAAAGGTCAGTCTTAACCCAAACGAGCTTGTCAAAAAAATTAACTTATTTTTAGAAAATCCAAATTTTAAAATGGATCCCAAGACCCTAGTATTCGACTGATTAAATATCTGTTATAGTTAATAGACATGGAAAAGAAAATTTTACTGATAGAAGATGACTTCTTAATTCGGGAGATGTATGAGTCTGAACTTATCAGAGCAGGCTACAAGGTTACAGCCTGTTCTTCGGGTGAGGATGGAATTAAAGCATTACCAAAGGATCATTTTGACTTGGCACTTTTAGACATCATGCTGCCCGGCATAAATGGTTTAGAGGTTTTAAAACAAATTAAACAAAATCCTCAAACTAAAGATATAAGAGTGGTACTCTTGACAAATCTGGGGTATGAGGCAGCTATAAAAAAAGGGTTTGACCTTGGGGCAGTCGGATATCTGATTAAATCAGCTTACACCCCGGACCAAGTTATAAAAGAAATTAAAAGTTTTATTGACGGTACAAATCTAAGCGTCTCTCCAATCTAATTAAATGAGCGGACATAGTAAGTGGTCAACAATAAAGAGGCAAAAAGGTGTTACGGATATTAAAAGGGGACAAACTTTTACAAAACTTGCAAACGTGATAACTATTGCTGTTAAACTTGGTGGATCTGGTGATCCTGATGCAAACTCCCGTCTTAGGATGGTAATGGATGAGGCCAGTTCTGTTAATATGCCCAAGGATAATATGCAAAGGGCAATAGATAGAGGATTAGGTAAAGGTGGGGAGCAAGCATTAGAGGAGGTTTTATATGAAGGTTTTGGTCCTGGAAAAGCAGCTTTCCTGGTGAAAGGGTTAACAGATAATAAAATGCGTACAACTCAGGGAATAAAGAATATTTTTGAAAGAAATGGTGGTTCTTTGGCCGGACAAGGATCTGTTATATATATGTTTGATAGAAAAGGGGAGATAAGAGTAGAGTGTAAAGGGGGAAGTAGCGAGGATGAAATGTTAGAGCTTATAGATTTGGGAGCAGATGATGTAGAAGAGTTTAATGAAGATAATATACAAACCTATTTGGTATATGTGCAAAGCCCAGAACTAAATACTATGAGTAATAAAATTACTCAGGCAGGATATAGTATAAAGTCTCAAGAATTGATATATAAACCAAGTACTCTGATGCAAATAAATGATAAAGAAACAGCTCAAAAAGTAATTGAATTTGCAAACAAACTAGAGGATTTAGATGATGTGCAAAAAGTATTTGCAAATTTTGAGATAAAAGAAGAAATATTAGAGATATGATTATACTTGGTATTGATCCAGGAACAGCTACAACCGGATATGGAGTAATAAAAGTTCCCGATGATATATTGGGCCGAGAATTTGATTATGATATTGAGTTGATTACTTATGGAAACATAAGTACACCCAAAGAGAAATTAATGCAGGATAGATTGCATATGATTTATTCGGAGTTAACCTCAATAATTGAAAAATATAAACCTGATCAGATGATTTGCGAAATGCTTTTTTTTGGTATTAACACAAGAACTGTAATCTCTGTAGGGCAGGCAAGGGGAGTAATAATGCTTTGTGCAGCACAGCATAAACTGCCTCTTACAGATTATACAGGTTTGCAGGTAAAGTTAATGGTTGCAGGTTCTGGTAGGGCAGATAAGGATCAAGTTCACGAAGGAGTAAGAAGATTTTTAGGAGATAACGGAATAAGACATAAAAAACTAAAAGCAAACTGGAAAGGTGGTCATCTGGATGATGCCACAGACGGGCTTGCTATAGCCATCTGTCATGTGTTGAAGCTAGCAGCTAAATAGAGTCAAGAGTCTAGTCACTATGAATTTAAACATAACCAAACGCCAAAAAATTGTTATATCAGCGACACTATTAACTATAGGGTTATTATCAACACAACTGGTTGATTTTAATTTAAGATTTAAATTCATCGCAGGATTGTCTATTTTGGCATACTTTCTCTCCCTTTGGTCTCTTTGGGAAGGCTTAAATTTAACAAAAGCCATAGTTTTGTTAATCTTGCCTACTTTTTTTACACTGGCTTGTGCAAGCTTTTATTTTCTATTACCGGTTCGTTGGTTAACAAGATTGCCTGTTGCTGGAGCTTTTGGATTAATGTTTTACCTTCTATTGCTTGCCCAAAACGTATTCAATGTTGCAAGTATAAGAACCATTCCTTTATATAGAGCAGCATCCACAGCCAGCTTTCTTTTTACACTTCTCTCAGCTTTTTTTATTTTTAATGTTATCTTTGCATTTAATTTACTTTTTTTATGGAATGGATTGGTAGTTTTATTGATAACTTTTCCGCTTATTTTGCAGGTTCTTTGGACAATTTCAATGGAGGATAAAGTTTCAACTGCAATAATTATACAAAGTATAATATTAAGCCTTGTTTTAGGTGAGCTAGCTTTGAGCTTTTCGTTTTGGCCTATGCCTACAACTATTTGGTCTTTGTCTTTATCATCTGCAATGTATGTTTTATTAGGGTTAACAACACAACAATTAAGAGGTAGGGTAAATAAAGGGACAGTGTGGGAGTATTTAGGGATAGGGGCGATTGTTTTGGCTGTTAGCTTTTTGACTACTTCCTGGACAGGGTAGAAATATATCAAAAATAATTGTTCTGAGTACGGAAGTAGAGGAGTGGAGGAGTTACAAACCAGTTTACACTGAGGATAAAGTTCCGAGGTGTGAAAAATACCCTATAATATCGTGAAAAGAATAAATGATATAGAATTATATAGTTGCTAGGCATGAATGTGGAAAACTATGGGGTATATTATGTTAGCATTAGATTGATATAGTTGCTAACCCCGATTGAATCGGGGTTAATATAACCCGAAGGTACCTTCAGTTGCATGAGCGTACCGAAGGCTCTGGAGAAGTCTGATATGCGTAAGGATTAGTAATTTTTGTCTTCTTATACTCTCTTTTTTGCAATATCCACAGCTACTTGATTTTGACGTCGGACAATATATGCAGAGATTGAAAATCGGAGAAGTGGTCTAATCTTAAGAAAAGCAAAATTAATATACAAACTAAAAGAAAATAAGTACAAATAAAGAGATCTTATTTTCTTGTATTTCCCACTGATTTTTCTTACTAATTAGCTATTTAATTCATTAATGCATCAACCAATTGTTTAGCCCTATATATAATTCTTATCCCCCTGGAAACCGTTTTTGGGGCATTGTAGGACCTCGTGCCTGGATAGGCTCAGTAGTTTACTTCCTCCTTCCTTGCGCTAACAATCTTAAATCTACACTTGACAAGAGCTATTTAGGTTTGGTATTATGAGTATAATCAACCTTATACTCAGTATGGATTTACACTCGCCCGAGACTCTAAATTTAAAAAATAATCAGGTCAATAATTATTCAAACTTAGATCTTATTGATGACTTCTTTCTTTTCTTGGAAACTAACAACTACTCTCCTGAAACAATCTATAATTATAAAAAGGACTTGCTTCATTTTGACAATTTTTTTAAGTCCAGAAACATTCATATAAAAGATATGAACAAAAGATTAATCTTTGAATTTAAGGCTTACCTTTCATCTGATGAAAGGCAAACTGCTACCACCCACCAACAATCGGGTATCAGATTATCTTCAGGAAGTGTTAATCGTTGTCTTTCTGCGATTCGGGCATATATTCTTTTTCTCATTGATCAAGAATATGACTGCCCTATTGTTCCTGATCAGTTTAAGATGGTTAAAAGAGAGCGTCCTCATCCTAATATCGCAGAACTTAATGAATTAATTTCTTTAATTGAGTCTCCCTCTACTCTGGAAAAAGACCCAGAAATATCCAGCAGGAATAGAGCTATGCTAGAAATATTATTTGCTACCGGAATGAGGATTTCCGAGTTGCTTAACTTGAACAGGAGGGATATAGATGGTAGTGGCCGGATTTTTATCACTGGCAAAGGACGAAAACAAAGGTTTGTGTATCTGACCGAACGGGCTCAGGTTTATTTGGAACAGTACCTTGATTTTAGAAGAGATACCCAACAAGCGCTATTTGTACCGACTAAAGGAAAAAATATAACAAAATCCCAAAGACGGATTTCAACTAATTACCTGCAAGAACGGATTAAAAGGTATAGGGAAAAATTAAGGATCAATATTCCTACCAGTGCTCACTCTCTGAGGCATGGCTTTGCTACTTATCTAGCAGAAGAAGGGGCATCTCCCGCAGCAATTCAAATATTACTAGGTCATGAGTCTCTTAATACAACTACCCGTTATGTTAACGCATCAGATAAATTTGCTCAAGAAAGCCATCGGAAGTATCATCCTTTATCAAAATAGGGATATTGTATTTCAATTTCTTATCTGGTAAATTTAAAATATGTTAACAGCAGATGATTTTGAGAAGTTGGTGCAGCTTTTTCCCACTAAGGAAGAGTTGAGGCAGGAGTTGGAGAAAATTAGAGAGGAAACAGCCACTAAAGAAGATTCAAGGAGGCTAATGACGGTATTGGATAAAGTTTTGAAATATGAATAAAAAACTTAATCAATTTACAATCTCATAGGGATTTATGAAGGGTTGACACAAAGAGCCTGTTTGTTCTACTCTAAACATAATGGATTATTCCTCAGATAAGCTATTGTCTAAAAAGAACCTGATTCCCTTTTTAGTGTTACTTATCCTTATTATTGCCATTCCTCTTGCCCTAAGGCTTGTCCAAACTCAACAGATTTTAAAATCCAAAGCAGCTGGGGAAGCAATTACATTTACCAGTTCATCCACTGCTCCCAACACAGTGAATTGTACTCAGACTGTTTGTACAACCACAAGTCCTACATTTGATATACAAGTTGTCTCTCCTTTAGGCGCAGCTGCACCTGTAACACCCTAAATATATGAACTACAAAAATCTCTTAACAAATCTCTTAACAAAAAGAAACATAATTATAGCAGTAGTATTGATTTTAGCGATAGCAATCCCTGTTTCAGTTAAACTTGTTCAACAACAGCAGCAATTAAAATCAAAAGCAGTCGGAAATGCCAATGTTAATTTTATTGGTGCAACTCCTTGTGCCAGTCCAAGTACTATTTGTACTTCAAGCCCGACTATACAATTACAACTAACATCGCCCTTCGGGCAATAAAATGATATTTACACCAAGAAATATAATCATTGGATTAATATTATTAGTTTTAGCAATAGCAGTTCCTGTTACAGTCAGGCTAGCTCAACAACAACAGCAATTAAAATCCAAAGCAGCAGTGATGAATCCCGCTCCTACTGTACCTTTCCCCTGTAATAAACCTACACAAATCGCTATTGGTGCTCCGGCTGGTAGCTGTGGATCCCCTAATAATGTGGGTTGTTATTTCACAGCTTATGCTGCTTTTAATCAGCAAATATCAGATGACAAAAATGGTAGTATTCCTAGTGATAGTTCTAATTATCAACCTTGGTGTGTTTCAAACTGTGTTACAACTCCGGGAGAGGGTTACAACATCCAGTGTCCGGATGCCACTTCCCCACCCGTTGCAGCAACAGGTAGTATCGGTTTTATCCCAACCGGCAATGCTGTTAGATCTGGAAGTGGCTGGCAGCCGATTACAATTAATTATACGTCAGCTAATGCAGGTGCTCCTAAACTATTCTTTAATCCTAATCATTGTCCTGATAATATGAGTCTTCATGACTGTCAGGGTCAGGGGGGATGGGCTTTATTTGCGAATAATTTGGCCGCCAGTGGTTCGTATACCTGGCAGACTACCGATCCTTATCTACAAGGTATTCAGCCGGGAAGTATTGTAAGTATAGGTCTTTCTGATTCAGCTAACAATTTACTTGCTTATGGAAATAAAGCTTTTCCTGCTGCAACTCCTACCCCTCCTCCCACCAACCCCCCCGCTTTATCAGGAACTATTGCACTTACTCACTCAACTATTTCAACTACAGGCATTATTGAGGGCATTGCAACTGCTAATGGACCTTGGAAAGCGCAGTATTGTAATACTGGAACTAATTGTGCAGTAACAGGTACTGGTTGGACTTTATTAGGTAGTGGTAATGCGACTACTAATGGCTCATTCTCACATGGTCCTATTTCAACAGCTGCAGGAATTTATACCATTGCTTTAATGGATCCAAATGCTACTTTTATAGCAGATAGTGTACAACTAACTATTAGTCCATTATCCGGAACTATTGTTGTCAATCCCTCAACAATCACAAATACAGGTACGGATTATATTACTGGAAGTATAACTGCTAATGCGCCTTGGATAGTACAATTTTGTAACGCTGGAATTAAATCTGATAATAATTGTCTATTAACGGGATCAAATGCTGGTTGGACCCGGTTAGGTGGTAGTACTGATAATGGTAATAGTAATAGTGGTGGTACATTTAGATTTGGTCCTATTTCAACAGCTGCAGGAATTTATACCATTGCTTTAATGGATCCAAATGCTACTTTTATAGTGGCTAGACAAGACCTTATCATTCAATCGTCTCAGGGTGGTGGAAGTCCTACTTTAATTGTCACTAGAGCTGGTACTGGAACAGGTACTGTTGCCTCTACTCCAGCAGGAATTAGCTGTGGTAATACATGTTCTGCTACCTACAACCTTGGTACATCGGTTACCCTTACTCCTACTCCAGATGCAGGTTCTACTTTTAGCGGTTGGTCAGGTAACTGTCCGTCAGGTTCTGTTACCATAGATTCCGATAAAACCTGTATAGCTACCTTTAATCTTGCAGGTACTGCTCCAACTGTTACCTGTTTATCTGCTCCTAATCCGGTAACCAGTGGTGCAACCGTTACCTGGACAGCAGCACCAAGTGGTGGAACTAGTCCATATACCTATGTTTGGAGCCAAGACGCAGCAGGTTTAGGGACTGGAATTTCGGTAAGCACTGTTTATACTAATACCGGTTCAACAGGTATTCAAAAAACCGCAAATGTTACTGTTACAGATAGTGCAACTTCACCTAAGACTGGATCTAATTCTTGCACTGTTACTGTTAATCCAGCTGGTGTTACCTGTCCTGCTAATCAAACAACTCAGATACTTTACAGGATTAATGATTCTCAGGCTTGGGCTTCTTTGGATAATGCTCATATTCAGGCAGGAAAACCAGTTTATATAGCAGGTTTTCATAATAGTTCGACAGATACAGGTAATATACCAACAGATATTTCTCTATCGGCAACTGATCAGAATGGTAATTCTGTAACTCTTGTTCCTACTACTGCAAACAATAAAATTTATACTTTTACTCCTTCAACTGCAGGAGGTTATCATATAACAGCTAAGACTACAAACTGTGCTGATGTTACAGCAAGCATAAATGTTGATTTGGCTCAAACAACCCAATGCTACAAAATTGCTGAAGAATCTACAGTAGGACAGGGCCGAGCTGTCCTTGATAGTTTTGTTAATTGTAATAATTTGCAGGGAAATTCCGGTGTATTATCTTCTAGTCCAGTATCCTATACTTTTGCAACCGCAACGGTTGGTACAAAAACCGTATGGGTACGCTTCTTAAAATTAGCACCTGGTGATTCTATAAGCAGTGGCCCATGTCCAGCTGATGGTCTTAAGTGCCGGGATTTCCAGGCTACAATAGATTTAACTTCAGATTCTTCCTCAGGAAACTGTACTTATAACACTACTTATGCACGTTTTAGAGCTAATACATCAAGTAACTGGTCAGATAGTGATCCGGGAACTCTAAAATTAGGTCAGCCAATTATTATTGCAGGATTTCATGATAATGATGTAGTTAATGGGATAGCAAGTCATGTGCCAACTGATGTAAAACTTTCGGTTATTTCTCCAGATCTTAGTACAACTACTGTGCTTACTGGTAATAATGTTACCTATCCTGTTCCCAATACTGGTGAAGGAACTTATCAATTTAAGGTTGAAACAAATAATCAGACAGGTATTAAGTGTACTGCCTCACTACCTCTAGCTTTTCATTCAGGTGGTGTAGGTGGTTCAAGTTGTACTACAAATCCAACAGAAGTAAAAGTAAGAACAGATAATGAACAAACCTGGGGAGATAGTTTACCTGCAAGTGGTGCTAAAGTCGGAATACCATTCTTTATAGCAGGATTTCATAATAATGATTTTAGTACTCTTCCAACAGATATTAGTCTGGAAGTTACAGATCCGAATGATTTTTCCAAAACAACTTTGCAAAATCTCCCTAATGCAAGTTATACACCTCAACACGTAGGAGCTTATGTTGTTAAAGCTATCTCAAATAAAGGCTTAAGTAGTGAATGTCAAGCAGTAATAAATAATCTGGGCATAGGTCCAGCTGCCAAATCTACTGTTTGTTATGTATTAGGGCAAGATCGGGTAACTGTTGATGCTGTGACTAAGGCAGCTGTTGATGTTCTAGGTGGAACAAATGCTTATTGTAAAGTTAAACAAGCAACTGGAGAGGCATTTTCATATACTGGTACTCCGACTGTATTTCCAAATTTTACATTACCAATTGCTCATCAAACCGCTGATACGAAAACTTTCTTTGTTAAATTTATCGGGCTTGATGGTCTTGATGGTAGTGTTACCACTGTTAGTGATCCTATACAGTCGCGAAGTATTACATATAATCCAAACCCGGCTATTTCTATTGCTGATTGTACTCATGCCTCTTCCGGTTCTGGCACAAATATTACGATTACCGGTACTTCTTTTGGGGTTCAGGGAAATGGGAAAGTTAAAATAGGCAGTCAGGATGCAATAATAGATAGCTGGAATATTGTCCCCAACACTATTTCTGCCCATGTAGAGCAAAGGTTAACAGGTACAAATCCTGTTTCGGTAACTTTGGATGATGGAAGAGTTGCCAGCGGGCAATGTGTTCTAAATATAACGACAGTTGTCTTTAGCACAACATTGCAATGTAGAGCCCCCGGGCAATTTGGGGCAAGTAATGTGGATATAAAAGTATATGAGGCAGCACCTATCACAACTACAACAAATACTCCTGACCCAATATTAAGTCAAAAAATAAGCCTTGATGGTAATGGTAATCCGGTAGGTTTTGCTCCGGTATTTGAGCGGCCAAAACCAGGAGTGAAGAAACATTATGAATTAATTATCAAAGCTCCCGGTACTTTGGCAAAAAGAATAGATTTTGATACCGGCACAGGTGGTACTGTAAATTTGAATAACGGAAGTCCGATAATCTTGGCTCAGGGAGATATTGCCCCAATCAATGCCCCGGATGGAATAATTAATTCACTGGATAAGGCAGTAATGAATAGTCAGTGGAATATATTTTCTGATACCACCAGAGTTGCTGATTTAAATTTAGATAGCAGGGTTAATAGTATTGACTATTCTTGCATGAGAGCTAATTTTAATAAATCTGATGAAACATATACCCCACTTGTTGTAGTCTCTTCCCCAACAGCTGCTCCTACAGCTGCACCAACATCCTCTCCAACTGCAGTTCCTACTTCTCGTCCTACTGCTACCCCAACATCTGCTCCTACAGCTGCACCAACATCCTCTCCAACTGCAGCTCCAACAGCCTCCCCGACTTCAAGTCCTGTAGGTGCTGCAGGACAACTTAGATATTCTTTTGACTCTGGTTTTCCAGCAGGGCAAACACAACAGGTTGCCTGGAATCAGACAGCAGGTCAGGCCACTATAGATAATGTAGTTTTATCATGTCCAACTGGTCAAACATCTTGTACCAAGAGTGTGTATGTGCAATTTAATGATGGACCATCCGGAGCCTGGGAACCTGATCCACCTACCTTAACTGCATCAATTAATTTAACACAGTGACATGGATAGAAAACAGGTCCTAGCTTTTTTAGCTTTTCTGGTATTGCTCGTGGCAATACCAACAACTATGTATTTAGTAAAACAACAACAAAATATAAAATCAAGAGCTGATTTCCGCAATTTGGCAGAGTTTTTAGATAGTAACGGGAATATTATTACCTCTACCAATATCAATAATGTTAATGTTAAACTCCGTATAACGCATCAATCTTTATCTCCCAGCCCGTCTCTATCCCCTTCCCCTACCCCGAGTCTTGCTAGTATTCAATCAACGATAGTAGATCCCAGTGCAGTAAAATTTGCAACTTATCAAAGCCATAATCAAAAAGTTGTTTCTAATTCAAACGGTATATTTATGACTTATTTGCATCAAGCTACTTGTGAAGGAGGAATTCCTCCCCCGGGTTCTCCAGCCGGTACTACTTGTGTAGAAACAAATACTTGGAGGTTGGCCAGAAGCACAGATGGTGGAGCAACATTTACAACAATTTTAGAAGTTCCAAATGCACATAGCAGGGCTCCTGTTATAGAAACAGATTCACAGAATAATATTTATATTGTGGAGGCTAACTGGCTTGATACCAGTAATGCTCATTTTTATAAATTCTCTTCAAACAATAACTATGCCAGTCCAGTAATTCAAACTAATTTAAATCTCGGTACCATTTCCGGTAAATATGCGATGGAGATTGATGAGACCCGGGCTCAACTATATTTCTTGACCCTGGGTTATCCTGACAGTACCTTTACTAGAATTGATTTAAAAGGTAATATGATATCTCAAAAAAATAATTTTACTCACACTATAATCAACCCAAGCCCTAGTGGTAAGATACAGATGCATTATCCTCAGCTGTATCTTGATGACAATGGATATTTATATTCTGCCTGGACAACTACTAATAATACAGCTAGTGTTTGTCTTCCCCCGCTTTGTACTTACTGGTCTATCCATTTTATCAGGTCAACAGATGGCGGTATAACTT
>Ga0209515_10002954_pt1 | contig 25016 bp, 23 predicted proteins | sample Subgroupgradi54m_FD_187454 | JGI IMG/M metagenome (GOLD analysis project Ga0209515, IMG submission 187454) | Subsurface groundwater microbial communities from S. Glens Falls, New York, USA - GMW60B uncontaminated upgradient, 5.4 m (SPAdes)... ... | reverse complement strand
GGCGCACCCAGGGGCGCTCGCCCTCCCACAGGGCAGGCGCCCTGGCCCGCAGTGCTCGACCGTAGCGCGCCTTGGCCAGAGCCAGGTCCAGTTGCGTCAATCGGTGGACGGCCTCGCCCACCTGGTCACTTGCCGCACTCACCTGGGCCGAAACCTGGCGCACCACCTGGTCGGCCAGCCACTGCTCCTGCAGGACCCACTCCCTCCAGGCGTTCCCCATCTCAATGGTCTGGGCGGGCTCGATGAAGACCGTGGCCCCCGTTTGGGAGATGTCGTGGACCAGACCCGGGAGGCGATGACGCATCTCCGCCCGCACGGGCAACACCAGACGCGAGGAGCGCTGGGTGATGAGGGGTTCCTGCAGCGCCTCCTGCCCTAAAGAAGAGCGAATGATGCGCTGGAGGGCCCTCTCCAGGCGCTGGTAGGCGTCGCGGGCCTGCTGGCGGGCGCGGGCAAGCTCGGGGGAGGCGCTGTCCAACACCTCCCCTGAGGGCCCGATGCACCGCTCAATCTCCCTCTCCAGGTCCCGCAGCACAGGCATCCCCTCGGCCAGAGTAGCCAGGAAGCCAGCCTCCTGGCGGTGTCTCAGCAACGCCGCCCGAACCTGACGGCAGGTCTGGAGGGTCTGGAGGACCTGGCGAATCTCCTCGCCCGTGAGGACGCCTTCCAAGGCGGCCCGCTGAAGGGCGGAACGAACGTCTATCGCGCCCGAGGTGTCAATCTCGTCAGCGGCTTCCAGCAGGCGCGCGGCATCCTGGGTCTCCTGCTGGCGCCTCGTCACCTCGCCAGGGTCAAAGGAGGGCCGCAGCGCCAGGGCCTCCTCCTTGGCTGGGGCAAAGAAGGTGTACGCAGCCAGGTGCAGGAGCACCTTGGGGAACTCCAGAAGCTCAAGCGCCTCTTCTTGCAACCGCTCCAACGGCTCTCCCTGTAGGGGCGTCCCGATGCATCGGGACGCCCCTACCACTCTATGGCTCTCACCCTTGCCAGCCTTGCACAAAATGTCATTCTGAGCCCCGAAATAATCGGGGCGAAGAATCTGGGGTGGGGGTCCTCACCAAGGAGAAACCCCTCCCCAGACCCTTCGCTTCGCTCAGGGTGACATTGCAGTGTGGCCTTTTTGTGCAAAGCCACCTTTGCCCATTGTAGCAAGGGTGGGTTCCCAAGACTAGACAGACAGGAGTATAGTCTTCCTTCGGTGGCCTGTAGGAAAATGGCGCAGTGGTGAGAGGAGAATACCGACTGGCTCGGAATACTCTACTCTCCCAGGAGGTAGTCAGTGACCGAGAAGAGAATGACCCTCGACAGGATTCAAGAGCTTCTCCAGGACAATCTCGTTGAAGAGGCGAGGGAGTTTCTGGCTGAAGCTCATCCAGCGGACATCGCTGAGATATATATGGAGTTGCCGCCCGGTCCACGGGAGGCTGTGCTGGCCCTGCTGCCCTCTGAGGGGGTGGCGGACCTGCTGGCCCATCTTGACGTGGACCTCAAGGAGGAGCTGCTAAGGCGACTTCCCCGGGCTGCTCTGGCGAAGGCCCTTGACCTCTCAGGGCCGGATATGGCCGTGGACGTTCTGCAGTCGCTTTCAGAGGGGGTTCGGAACAGCGTTCTGAGCCAGATGAGCACCTCGGAACAGATCGCTCCCTTGCTGGCCCATGCACCGGAGAGCGCCGGCGGCCGGATGACCACTCAGTATCTTGCCGTCACTCCGGACATGACCGCACAGCAGGTCCTCCGGCTGTTCCAGGTCCAGAGGCCGGTAAACCATGAGATACGCTACCTCTACGTCCTTGATGACGCCAAGAGACTCATAGGCGTTGTAAGCCTGCGCAGCGTGTTGATCTCACCCCCTTCGACCAGCATGCAAGACCTGATGGTCACCGATTTTCGGTCGGTCACTGCAGAAACAGACCAGGAAGAGGCAGCGCAACTGCTTCAACGCTACCGGCTCCGGGCACTGCCTGTGGTGGATGAGTTCGGGGTGTTGGAGGGAATAATCACCGCGGATGACGTCCTGGATGTTGTCGTGGCGGAGGCAACGGAAGATATCCACCATATGGCAGGGCTTGGAGTGAGGGAACGAATAACCACTCCATTGTTGGAGTCGGCGGCTCATCGGCTGCCCTGGCTGTCCTTCAACATGGTCTGGGCCTTTGCCGGCGCCGCCATCATCAACATGTTCCAGGGCACGATACAACAGGTAGCCGCGCTGGTAGTGTTTATGCCCTTGATTGCAGGACAGGCGGGAAACGCCGGGATTCAGACCTCCACCATCGTGGTCCGCTCTATGGCTCTGGGTGACTTCGAGCGGCTGAGGGTTGCCCAGGTGCTGGCCAAAGAGTGGGGGGTGGGCCTGATCAAAGGTACGTTATTCGGCCTCATCCTGGCCCTTATCGCCTGGCTGCTGAAGGGCAACATTGTCCTCGGTGCAATAGCTGGAGGGGCTCTCTTCTTGAATATCCTCGTCGCCTCCACGGCTGGGGTGCTCGTGCCGGTCACCCTCAGGCGCCTGGGCGTTGATCCCGCCCTTGTGGCAGGCGTGTTCGATACGATGCTGTCGGATTTTATGGGCTTCCTGATCTACCTGGGTCTGGCCACAATCTTCCTTGAAGCCCTCATGAGCGCCGGGTAGTCGTAGGGGCCCTCACCCCAACCCTCTCCCAGAGGGAGAGGGGGCTTCAGGTCTCAACCTCGGCGCTTGCCGCGAAGCACGTGCCGTAGCGCGGGTCCAGGGCTCGCCCTGGTGGGTGCGCATGTCATTCCGAGTCCCGATGGAATCGGGACGAGGAATCTAGCAGGGCGCGGAAAAACCCTTTCGACCATCCCCCTGGCCCCCTTCCTGGAAAGAAGGGGGCGGTTTTAGATACGGGGGACACTCCCGTACCCCCGTCAGAGGGGACTCCGCCCCCTCTGAACTGCTCCTGCCTGGAACTTTTTGGGCAAAGCACTCCCAGGGAGAGGGCTAGGGCGACCGTAGTGTCAACCAATGTAGGGGCGTAGCATGCTACGCCCCTACGAGATGATGCCGTTGCCCGCCGCAGGGCTAGCCCTGCCTAGTCGTCGCCGGCCACCGCCTCCGGCTGCTCCGCCGCATAGGTCATAGCGTAGAGCCGAGTGTACAGTCCCCCGCGCGCCAGCAATTCCTCGTGGGTGCCCATCTCCACCAGGCGCCCCTGGTCCAGCACCAGGATGCGGTCCGCCTCCCGGATGGTAGAGAGCCGGTGGGCGATGACAATGGAGGTGCGCCCCCGCAGCAGCTTGTTCAGAGCCTCTTGGATCACCACCTCCGTGCGGGTATCCACGTTGGCGGTGGCCTCGTCCAGGATGAGGATGCGGGGATCGGCCAAGAGGGCCCGGGCAAAGCTCACGAGCTGGCGCTGCCCCACGCTAAGGTTGTTCCCTCGCTCCTCCACCTCCGAGTCGTACCCCTTCTCCAGGCGCATGATAAAGTCGTGGGCGCCCACGGCCCTGGCCGCGCGCTCCACCTCGTCCGTGGTGGCGTCCGGTCGGCCAAACAGGATGTTCTCCTTGACGGTGCCCAAGAAGAGGAAGGGGTCCTGGAGCACCACCCCCATCTGTCTGTTCAGGGATAGCTGACGCACGTCCCGCACGTCGTGGCCATCAACGGTGATCCCGCCCTGAGTAACGTCGTACAGGCGAGACACCAGACTCACGAAGGTGCTCTTTCCTGCGCCCGTGGGCCCCACTACGGCCACTGCTTCGCCGGGGTGGATGGTCACCGTGATGTCGCGGAGCACCGGCTGGCCGGGCAGGTATCCAAATGTGACGTCGTGAAAACCCACCTCGCCCTGAATGGGAGGCATATCCACAGCATCGGGCTTGTCCTGGACGTCTGACTGGGTGTCCAACAGCTCGATGATCCGAGTGCCCCCAGCCATGGCGCGCTGCAGCTCGGTGTACTGCATAATGATCATGCGGATGGGCTCGAAGATGCGCTGGGCGTACAGGAAGAAGGCGATCATCTCCCCTGGCGAGATGAGGCCGTGGAGCACCCGGTAGCCCCCCAGCACGATAATGACGCCCAGGGCGATAGAAGACTGGACCTCCACCACCGGCATCATAACGGCCGACAGTCTGGCCGCTGAGATGTTTGCGTCCAGGTGGGCCCGGTTGACCTCGTCGAAGAGGCGGACGTTCTCACCCTCTCGGCGCAGGCTCTGAATCGCCCGCACCCCGGAGACATCCTGGTTAAGGGTCCCGTTGACGACGGCAATGGCGCGCCGCACCCCAATGAAGGCCGAGCGAGCCCGCCTCTGCCACACCATGACGATGGCGATGAGCACCGGGAAGACCGAGAGGGTGGCCAGGGCCAGCGTCAGGTCCATGGCCAGCATAATGGCCACCATGCCCACCAGCATCACCAGTTGGGCCACGGTGCCCACCAACCCCTGGGTCACCACCTCCTCGATCTGTCCCACATCGCTGGTGACCCGAGACATGACGCGCCCGACCTGGCTGCGGTCCCAGAAGCTCATGGACAGGCTCTGGAGATGGGCGAAGAGGTCTATTCGCAGCGCGAGAACCATCCCCTGGCCAATGCGGGCCATCGAGAGCATCTGGACGCGGCTGGCCACCGCCCCCGCCAGGCCCACGGCCAGGAACAGGAGGGTGAACCACACCAGGCCGGGCCAGTCGTTGGGGGCGATGTAGTCGTCAAAGGCCATGCCGATCATGCGGGGAACAGCCACGTTGGAGATCATGGCCACGATCATGGCCGCCAGGGCCAGAAGTCCCTGGCGTTTGTAGGGACGCAGGTAGCGAAAGAGCCGCGTGATGACCCGGTGCTCGTAGACCGCGCCGAGCTGCTCCTCCTCGTCTATGTTATCGTCGTTGGCGGTCGTGCCCCGGCCCCGGCCAAACCCGCCGCCGCCTGCACCGTGCATTCCTCCTCCGTGCATTTCTCGTCCTCCTTCATGGCGGAGAGCTAGTCCTTGGCAGGTTGTTGAATCCGCCAATGGCGGACGACCATCCCCCTGCCCCCTTCCTGGCCAGGAAGGGGGTGGAGATTCTATCTGGGGGATACCCCCAGACCCCCACCAAAGGGGCTTCGCCCCTCTGGACTCCCCTTTTTCAACCACCCCACTAGTCCTCTGCGGTCACGGTGCTCCTCATCGCCTCCAGGGCCTCCTCCTGATGCCGGAGCTGCAGGTCGTAGATCTCCCTGTACAGCCCGTCGCGCTCCAGGAGCTCCTGGTGAGTACCCCGCTCCACGATCTCCCCGCGGTCCAAGACCAGGATCACGTCGGCGCGCTTCAGCCCCGCCAACCGCTGGGCGATGACGAAGGTGGTGCGCCCGCGCATGAGCTCCTTCAGGGCCTGCTGGATCAGGTACTCGGTCTCCGTGTCCACGCTAGAGAGGGAGTCGTCCAGCACGAGTATCCTGGGGTCCAGGAGCAGGGTCCGGGCGATAGCCATGCGCTGCTTCTGCCCGCCGGAGAGGGTGATGCCCCGCTCTCCCACCCAGGTGTCGTACCCATCGGGCAGGGTCACGATGAAGTCGTGGAGTCGGGCGGCCTTAGCCACCTGCACCACATCCTCCTGAGATGCTCCCGGCCGCCCGTAGGCGATGTTTTCTCCAATGGTGGCGGAGAAGAGAAACACGTCCTGCTGCACGATGCCGATGTTGCGGCGCAAGGAGTCCAACGTGATGTCCCGGATGTCCACGCCATCGACGGTAATGCGACCCTCGGTGACATCGTAGAACCGGGGGATCAGGCTCACCAGGCTGCTCTTGCCGCTTCCCGTCGCCCCCACCAGGGCGATCACCTGGCCCGGGTGGGCCTCCAGGTTGACGCGGCGGAGGGTGGGGAACAGAGAGCTATAGCTGAAGGAGACGTCCTCCAACCGGACCACCCCCTTCGTCCCTTCCAAGGGGATGGCCTCCGGCTTGTCCCGAACGTCCGGCACGGCGTCCAGGATCTCAAACAAGCGCTCCCCGGAGGCCACGGCCCGGGAGAAGAGGTTGCCCATGAACCCAATCATCCGCACCTGCTCGGAGAGCATCGTCATATAGAACAGGGCCTGGGTTAGCTCGCCGACCGTCAGGCGGTCGTGCATGATCTCATACCCGCCGTAGAGGAGGCCAGCGCCCAGGATCAGGTGGACGATGAGTGTCATGATGGGCGTGTTGAAGGCTTGAAGAGCGTTAGCGCTGAGCTCCTGGTCGTACACCTCCTTCGCCCGGGCGTGGAACTTGGCCTGCTCCAGGTCCTGTCGGCCAAAGGAGCGCACCAGCTTGGCAGCCGAGAGGCTCTCCTGCAGGACCACCGTCAAGCGTGCCAGGGTCTGCTGGATGGAGAGCCAGATGGGCCGCAGCCTTATGCTCATGCCCACGGCCCGATAGGCGATGAAGGGAACGCCCATCAGAGCGATGGCGGCCAGGTGCCAGTTGGTCAACCACAGGATGACCAGAATGCCAATGAAGAAGACCACGGTCTGGAGAGGTCGGGGAAGACCCCAGCTTATGAGCATCCGGGCAGACTCCACGTCGGCAGTGGCCCGGGACATAAGCTGGGCAGTCTGCATCCGGTCGTAGAAGGCGAAGCTCTGGCGCTGAAGGCTTTGATAGAGGGTGTTCCGGATGTCGTAGGCAACTCGCTGGGAGATGGACTGGCCCAGGTAGGTCTGGCCAAAGGCGCAGAGGCCGCGCAGGGCGCCTGCCAGCACCAGCCCCACAGCCGCTATCACCAGGAGCCACAGGGTTCCTGGTGGGGCGAATTGGTCCAAGAATGGAATGCCCCCGCCACGCGCGGCTGCGTCCACCGCTTTCCCCAGGAACCACGGCTGGACGAACATGAACAGGGTGGTAAGGGCCAGGAAAAGGGCGTTGAGCAGCACCGTTCCCTTGTAGGGAAGGGCGAACTTCAGGAGGCGCAGGAGGATCGAGGCGTTATAGCGGAATCCACTCCGCTTCTTTAGGTACATAGTGACAGAATCCAGCCTACCAAGTAATTGTAGGCATTATACCACTGCGCCCAACGGGCTGGCTACGACCCATCCACGCATGACTGTGGTGTCCCTGAAATGAGCAGAGGATTCATGGGACTGCGCTCCCCGTCGTTGCGAGCGTGTCTTCGAGCGAAGCAATCTGGTGGGGCGGGTGGCCCCTCCACTCCACCAGGTTGCCACGCCCCGTTTTCATCGGGGCTCGCAACGACGGGGTCTTCGGGAAACGGGCCCTTCCACCCTCATCGATGAGGGGTGTCCTCCTCGTCCTCCAGGGCCTGTACGGCCCCCTGGTACTCCTCGTCCAAGGTGTCCTGCAGGCGCTTCAAGTGAGGCTTCATATCGGGCGAAGCGTTCTTCAGCAACGCCTGAATCTCATGGCCCTGGCGCTGGGCCTGCTGGCGGAGCTCTTCGGACAGCTCCTTGCGCAGTTGCTTCGCTTTTCCCGGTGGTAGCTCTTTTGATCGCGGGTTCCCGCCTCGCTGAACTCCAGCAGCTTTGAGAGTCTGTTGAACGTGGTCGCGGAACTGCGCCTCCACCTTGGACAGCTCCTGGGTCGCCCCCTTGCTCAACAGGGCGCGGCCTTCCTTGGCGCGCTCCTCCGCCAGCGAGGCGTTCAGGTGCGCTCGGGCCTCATCGGAACGGGCCATCGTCAGGCGCACCTGCTCCCCCTTCTCCTTGAGCCAGTAGAGTTGCTCGCCTGGCACGCTGTCGGCCGCCGCCCGGTAGGTGGACCCCAGCCCCAGGACCATCACCAGGAGGACGCCGGCCCCAACGGCCACCAGGCGAGGAGGCAGGGCCGATAGCCAGACCCACCTGGCCTGCCGGTGGGCTCCTCTCTGGGCGTAGGCTATCAAAAGCCGCTGTCGCGTCCGCTGGCGGAACGTGTCGTCCGGCACGAGGGCGGCACCTTCCTGCCTGAAACGCCAGGCCGCCTCCAGGGCTGGCCGTAGCTCAGCGGCCTCGTCGGGGTACCGCGCCAGGCACTGGGCCACCGTCTCGCCCCTTCCCAAGCGGTCCAGGCACTCCTGAAGAATCGCGTCGCCCCTCCCCCTGCTCCTCATCACACCCTCCCCTCCCCATGGGACCCCGCCTCGCTGGGCTTCTCCGAGTCGTCCATGAGCTTCCGCAGGGCGACAATGGCGGCGTGCTGCAACGCCTTCACCGCCCCCTGGCTTTTGCCAAGCACCCTGGCCGTCTCCTCAATGGAGAGGTCCGATCCGAAACGCAGGCCCACCACCGCCTGCTGGAGATGCGTGAGATGGGCCAGGGCCTGGCGCACCCACACTCCCCCCACCGATCTGTCCGTGAAGTCCCCTTCCTTTCCGGGCATCTCGGGTTCCTCGTCCAGGGGCACTGTGGGGCGGCGTGTCTGTCTCCTTCGGGAGTCGATCACCTGGTTGTGGGCAATGCGAAAGAGCCACGCCGAGAAGGAGCCATCGCCCCGCCATCGAAAGGAGTGCAGAGCCTCCAGGGCCCGGAGAAAGGTCTCCGCCGTCAGGTCCTCCGCGTGTGGGCCTGGGCCAACGCGATAGGCCACGTACCGGTACACCCGTGTCACCCACTGATCGTAAAGGACGCCAAAGGCTTCGGCCTGCCCCCCCTGGGCTGCTTCCACCAGTCGCTCCAACTCTTGGGGCGTCTCTTGCACGATTGTAGACAACTCGCGTAGGCTTCTCCCTGCCAGTATAACCGATACCCTCTCTTGAGTAGAAACGTCCGGCGCCCCGCCAAGGATAGCTTCTGGGGTGGTGAATCAGAAAACCGCTGCAAAATGTCATTCTGAGCGCCAGCGAAGAATCTGGGGGGGGAAGCCCCCACTCCACCAGATGCTTCACTTCGTTCAGCATGACAACTTGGCGCTGCGGAGTAATGCAGCCAATCTCTGACTCAGGACACTGGTCAAGGGTTGGCGATACGCCTCAAATGGGGTATCCTAGGGCAAAGTTGAGAGCGAGCAATGGAAGAAAGAGAGACGGCTACCACACAGACGGGCTACAGCCTGCGGCCCCTGGAGCTCCAGGATGTGCCCCAGGTGGCCCAGATCGAGAAGGAGGCCTTTCCCACCCTCTGGCCCCCTACCCCCTTCAAGCGGGACCTTCACAACCGCTTGGCCCGCTACCTGGTGGCCTGGGAGGTCCCAGGGCCCCAGGCCCAGAATCCCGCCCCCACCGCCTCGACCCTGGTGTCGCCCTTCTGGCGTCGTCTCTTTCGCAAGGAACGCGCCGGGTCCCGAGAGCCTGCCGCCCAAACGCCTCCTCATTACCTGGTTGGCTATGAGGGCATCTGGTTCATGGTCGACGAGGCCCACATCACTGCTGTAGGGGTGCGAGAAATCCAACGGGGCCGAGGCATCGGCGAGCTGCTGATCGTCGGCGCCATCGAGCTGGCCTACCTGCGTCGCTCCCGGGTGGTCACCCTGGAGGTGCGGGTGTCCAACCACGTGGCCCAGTCCCTGTACCGTAAGTACGGGTTCAAGGAGGAAGGCATTCGCAAGGGCTACTACGTGGACAACGACGAGGACGCCCTCATCATGACCACCTCTGCTATCAACACCCTGGAGTACCGGGAGCGCTTCCAGGGCCTGGTCCGGGCCCACGAGGAGCGACGCGGCCCCTCCCCTCGCATCTTGGGGAACTAGCCTGGCTCTCCTTGCCAGAGAGCTGTGAGGTATGGTCCTGTGGCCCAACGTGTGTCTTACGCACCGCAAGCGGACGGCCTCGTGATAACCATTAAGCCAAGAAGGGGCTTCTCTTGGTGGCTAGGCCTGCTTATTATTTCTACGTTCCTCGGGGGGTGGTGCTGGATCCTAGCCGCTGTCGTTGAAGCGGTCGCCAAAGGAGAGGACGTACCTTTGCTACTAGTCTGGGGAATGCTACCCGGAGTATTCCTTGGTATCTACTTATGGCTACTTGTTGCCCTCCGACAACAAGTAGTCCGTGTTGACGGCCAATTCCTGTCTGTAAAGATTGCTATCCTATGGTTCAGCATGGGGAAAACCTTTCCTATTGGCGAGGTGTCGAATCTCCACGCCTCCGAGTTTCACAGGCTTCCAAATTGGTGGCCTTCCTGGGAAGAGGGCTCGGAAGAGACGGAGGTAAGAGTGGCCTTTGATTTCAATAACCGAACCTACAAGTTTGGCATCGGACTCCAGGTTCCTGAAGCCAAGGAGGTCGTAGACTGCCTCAAGTCGTACTTGCTGCAGGCCTCCTAAGTCCCCCCGCTGTCAACCCGGGTCCTCGCCTCCAATGATCCTCCGTCGCGTGTGTCCAGGGTTCACCCTGGCTCCCCCAAGAACCCTTGGATAAGACTCCCCACCTCAGTCCACCGGCTGTGGAGCAGCCCGTGTCCGGCGCCCGCCAGCACCACCAGCCGCGACTGGTGAATCCCATCGTTCAATCGCCGGGCAAAGCGGAGCGGCGTCATAATGTCCTCCTCCCCAAACACCAGCAAGGTAGGGCAGGCGATCTGGTGCAGGCGGTCCTGGGAGTAGAAGGTGGTGGTGGCGCGGGACTGGCGCTCGTAGGCATCCTGCTCCTGATAAAGGGGGTCATCAAGGGCACGGCGCAGGGCCTCCTCAACAAAGCCTGGCGTCTGGTACTCCTGCGCCGTATACAGCCAGGGGACCACAATACGGCTGTACTCCTCCCGGCTCAGGCGCTTTCGTAGCTGGCCAAGCCCTTCAAAGATGGCGGTGCCGCGAGGGTCTCCCGACGTGTAGGTGGCGATGAGCGCCAGGCGGCTCACCAGGGTGGGAAAGCTCAAGGCCAGCTCCTGGGCGATGGCCCCACCCATGGAGTAGCCCACCACGTGGGCCTGGGATACGCTCAGGCTGTGCAGCAACCCTGCCGCGTCCTGCGCCATGTCTTTGATGGTGTAAAAGGAGGAGGCCCGACCGCTCTGGCCAGCGTCCCGGTTGTCGAAGGTGATGCAACGATACGTGCCTGCCAGGAGTGCAGCGATGCGCTCCCAGCTCCGGTGGTCTCCCCCAAGCCCTGCGATGAACAGCACCGGCGGCCCTTGGAGGTTGCCCTGGACCTGGTAGAAGAGGTCAAGGCTGTTGACGCGAGCCGTCGGCATAATGGGCCTCCTATGGTAGGTTCGAGGTTGGAGGAGCGGTCTCTCCTCTTCCCACGTCCGAGCGTGTAGGGTATTCTAGCAGAACCCTACACGCTGGAGACTTCCCTTGACCGAGTACCGGTTCTGCCCCAAGTGCGGCGGTCGGCTCCAAACGCTGCTCCGGGGCGATAGGCCACGTCTGGTGTGCCAGGAGTGTGGCTTCATCTTCTACCGCAACCCCGTCGTGGGAGTGGCCGTCGTGCTGCTGGAGGGCCAGAGGATTCTGCTCGGCCGCCGGGCCCTTTCCCCTCAGGGGGCCTGGTGCATCCCCTGCGGCTACGTGGAGTGGGGTGAGGACGTGCGCGCCGCCGCCCAGCGGGAGCTCCACGAGGAGACGGGCCTGGAGGTGGCCATCGGGCCTGTCTACACCGTCCACTCCAACTTTCACAACCCGGAGACCCTCACGGTGGGCATCTGGTTCCGAGGCACCGTCGTCGGCGGCGCGCTCCGGCCAGGCGATGACCTCGACGCCGTGAACTACTTCCCCCTGGATGGCCTACCGGCGCCGCTGGCCTTCCCCACCGATGGGCTGGTGCTGGAGCAGCTTAGACAGGAGCTGTGGGCGCCCCCACCCTCGCCATAGCTCGCCTGGCCGTGGCCTCTACCCTGAGCGCTTGCACTAGAGCGCGTATCCTAATGTGGGTCCAGGGTACGCCCGCTGGGGCCCTCACCCCTACCCTCTCCCAGAGGGAGAGGGGGGGGAATGAACCTGGGGGACACCCCCAGGCCCCGGCAGGGAACCGTGGATTCCCTGCACCCTCCAGTGACCTCAACCTAAGCGCTCGCCCTCCTAGACATCCCATAGCGTGGGTCCAGGGCACGCCCTGGTCGGTGGCACGCCCTGGACTGCCTACAGGACGGCATCCACCATGACGAGGGTGAAGAGAACAGGCAGGTAGAGGAGAGAGTAGCGGTACATGCGAGCGGCCGCGGCTCGCTCCTCGTGTCGAAGCAGCTGCAGCGCGTAGTAGAGAAAGCCCGCCCCCAGCACCATTGCTCCTACGAGGTAGAGAACTCCCAAGCGGTCCGTCGCCAGGAACAGAAGAAGAGTGAGGGGCACGAGCAACAGGGTGTACAGCAGAATTGCGCCACGCGCCGTCCCCTCCCCTTCCACCACAGGGAGCATGGGAATGCCTGCAGCGGCGTAGTCTTCACGCAGAAGTAAGGACAGCGCCCAGAAGTGGGGCGGCGTCCAGAAGAAGACAATGGCAAAAAGGTAGTACGCCGGGAGGTCGAGCCCCCCTGTCACCGCCGCCCACCCCACCAGGGGCGGCAGAGCGCCGGCGGCGCCGCCAATGACGATGTTCTGGACAGTGGATCGTTTGAGCCATCGGGTGTAGACGAATATGTAGAGAAGAGTCCCCGACAGGGCGAGCAGGGCGCTCAGGAGGTTGGCCCATCGCCACAGGACCACAAAGGCCAGAAGGTTCAGGACCACGCCAAACAGCGCCGCCTGCCGAGGGGATACCCGCAGGCTGGCCACGGGCCGACGGTGGGTGCGCCGCATTTTCGTGTCCACCTCCCGCTCTAGGGCGTGATTCAAGGCACTCGCCCCCCCGGATGCCAGCGCACCCCCAACCACCACCGCAACGGACACCCCCAGGGAAGGCATCCCTTCCGCTGCCATGACCATGCCGCCCACGGCTGTGAACAGCAGAAGGCTCATGATCCATGGCTTCGTCAGGTAGATGTAATCGGTGAGGAATTGGCGCCAACCGTGGGTGACCGTCATCGGCGGGCCTCCCCAGGCGACCTTGCCCCGCTCTCCAGGGCGCCATGTTGCCCGGCGCGCGCCTGGTACACCAGCACGAGGAGCGCCACCACACTGCCCCAAAGAGCCGTCGCCAGGGAAAGGTGCAGCGCCCTCATCGGCCAGACAAACCCGGTCCACGGGTTGGCCGCTCCCACCATGACCTGCGCCACGAACAACGCCAGCGTGACCGCTCCCAGCACCCCGACTTCGGGCCTCTGGCGTCGCGCTCGCCAGCTCAGGAGCCCACCCCACACCACCAACCCGCCTGCAAGCGCCCCCAGCCACCGGTGGGCCATGTGAATCCACTGGGGCTGGTTGGCGGGCAGCAGCCCCCCGTCACAGAGGGGCCACCCGGGGCATGAAGCCGTGGCGTTGGCAGCCACCACGTAGGAGCCCGACAGGACCAACAGGAACGTACCGCCAGCCGCAGCATGAATCCACCGGCGCATACGCCTGCGGGCCGACGTACGTTCTGGCGCCATCTCCGCTCCTCCGCTTCGTGGCTCCCCTTGCCACCCCCAGATCAGAGCGGCCACCAGGAGGGCCAGCAGAAGCTGGGCCACGCCCAGGTGGAGGGTGACGACGGCGGGGGGCAGCTCGGTCAACACCGTAATCCCACCGAGGATCACCTGGAGTCCCAGCGTGACGAGCGCCAGGGTGGCCGCCACCACGATTGGCCGGCGAGCCCGGTATCTCCACCAGGCCACCCCAGCCAGCGACACCACCAGGATGGAGACCAGACTGGCCAGCAGCCGGTGGGAGTATTCGATGATGGTGTGATAGGACTGAGTTGGAGGCACGACCTGGCCATGGCAAAGGGGCCAATCGGGGCAGCCAAGGCCGGACCCCGTCAGGCGCACCACTCCCCCCACGGTGATGAGGGCAAAAGTGGCCAGGACGGCGCTAAGGCTCAGAGCGCGAAAGCCCCACCCTGGGGCAGGAGACGGCAGTCCTTGTTCCACGTGATCCAGTCCCATGAGGCGATGATACGAATTGTAGGCGTATCTCAGTGTACTCGTCCAGTAGCAGGGTGATAAAACCCCCTTTCGACCATCCCCCTTTCCCCCTTCCTGGCCAGGAAGGGGGAAAATTATATCTGGGGGTCACCCCCAGGCCCCCGCCCCTTCGGCTTCGCTCAGGGCAGGCTCCGGGGCTTCGCCCCTCTGGACACCCCTTTCCCACATCCTGGTAGATCAGAGCGATTCCCCCAGGGAACCGTCGGTGTGCTACCCTGCAACCTGGAAGCCTTGCCAGCCCCAACCCGGCCGGTCCCGACTCAGGTCGGGATGACCAACGACGCCCATGAAGAAACGACTCCTGCTGCTCATCCTGCTGGTGGCCATTGCCCTCCTGATCCCCCGGGCATCGCTGAACCTTTCACCTGTCCAGCAGGCCGTCTTTCCCCACCGGTGGGAGCTGGCTGTGTGGGAGGCGGCCAACTTCTTCGGCAAGTGGTGGCACCTGGGGCAGGAGCGGGTCTTGGGGCATTACCCGACCCGGGCCCAGCGCCTGGAGCAGGTGGAGCAGTTCTTCAAGCTGGGGGAGGAGAAGCGGGTCCTCCTGGCGCGGCGCTTCCGCCTGGCAGCGGGCGATCAACAGGCTGGTGGACGTGGGCTCCAGGAGGTGGAGGATGCCCTGGCCCAAGTGCGCCGGGGACGGGCCGGGCTGCGCCCAGAGGTGGAGGAGGCCATGGAGAGGGAGCTGAACAGTGTCCTCCTCCAACAGGGCATCCTCACGGAGGCATGGGGGCAGCCCCTATCGTTTCCACCGGTTGACTTCCGCTTCGACACGCCGCCCGCGCTCCTTATTACCTCCCCCAGAGACCGCATCGAGCGGCTGGACCTCACGGCGCTCCTGCGGCCATCCATGACCGTGGCGGATATGGAGAGGTTGGAGGACCGCGTTCTCACCTCTCAAAACCTCTCGGCCCTGGTCGAGGGCACCGGCGGCATCTCCACCTACCCCGCGATGGTCCCAGACGCCTATGGCCTGCGTACCACTCTCCAAATTGTCGCCCACGAATGGCTCCACCACTATCTGTTCTTCAGGCCGTTGGGCCGCCACTACTCGCAAAACAATACTCTCCTCACCATGAACGAGACGGTGGCCGACGTGGCGGGGCGAGAGCTGGGAGACCTGGTGTACGAGCGTCTGGGCGGAACCCTTCCCCCTAAGGAATCCGCCCGACAACGGGGCACCGAGGAGTCTCCCCAGGGTTTCGTCTTCGAGCGGGAGATGCGGGAGACTCGCCTCCAGGTAGACCGTTTGCTGGCCCAGGACAAGGTGGCGGAGGCCGAGACCTATATGGAAGAGCGTCGCCAGCTCTTCCTGACGAACGGGGTGTACATCCGCAAGCTGAACCAGGCCTATTTTGCCTTTCACGGCTCCTACGGGGATAGCCCAGCCAGCGTGAGCCCCATAGGTCGGGAGGTGGAGGAGCTTCGCGCCACCTTCCCCTCAGTGGGGCTCTTTGTCCACGCGGTGGCGGAGGTGTCCAGCTACGAGGAGTTCCAGGCCCTGCTGCAGCAACGCCTCGCCGAGCGCAGATAGCCCTGCTGGCTCGGGCAGCCTAGTGTGGTGTCTCTGAAGTTCGCCAAGGGAACACACGCCGGGCTGTCATTGCGAGGCCTGATGGTTCGAGACCCTCACCACAGGCTCCGGAGGGCCGTGGTCCCGATACATCGGGAGGGTGGTGCTCCGCTCTCCCCGCCAGATTGCTTCGTCGCCCCGACGAGTCGGGGCTCCTCGCAATGACAATTTGGGTCCCTTTTCGGGGACACCACACCAGGCTTTTGTGTGTAAAAAGAGGGATACGCCCTTGCAAGAACGTTGACACACGGTGGCAGACCTGCTACTTTGGAGAGGTCGCCTAGCAGCCCGACCCTGGGCTGCTACTCTTGTTGGCGTCGGAGGAAATGGGACCGTGCCCCTATACGATTACCAGTGTGGAAGGTGCAACCACGTTTTTGAGCTAAGGCAGAGCTTCCACGATGATCCAACCGCCACCTGCCCCCGCTGCCAGGGCGATGCCCGGCGACTGATCCGGTCAGTCCCTGTCATCTTCAAGGGCTCCGGCTGGTACGTCACCGACCATGGACGCACCGCCCGTGGGTCCTCCTCCGAGAGCGACGGCCAAAAAGAGTCCGAGCCCGCAGCGGCAGAGGCCAAGGTCTCGCCCACAGAGCCAGCCAAGCAGGAAAGCACCCCCTCCACCTCCACCCCCACCTCCTCTCAGGAGTAGCCCTTGCGGCTCCTGCTCCAGCGGGTGGCCCAGGCCTCGGTCCGCGCCGACCAGGGGCTGATCGCTGAAATCGGGCCTGGCCTCGTCATCTTCGTGGCCATCCGTGAAGGGGACACCGACGAGGACGCCCGCTACGTCGCCGATAAGGCCCTTCACCTTCGCATCTTCCCCGACACCGAGCAACGGTTCAACCGCTCCGCCCTGGACGCGGGCGCCCAGCTCCTCATCGTCAGCCAATTCACCCTCTACGCCGATACGCGCAAGGGCCGCCGGCCCTCCTTCTCCGAGGCGGCAACCCCCGAAGCGGCGCGGCCCATGTTCCAGCGGGTGGTGGACCTGTTCAAGGAGAGCGGCCTGCGCGTGGAGACGGGCCGCTTCCAGGAGCACATGGTGGTGGAGATTGACAACGATGGCCCGGTAACCATCTGGCTGGATAGCGCGGAGCGGCTCAGGACGCGGAGGGGATAGCAAGTCCATCGGTGGCTATCACATGGCCCGTGAAGAACACAGACTGCCGAAAACCGCCTCGGCGGAGACACGCCTGGCGTTGCACGTACAGCCCGGATCGAAGCGGAGCGAAGTCGTGGGACTGGTGGACCGCGTGCTGCGGGTCAGGGTTGCAGCCCGTGCCCAGGATGGCAAGGCCAACGAGGCGCTGATAGACCTGTTGGCGGCTCTGTTGGGCCTACCCAAGAGTCGGATACGAATCCTCCACGGGCTCGCGGCCCGAAAGAAGGTCGTAGCCGTGCAAGGGTTGAGCCAGGAAGAGGCTCTACGACGATTGGGAGCTGGTTAGTTCAGCGTTGCTAACGCTTCGTACTTCCGGCGGTACCGTGGCAACACAAAAAACATTCCAGTGGTAAAAGACAAACCATGTCATGGAGGCAGCGGGATTGTCTGCGGCGATGACTCGCCAATAGGTGAGAATGTCTTTCGCCACTTCCGTCTTCCGGGCATAGGGCATTAGTTGCGGTACGATAAGACGTTCATATTGGTCTTGGGAGAACCACACTTCTATCTTCACATCATCTGGAAGCCTTTCTCGACACTCCAAATAATACAGCCCCCTCACAGTCTTACTCAGCACTCTCGTGATGCTCGCGGAATCCACGTTAAGCACAGGCCAATTGTGCAATTGCTGTCCCCAGAAAGTCACAGACTTTCGGATCTCCGTCTGTCTGAGCACACGTTGCCGCAACCCACGATTCTTGTCCTTAAGGTTGGGCCTAACCTTGGTTTCCCACACTTCACGCGCTACATCAGTATCTAGCGCCCGACCGCTGAGAATCAGTTGCTGAAAGACCTCTTCGTCTTTAGACAGCTTGTTATTACATTGGGCACAGGCCGGTAAGGTAATCAGATTGGTCGGAGCTTTGCCCTTTGGAAACAGCAGCCGAGGAAACACGTGATCCCGCGTGTCGCCTAGACGCTGTCCACAGAGATAACATACCTGTGTGTGAGAATTGGAAATCATATTTAGCCATAGGACGCCCGCTAGTGATACCATCTGGCGGGCCCCTCGCGGCCCCAACGCCCCCCTACCCCTCCACCTCCAGGCTCATGTCCAGGGCCTTGGCGGAGTGGGTCAGGGCCCCCACGGAGATGAGGTCCACCCCCGTCTCGGCCACGGCGCGCACACGCTCCAGTGTGATCCCCCCCGAGGCCTCCGTCATCGCCCGCCCCTTGATCACAGCCACCGCCTGGCGCATCATCTCCAGGCCCATGTTGTCCAGGAGAATGATGTCGGCCCCTCCCTCCAGAGCCTCGCGGGCCTCCTCCAACGTCGTCACCTCCACCTCGATACGCAGGGTGTGAGGCGCGCGCTGGCGGGCCCGGCGCACCACTTCGGCCAGGCCAACGCCCTGACGGCGCAGGGCGGCGATGTGGTTGTCCTTGATGAGGATGCCGTCGCCCAGGTTCTTGCGGTGGTTGTAGCCCCCGCCGACGGTGATGGCGTACTTCTCCAGCAGGCGCAGGCCGGGCGTGGTCTTGCGGGTGTCCAGGATGCGGACGGGCAGGCCCTGGACCGCCGCCACGTAGCGGGCCGTCTCCGTGGCGATGCCACTCAGACGCTGTACGAAGTTCAGGGCGGTGCGCTCGCCCTTCAGGATGGCGTGGAGGGGGCCGGAGATGTCGGCGATGCGACTGCCCGGCTCCAGGGGCGCGCCCTCCTCCAGCAGGGCCTCGCCCTGGATGGAGGGGTCCACGCGGCGGAAGACCGCCAGGGCCACCGGCAGGCCGGCCAGGACCCCGTGGGCCTTGGCGATGATGGTCCCGCTGCCCTGGAGCCCCGGGGGAATGAGGATGTCGGTGGTGGCGTCTCCCAGTCCCAGGTCCTCCTCCAGGGCACGGTCAATGAGCCGCTCTACCTCTGGCGAGAAGGCTGAAAGCATGGCACACCTATCTACTGCTAAGACTGCTACCCCGTTACCCTGGTGGCTTCGTTCCTACCGAATGAGAGCTACGCCGCGGAGACCATTTATCGGCAGAGCGCGGAGGACAGGGGGAATGGACAGGGGCCACTACCCAGCGCCACAAGGTATAGCACGAACAGAAATAGATCCAACAAGAGGACGCCAAATAGAGTGCCTCTCAGAATAAGCCTGCCCCCTATCCATCTTGGTTGGCCAGTCAACTTTAGGGGTGCCAACTGTTTGAGGTCTGCGGGCAGAATACTTTCTATCTCTTTCGCAACTCGAATGTATACCTGCTCGTCTCGTGCGACAAGCAGAATAATAATGGTCGTCACGGCACCACCCAACAGCATAATCATCGGACCAAGCCACATATCTCTCTGAAGATAGGCACCAGCTAGTACCGCCAGTTGAATACCTAGAAGCAGTTGGGTCCTGCTCCACAGCAAGCCATCCTGGTGAAGCCAAATACTGAGCAAGGGTTGATAGAACCGGAGAGCTTCCTCTCTATCCAATGGCTGGCGTCCCTCTGCCATATGATTTATCCTCTCCCCTCCGGGATGGGTTCCCCATGCTCCACCATGCTTTGTACCGTCATTTGCACGACTTCGCTAAGGTGCTTTAGCGCCTCTTCCTTGGTATATCCCCAGGTTGCTCCTCCCCGATCTTTGAGGGCAGGGGCGTAGGCAACCCAGCGATCCTCGTCCGGTTCAACCACAGCACGAAAAAGGTAGGTTTTCACCGTTCCCCATCTCCCCTGGAAATCACGATGTGCTTCTCCCACTCCTCAGAGGGCTCGGGGAAGTCGGTGCGGTAGTGGGCGCCCCGGCTCTCGCAGCGAGCCAGGGCCGCCTCGGTCATCAGCCGCGCCAGGAGGACCAGGTTGGCGAGCTCGTACGAGGCCCGATCTGCGGGAGGCGGCGACTCTCGCTCCCAATAGGCGAGGAGCTCCGCCATCTCCCGCAGGCCCGCTTCATGGCGAATCACCCCCACGTTGTCCCACAGGCCGTCCTGGAGGGCGGCCAAGGTCAGCGGTGGCGCCGCGCCTCGCGGGAGCCCGTGGCGCCGGGGGAGCGACAGGCGCACCTGTCGCCAGTTTACGGCGTCGGCGTCGCCCACGCCCTGGGTGCGCTCCACCACCCGCTTGCCGAAGACCAGCGTCTCTAGGAGGGAGTTGCTAGCCAGCCGGTTGGCTCCGTGGACCCCCACGCAGGCAGCCTCGCCGCAGGCGTAGAGACCTGGGATGGAGCTCTCCCCCCAGGTGTTGGTCTGGACGCCTCCCATCATGTAGTGGGCGGCGGGGGCCACGGGGATGGGCGTGGCGGCCATGTCCAGTCCGCGGTCCAGGCAGAAGCGGTAGATGCTGGGAAAGCGGGCCGCGACCCTTCGGGACGGCAGGTGGGTGATATCCAAGAGCACGTGGTCAGCTTTGGTCCGGCGCATCTCCTCCAGGAGTGCCCGGGCCACCACGTCTCGAGGCGCCAGCTCCGCCTGGGGGTGATACTTGCCCATAAAGGCCTCGCCCCAGGTGTTGCGGAGGATGGCCCCTTCACCCCGCACCGCCTCGGAAATCAGGAAGGGAGGAGAGCCGGGAAGGTGGAGGGCAGTGGGATGGAACTGGTAGAACTCCATGTCGGCGATGCGGGCGCCCGCCCGATAGGCGAGGGCCACGCCATCGCCGGTGGCTACATCCGGGTTGGTGGTGTACTTGAAGAGCCGCCCGGCGCCGCCGGTGGCCAGCACGATGGAGCGCCCGCGAAACTCCTCCCGGGTGCGCGTTCGAGTATCCAGGGTGCGGACCCCCACAGCGCGGCCATCCTCAAGGAGGATGTCTGTGGCCAGGCAGTACTCCAGCACCCGGACGCGGGACATGCGGGCAAGCCCCGCCAGGGTCAGCTCAATGTGAGCGCCGGTGGCATCTCCCCCAGCGTGGAGGACCCGGGCGACGCTGTGAGCCCCCTCCCGGGCCAGGGCGATCTCCCCCTGCAAGGTGTCAAAGGTGACACCCATGCGAATGAGGTCGGCGATGCGATCGGGGGCGTCGGAGGTGAGGACTCGCACCGCCTCCTCTTCGCAGAGCCCTGCCCCGGCCTGCAGGGTGTCAGCCATGTGGAGCTCCGGGGAATCCCCCTCGCCCACGGCGGCGGCGATGCCCCCCTGGGCGTAGCGGGTGTTGGTGTCGTCAATGCTGGCTTTGGTGATGATGAGGGTGGCGCCGTGCTCCCGGGCCAGCAGGGCAGTGTACAGCCCGGCGATGCCGCTGCCGATGATGATGTAATCGTATTGTGAATTGCCGCTCATGAGGGCACCTCTGCCTTAGGATAGCATAAGGACACGGGCAGAGGTCAGCGTGGGCCCCTTCCTGCTGGCGGTGGAATAAGGCCAGCCTTACTGGGAGGGGGCCGCCAAGGGTTCCACGGGAGCCGGCACAGGGGGCTTGGGAGGGATGGCGAGGAGGATCAGGAGGCCGCCCATTATCCAGGCGACGGCGAAGACCGTGAAAGGGAAGTCATAGCTCCCCCGCAGGTCCCACATGACACCGGCGAAGAAGGGGCTGACAGCCCCCGCGATATTGCCTACGGGGGCTACCCAGCCCCGGATGGCCCCCAGGTGCTGGCGGCCAAAGTAGTTTGCCCAGGCCACGTTCATCAAGGGCGCCCACCCTCCCATGGTGAGGCCGTGGAGGACGGCGTAGGCGTAGAGCATGGGAAGGCCGTCGGCCCGAATCACTAGGAAGAGGGATAGCCCTGCCGGCACCACGCACAGGGGCAGAATCCTCCGGATTGAGAGGCGCTCCGCCAGGAAACCGTAGAGGAGCTTGCCCAGGATAGCGAACCAGGCCAGGGTGGTGGCCACCGTGGTAGCCGTGGCAATACTGAAACCCTTGTCCTGCATGTAGGCGATCTGGTGGAGGAGGACGGGTGACAGGCCAACTCCCCCCAGGGTCTGCACGCCCACGAGTATCCATAGTGCCCTGGTCCGTAGGGCCTCCTTTACCGTCCAGGGGTACTCGGTATCTGCCAGTGCCCCTGGAGCGATGCCAAGGGCGCCTGTGGCCCTGCTAGAAGGCATCCCGTCGGGGAGAAGACCAACGTCCTCGGGGGCCCGTCGCATGAAGAGGGCGGCAATGGGGGCGATGGCCAACATCAGGAAGACGCCCAGGACCACCCACGCCGTCCGCCAGCCAAACTGACTCACCAGCCACCCTGCCAGTGGTGCAATGACCACACCCCCTGCGGAAATGCCGATGGCGCTCAGGGCCATGACCCGGCCCCGTCTCTTGATGAACCATTTGGCCAGAATGGCCGGCCCTACGACCTGACCTCCCAAGCTCATCTGGGCTATGCCGAAGAGCACCCCAAAAATCAGGTAGAACTGCCAGGCGGTCTGGACCCGGGAGGTGGCCATGAGGATGAGCCCCGCCGCAATGGCCCCAAAGGTCAGCAAAAGGCGGGCTCCGTTCCTCTTGTCCACCAGGATTCCAAAGAAGGGAACAAAGGGAAGGGCCGCTAGCCGAAAGAGGGTGACGGCGGAGAAGGCGGTCCGGGTGATCCCTAAGTCCTGGCTCATGGGCCTGAGAAAGAAGCCCAGGCCATAGCCACCCATACCCGCAATGATGATGCTGTCCAGGAAGGTGATAAAAACGATGACCCAACCGTAGAAGAAGCGCCGCCCCACAAGACGTTGGGCAACCCGGTCTATCGCAAGCATGGCCACCTCTGGCAGGAAGCCAGGCAGACTGGCCTCCAAAGTGCCCCCATGATAGCCCCTTGCAAGCGGCTTGAAAAGCCCTCCCCCGCACCCAAGAGCGCCACAGCCTCTCCAAGCCCTTTTCGGGCGCGATGGAATCCGTCGGAAGACCTGGGGGTGGGAACCGAGACTGTAGAAAGCGATGCCTGCAACCAAAGGAAGAGGCCCCTTTGCTAGGGGCCTCTTGGGTCCACGGGTCTACTTACCTGCCGAAGGGCATGCCCTGGAGCCCCTTGAGGAAGTGTACCTCTCCCAGGTGCCAGTACCCGTGGCCAATGAGGAGGCTCTGGATCATCTGCCCCACGCTATTCCGCGGCCGTTCCGGGTTGGGCACCCGGTCCAGGTCCTCATCGGTCATGGCGTCCAGACCCGTCATCACGGCGGAAAAGACCCGCTCTGCATAGCTGATGAGGGTCTGCTTGTCGGGCTGGAGAGCCTCGACCTGCTCAGGGGTGAAGCCTGTCCCCATGTCCTGAGACTTCAACCCGAAGCGCTCATACCACCGCTCCTGCTCCCATAGGGAGGGACTATTGGGTTGGACGATGGTACGGTGAAGGAGGTTGTCCTCCACCCGCGCCAGGTGCCAGGTGAGGAAATTGATCGAGCTGGCCTCGGGCGTCGGGCGGAAGGCCATTTGCTCTGGCGTGAGGCCCTCCAACTCCCGGACCAGGCTCCGGTGGAGCTCATTGAGGGCCATCTTGATGAACGGGATGGTCTGCACGGCTACACCAACTGGAGCATGCGCTCCAGGGCAACGCGGGCGTCGCGGCTGGTCTCCTCGTCCACGCTGACCTGGTTCACCACCTCCCCCGCGACCAGGCCCTCCAGGGCCCAGGCGAGATAGGCGGGGTGGATCCGGTACATGGTGGCGCAGGGGCAGACCACCGGGTCCAGGCAGAAGACCGTCTTGTCTGGGTTCTCCTGGGCGACGCGGTTCACCAGGTTAATCTCGGTGCCTATCGCCCACTTGGTGCCGGCAGGCGCGTCGCGAACTATTTTGATGATGAACTCGGTGGAGCCGTTGTAGTCGGCGGCCTTGACCGTCTCCATGACGCACTCCGGGTGGACGACGACCTTCACGTCGGGGTGCTTGGCCCGAGCCTGCTGGATCTGCTTCACCGTGAAGCGGGTGTGGACCGAGCAGCGGCCCTGCCACAGGATGAGCTTGGCCTGCCGCAACCGCTCAGGCGTATGGCCCCCCATGGGCTTGAAGGGGTTCCACACCACCATATCGTTCAGGTCCAGCCCCAGCTTCAGGCCAGTGTTGCGCCCCAGGTGCTCGTCGGGGAAAAAGACCACTCGCTGGGCGCGCTCAAAGGCCCATCGCATGGCCGCCGCAGCGTTGGAGGAGGTGCACACCAGGCCATTGTTGCGCCCGCAGAGGGCCTTGATGGCAGCGGTGGAGTTCATGTAGGTGAGGGGGACAATGCCCCCCTGGCCCTCGGTCACCTCGGACAGATCCTCCCAGCAGTCGTACACGTCTTCGGTGGGGGCCATATCCGCCATGGAGCAGCCTGCCATCATGTTGGGGAGGATGACCTTCTGATGGGGTGCGCTGAGGATGTCTGCCGTCTCGGCCATGAAGTGGACGCCGCAGAAGACGATGTAGTCCGACTCCGAGTGGGCCGCCGCGTATTGGGCCAGCTTGAAGGAGTCGCCACGGAGGTCGGCGTACTTGATGATCTCGTCACGCTGGTAGTGGTGCCCCAGGATGACCAGGCGGCTCCCCAGCTTCTCCCTGGCGGCCTTGATGCGCTCGTCCAGTTGGGCCGCCGACAGGGGGTAGTAGTCCTCGGGAATCTTCTGCCACCGGACGCCTGCCTTCAGCTCCTCCTCCAGGGGCTGGGTGGAGAGGTCGTCGTCAGTGCGGCAGAAGGCCGACTGCTCCAACTCGGTGATAGGCAGCGTTGGTTGCCTTACCTTCACGACCACGGTGTTTCTCCTTGCTGTTCCTTGGTTTCGCTTACCTTCCCTTAAATGATACTCCCTTGAAGGGCCCACGGGCTACTCTTTTCGACTTTGACCCCTATCAAACGGCCCAGGAGGTCCTCTTCGGAATCGAAGAACATCAGCTTATCGGTGCGGGTGCGGCCCTTCCAGCGGCCCTTCTCTCTCCCGTCCACCAGCACCTCCACCTGCCGGCCTACGTAGCCCACGTTGATCTCGGTGGCGATGCGCTCCTGCACCTCTTCCAGGTGCTTCTTGCGCCGCTCCTTCTCCTCGGGGGGAACATCGTCGGGCATGGCGCGCCAGGCAATGGTGCCGGGCCGGGGGGAGTAGGCGGCGATGTGGACCTTGTCGAAGCGGACCTCCTCAAGCAGGTCAACGCTGCGCTGGAACTGATCCTCGGTCTCGCCGCAAAAGCCAACGATGACGTCGGTGCTGAGGGAGACGCCTGGAACCAAGGAGTGAATCGTCGAGATGAGGCGGCGGTAGTCGTCCCGGGTGTAGGTGCGGCGCATTCGCCGCAGGACATCGTCGTCCCCCGCCTGGAAGGGGAGGTTGATGTGCTCGCACACCTTGGGCAGGTCGGCCACCGCCCGGATGATCCTCTCGCTCATGTAACGCGGGTGAGAGGTGAGGAAGCGGATACGCTGCAGTCCTTCCAGGTCGTGGATGGCGTACAGGAGATCGGCCAGGTCGGGCTTGTCCGGCAGGTCATTACCGTAGGCGTCCACGGTCTGCCCCAGGAGCGTCACCTCCTGGACCCCTCGGTGAACCAGCAGCTCCACCTCCCGGGTCAGCTCCAGAATGGGGCGGCTCACCTCGCGCCCAC
>Ga0209515_10002953_pt1 | contig 25018 bp, 28 predicted proteins | sample Subgroupgradi54m_FD_187454 | JGI IMG/M metagenome (GOLD analysis project Ga0209515, IMG submission 187454) | Subsurface groundwater microbial communities from S. Glens Falls, New York, USA - GMW60B uncontaminated upgradient, 5.4 m (SPAdes)... ... | reverse complement strand
GTTGTCGACCAGGCAAACCCGGCGATGTCCGGCGACCGCTTTTCGCGCAGGATCGAATCGTGCAAAGGGGCCATGCAGCGGACCACCTCCGCGGAGATCACCCGCCTTGAGCGGTATCTCGGCTCACTGGCGACCCTCGGCAATATCAGCCCATTTGTGGGCCTCTTCGGGACCGTCCTGGGGATCATCCGGGCCTTCGAGGCGATTTCCAAGACCGGATTCGGCGGGCTTGGCACGGTTTCGGCCGGAATCGCCGAAGCCCTCGTGGCCACTGCGGCTGGCCTGTTCGTGGCGATCCCAGCGGTAATGGCCTACAACTACTTCCTTGGCAGGGTCAAGCTGTTTGCCACTGCCATGGATAACGCGGCCTCAGAGATGGTGGACCGGCTCCTGGACCAGGCCGCGCATCAAGAAGGGTAAGCGGTTCGTATGCAGGCTAGCGCCGGAAAAGATCGGCGAATGCTCTCGGAGATCAACGTCACGCCTCTGGTGGACGTGACCCTCGTCCTGCTGATCATCTTCATGGTGACGACGCCGATGCTGCAGCGGGGGACCGACGTCCAGCTCCCGAGCGCCCGGGTGTCGGAGGTCAAAGAGGAGGAGCGCATCACCCTCACAGTGACCAAAGACAGCCGCATTTTCGTCAACAACGATGAGGTGCTCCGGGAGGATCTCGAAGCCCGCCTTAAGGCCTTGACCGGTTTTGGCAAGGAGCGGGTCCTCTACTTTCGCGGCGACGCAAGGGTCCCTTACGGCTTCGTCATCGACGTGATGGATGCGATCAAGTCTTCCGGTATCGAGACGGTCGGGATGATCACAGACCGGCCGCGGTCCAGATAGCTCTTTCTGCAACCTGCTCGCCCCCTTTTTCTCTGTCAGGGCTCGGGTCAGTTTTAATTTCAGCGTTGGGGAGGTCGCTGAGCGCGGCACTGGAGAGCGCCTGCGTCTCCCTGCTGGTTGGAATCGCCCGGATCCAGTGGCTTAGATTGAATTGAGTGGGAGGGAAAATCCAGTATGTTCAGACTCATCCCGCGAGAAGAGAAATTCTTTGAATTCTTCAAGAAGGCGGCCAACAACATCTTGGATGGTGCAAAAGTCCTCGTTCAAATGACGGAGGAGGAAGGGGGAGATTTTGAGAAAGGATGGAAGCAGCTTGAGGAGTTCGAGCACGAAGGAGACAAGATCACTCACCAGATCATTCGAAAGCTGAACCGGACCTTCATCACTCCCATCGACCGCGAGGACATCCACAGCCTGACTGTGGCTCTGGATGACGTCATTGACCTGATCGAGGCGGCCGCCGCCCGCATGACCCAATACAAGATCAAGCGGTCGACCGATGAGGCCAGGAAGCTCGCCCAGGTGATCCTGAAATCGGCGGAGGAGATCGTCAAGGCCGTTTCTAATCTTGAGCGGTTGGACGATGTGATGGAACATTGCATCGAGATCAACCGGCTGGAGAACGTGGCCGACGATATCAGCCGAGAGGCAGTTGCCGGCCTTTTTGACAAGGGGCACGACCCGATCGACGTGATCAAGTGGAAGGAGATTTACGAGACGATGGAGACGGCCACCGACCGGTGTGAGGATGTGGCCAACATCGTCGAGTCTGTGGCGTTAAAGAACACCTGATTCGCGTGACCGACCTCTCGAGGAGATGCCGCGCTCTTCGGATGATCATACCTCTCACAGGTCCCGTTTGCCTTCTCGCTCGCTAGAAAAAGGGCAAATGGGTCTAGCATCGCGCACATCTGACACTCGCCGCCGCCGCGGCCTTCCCGGGCAGCCCAATCGAGTTCATTCCTGTTCTATCCAGGGTCGCTGCTATCTGGATGACATGCCGGTCGCGGCCCTGATCCTGGATGACCTCTTGAACCGATCGATCCTATGACCTGTATGAAATCCTTGCGCGAGGATCAGGCCCTGCTCATCCAAATGGTGCAACACTCGCGCAGGGTGCCACTATTCGTTTCTCTGCCCTTGATGTCCGGTCTTCAACCTCCTACCGGACTCGAGCTTCCTCTTATCTGTATGAGGACACGCCCATGGCCCACCTTGTTGTCTTCAACATCCTGCTGGCACTAATCTTCGACTTCATAAACGGCTTTCACGACGCCGCCAACTCGATCGCGACCGTGGTTTCCACACGCGTTCTCTCGCCAATGCAGGCAGTGGCCTGGGCGGCGTTCTTCAACTTTGTCGCCGCATTCGGATTTGGGGTGAGCGTGGCGACCACCATCGGGACGGGCGTGGTTCGTTCCGAAGCAATCAATGAATATGTCATTATGGCCGGTCTCTTCGGTGCCATCGCCTGGGACCTGATCACTTGGTACTATGGCATCCCAAGTAGCTCGTCCCACGCGCTGATCGGAGGCCTGGCCGGGGCGGCGATCATCAACGCCGGCTTCTCAGCCCTGATCCCCGTCGGCATCTATAAGATCCTTCTTTTCATCGTCGTGTCCCCGCTACTGGGTCTGGTCCTGGGATTCGGCATCATGGTGGCCGTGATGTGGCTCTTCTGGCGGGTCCGGCCCAGCCGGGTGGACCGCTGGTTCCGGCGACTCCAGCTTGTCTCGGCGGCCCTGTATAGCCTGGGCCACGGGACCAATGACGCCCAGAAGACGATGGGAATCATCGCGGGCCTCCTGTTCAGCTCGGGCCACCTGGGTCGGGAATTCTATGTTCCGACGTGGGTCATCCTGTCGGCCCACGCGGCCATCGCCCTGGGGACAATGGCCGGCGGCTGGCGCATCGTGAAAACCATGGGGATGCGAATCACCAAGCTCAAGCCGGTGGGCGGCTTCTGTGCTGAGACCGCAGGCGCCGCGACGCTGATCGGCACAGCCATTGCGGGCATCCCGGTCAGCACGACCCATACCATTGCCGGCGCTATTACCGGCGTAGGGGCGACCAGCCGCCTCTCGGCGGTGCGGTGGGGGGTGGCCAGACAAATCGTCTGGGCCTGGATCCTCACCATCCCCCTCTCCGCTGCCATCGCCGCTGCCTCGTTTGTCCTGATCAAACTTTTTCTGCTCTAGCCCTACCTCCAAGGCAAGGTCGGACCTCGATCTCTCAGCTTGTCAAAGATGGGTAGCAAGGCGAGTGGAGGGCTTGACTTTCCTGCGGCCCGGGAGTAGGCTCAGAAACTGCGTGGAAGTTGGCTGCCGAGGATGGTGGTAGGGAGCGTGTGCGATGTTCGGACTGGGGATGCAGGAGCTGATCGTTATTTTCATCATCGCCCTGTTGATCTTCGGCCCCAAAAAGCTGCCGGAGCTTGGTCGGTCGCTGGGGCGGGGCCTGGCGGAGTTCAAACGGGCCTCTGAAGAGCTGAAAGAGGGGCTGGCTGCCGAGCTGTCAGCCGAGGAAGAGCGAGCGAGCGCGGCGGCTCACGAAGCGCAGCGACCCGCCAAGGCCGAACCGCCTCCGACCCCAGGCGAGGAAGAAAAGCCGAAGGGAACCCACGAGACGCGGAATGTCTGATGAGAAGATGTCGTTTTTCTCCCACCTGGAGGAGCTCCGAAAGCGGATCCTCATCACTCTGGTGGCCATCGGGATCGGGTTTATCCTCACCTTTAGCTATTCTGAGGCGATCCTCCGTTTGCTGAAACGACCCCTCACGACCGACCTGGTCTTCTCCCGGAGCTATCCATTCTTACGATCCATCCCACGCCCAGGGGCCCCTATCGACCTGGTCTTTTTGGCCCCCGCCGAGGCCTTGTGGATGCACATGAAGATCGCCCTGCTGACGGGCCTCATGCTGGTCCTGCCGGTCATCCTCTATCAGATCTGGAAGTTCGTTGCGCCAGGCCTGTTGCGTCACGAGAAGCGCTACGCCCTCCCGTTCGTGATGCTGGCCACTGTCTTCTTTTTTTTTGGCCTTCTCTTCTGTTTCTATTTTGTCCTCCCTTTCGCCCTTAACTTCCTACTGACGTACAAAACGGAAAATTTGAAGCCGATGATCTCCATCGGCAACTACGTGGACTTCACCGCGAAATTCTTGCTGGCCTTCGGGTTGATTTTTGAACTCCCCCTCGTGATCGGGGTCGCCGCCATGATGGGGCTGGTTACACCCCAGTTTCTATCCAGGAACCGGAAATACGCTATCCTCATCAACTTCACGATCGCCGCCATCCTCACCCCCACGCCGGACGTCTTCAACCAGACATTGATGGCCCTGCCGATGTGCTTGCTTTACGAGGTCGGGATTCTGGCTGCTCGCATCCTGGTCAAGAAGCCGGCGGCCGCCTCGCAGGAGGCAACCGAAGGAATTTAACAATCGGGATCCTGGGTCCTCAGCAACAGCTTCGCCTCACGATCGCTTGAGGGCGATCGCCTCCACTGCGTCCGCAACATCCTCACAGCGGTCAGTCACGGCTTCAAGGATTTCATAAATCTCCTTCCACTTGGTGACTTCCAGGATCGGGGGTTCCCCCTCGAACAACGCCGCGATGGCCCGTCGATAGAGATTGTCTGCGGCATTCTCCAACCGATTTATCTCGACACAGGCTTCCTCCACACCCTCGAACTTCGGCAGATGCCCGACAGCCTTCCCGATCTGTTCCGCTGAGGCGACGATCAGGGTGGCCATCTCCCGGGCTTCAGGGGTGGGTAGTTCGATCTTGTACAGCACCATCCTGGAGGCAGCGGCTTCGATACCGTCCACCACATCATCTAGGGCAGAGCTCAACGCATGAAGGTCACCTCGGTCGATGAACGGGATGAAGGTCTGGTTGAGTTTCTTCATGATCCGGTGCGTGATGGTGTCTCCCGCATGTTCGGCCTCCTCGATCTTCCTCCACTTTTCGGTGGGATTGGTGTAATCATCGAACATGGATTTAAGGGCCTTGGCAGCCTGGAGGAGATTGTCCGCCGCAGATTGAATGAGGCCCAGAAACTCCCGCTCCTCTGGTACCAATTTCTTGGCCATCGCGTCAGCATCCCGATCAGCTTCACGGGTGGGGGTCGCTTCCGGGGCGGGATGCCTTAGGCCTTTTCGCATCTCCTTGTCTCCGCGCTCCCGGACATCCTCTCCGCGGACGATGTACACCACATCCTCGGCGATGTTGGTGGCGTGATCGGCGATCCGCTCGAGGTAGCGGGACACCAGGATCAGATCCAGCGCCCTCGGAACGGTGGTCGGGTCGGCCATCATGTAGGTGAGTAGCTCCCGGAAGACCTGGTCACGCAGCAGATCGATCGAGTCGTCCGACTCGATGACGATTCGGGCCAGCTCTGCATCCCGTCCCACAAAGGCGTCCAGGCTTTTCTTCACCATCTCCTGACAGAGTTGGGCCATGCGCGGGATATCGATAAGAGGCTTCACGGGGGGCTGCGTGACGAGAGACGTGGCTGCGTGGGCAATGTTGACCGCGAGGTCTCCGATCCGCTCGATATCGCTGTTGATCTTGATGGCCGCAGCGATGAAGCGAAGGTCGCTGGCCATCGGCTGCCGTAGTGCCAAAAGGGTGAAGCAGCGTTCGTCGTTCTCGATGCAGCGCTGGTCCATCTCTTCCTCGTGGGCGAACACCTCCTGCACCAGCACTTCATTCCGCTCCACGAGCGCCTTGACGCTTTTGGCGATCATCGTCTCGGCCAGGCTCCCCATCGCCAAGAGGCGTTCTCTCAAATCCTGTAATTGCTCGTCGAAGTGTCGTAGCATGGGCCTCATCCTCTCGTCCTAGCCGAACCGGCCCGTGATGTAGTCCTCTGTCCGTTTGTCCCGCGGATTCGTGAAGAGCTTCCGCGTCTCGTCGAACTCGATCAGCTCCCCCATGAGGAGGAACCCAGTATAGTCGGAAACGCGCGCCGCCTGCTGCATGTTGTGTGTCACGATGACGATGGTAAGGGCCTTTTTCAACTCCTGGATGAGCTCTTCGATCTTTCCGGTGGAAACAGGATCCAGCGCCGAGCAGGGCTCGTCCATTAGCAATACCTGGGGCTCGATGGCGATTGCTCTGGCAATGCACAGGCGTTGCTGCTGCCCGCCCGAGAGGCTGATTCCCGGCTTGTCCAGTCGATCGGCCACCTCCTCCCAGAGGGCCCCCATCCTCAAGCTCTTCTCGACGTATTCGTCCAGCCGGTGCCGCTTGCGGACCCCATTCAGGCGAAGGCCTGCGGCCACGTTATCATAAATTGACATTGACGGGAACGGATTGGGTTTCTGAAATACCATCCCGATGGTCCGCCGAACCAGGACCGGGTCCATTTGAGAGATATCCTGGCCGTCCAGGAGCACCCGGCCACTCTGTCTGGCGCCCGGCACGGTCTCGTGCAGCCGGTTCAGGCAGCGAATCAAGGTCGATTTTCCGCACCCTGACGGGCCGATAATGGCGGTAACGATGTTCGCCTTTATTGTCATGCTGATGCCGTTCAGGACCTGCTTCTGCCCAAACCATGCGAGGAGCTTCTCCACAGAAATCCCTTTGAGCATGCCGTCCTCTCACTTCATCGGGCGGTACTGACCCCTGGTAACAATTCGAGTCAAGATGTTTAAGATGAGGATCATCGCGATCAAGACCAAGGCGCCCGCCCAGGCCTGTCGGTGCCAGTCCTCGAACGGGGAGATCGCGTAAGTGAAAATCTGCACCGGAAGAGACGCGATCGGCTGACCCAGCCCCTGATGCCAGAACCGGTTCCCAAAGGCCGTGAACAGGAGTGGGGCCGTCTCCCCGGCAATCCTGGCGAGGGCCAGCAAAACCCCTGTCACGATCCCCGCCTTGGCCGACGGTACTACGATTCGCAGGATGACCTTCCACAGAGGGATGCCGAGGGCTAAGCCTGCCTCGCGGACCGAGATCGGCACGAGCTTGATCAGCTCCTCTGTCGCCCGGATCACCGTTGGGATCATGATGATCCCAAGGGCAAATGCTCCGGCGAGTGCGGAGAAGCGCCGCATCGGGAGGACCACGACCGTGTAGGCGAAGATTCCGATGACGATGGATGGGGTGCCGTTCAGGACATCGCTCATGAACCTGACGAGCCACCCGGTCCTGTTGTTGCCGAACTCGGCCAAGTAGATCCCGCCGATGATCCCGATGGGGAGCCCCACGAGGCAGGCCAGGCCGATCAGGATCAGCGTACCCACAATGGCGTTGGCCATTCCGCCGCCGACCTCGCCGACCGGCTTTGGAAGCTGGGTAAAGAAATCCAGGTTCACCGCCTTCGCCCCTTGGGAGAGGAGGTGGCCCAAGATCATCAGGAGCGGGACGATCGTGATCGCCGCGCAAAGGAATGCCAAGGTCGAAACCAGGAGGTTGATCGCTTTCCGTCGCAGATACCGGTCGAAGGTCATTCGCGCGCCGTCGCCCCGTTGCCAGCGACGCTCCAGAGTAGTAGTCGGGCGAGCGTATTGACGATGATTGTCACGCCAAACAGCAGCAGCCCGATCTCGATCAACGCCGCTAGGTGGAAGTCGGACGTGGCCTCGGTGAACTCGTTCGCGATGACGCTGGCCATCGTGTACCCGGGCGCGAAGAGGGATGCAGCGATCTCCGGTCGGTTCCCGATGACCATCGTGACGGCCATCGTCTCTCCAAGGGCCCGGCCCAACCCGAGGATGATCGCCCCGATGATCCCGGAGCGGCCGTATGAGAGGACGGCGATACGGATTGCCTCCCACCTGGTAGCGCCCAGTGCCAATGCCGCCTCCCGCTGCGAATTGGGGACCGCCATCAGGACTTCTCGGGAGACGCCAGAAATCAATGGGGCCACCATGATGGCAAGGATGATCCCGGCAGCCAGCATCCCGACCCCGTAGGCCGGTCCTTGGAAGAATGGCAAAAATCCGAAGAGGGCCCCCAAGATCGGCTGGACCGTGGTCCGCAACCATGGGGCGAGGACAAAAATCCCCCAGAGGCCGTACACCACGCTTGGGATGGAGGCCAGAAGTTCAATCAGAAAGCCGAGGGGCTGGGCCAGCCACGATGGGGCCAGCTCGACCAAGAAGATCGCTCCCCCCAGGCTGAGTGGGACAGCAATTAGCAGGGCAAGGAGGGAGGACACTACCGTTCCATAGACGAACGGCAACGCGCCGAACTGCTCGGCCACGGGGTCCCAGGTGGAGGTGAAGAGAAAAGGCCACCCGAATGTCGTGATGGCCGGGATCGCGCTTCGAACCATCATCCCGGCCATGAGCGCCATGATCGCTACGACGCCGAAGGCGAAGCACAGGGTCGTTCCCCTGAATAATCGGTCGGCTAAGTTGGCTCCCTTGGCCGATTGCGTCAGGACAAAATCAGTAGGCGAGGCCTCAGGTTCGAGGAAATTTCCGCGCTGATCGGAATTAGTCATGGCATTGCGGGCCGCTGCTAGTGCGCGGCCAAGACGGGTTTGCCTTGGAACGTGATCTGCTTGATCTTTGCTTCTACCACCTTCACCAATTGAGGAGGGAGGGGGGCATACAGAAGACCCGGTGCGTACTTTTGGCCGTCATGAATGGCCCACCAAAGGAATTTTGCCAGTGCTGCGCCTTTCTTCTGATCATCCTGCTCCTTGTACGCGAGTAAATACGTGAGACCTGCAATTGGATATGCACGCTCCCCGGGAGAGTTGACGATTGGCACCCGCATATCTTTCAGCAGTTCAGTAATCGCGCCAGCCACGGTTGCTGATGTTGCCTCCAGAGTGGGCTCGACGAACCGACCTGCCTGATTTTTCAGGATGGCGGACGGAAGCTTGTTCTGGTCAGCATAGGCGAGCTCTACATAGCCAATGGCTCCAGGAATCTGCTTCACCTGACCAGCCACGCCTTCGTTCCCCTTGCCACCGAGGCCGACTGGCCAATTAACAGAGGTCCCCTTGCCGACTTGAGTTGCCCAGGTCTTACTGATCCTGCTCAGATACGTTGTAAAAATGTTCGTAGTCCCGCTCCCGTCCGACCGATGGACCACTATTATCTGCTGATCTGGCAATGAAATATTCGGGTTGAGCGACGCGATCTTGGGGTCGTTCCACTTTGTGACCTGTCCGAGATAGATTTGGACCAATACATCAGGGGTCAGTTTCAGTCCTCTCTGGACCCCAGGGAGATTATACGTGATCACCACTGCGCCCGCCACGGTGGGAATGTGAAGTAGCTCGCGAGGCATCTGCTTCAACTCTCCATCGCTCAGTGCCGCATCGCTGGCGCCGAAGTCCACGATGCCGGCCTTGATCTGTCGGATTCCACCCCCGCTGCCGATCGACTGATAGTTGAAGCGGGCCGAGGGATCGACTTTTGCATATTCACTGAACCACTTCGAGTAGAGGGGATTAGGGAAGCTCGCGCCCGCCCCGTTGATCAGCATCTGGGCCGAGATCTCGCGGCTCATCGAGGAAAGACTTTCCAGGGCGGTCAGTGCAATGGTACTCAGCGCACCCACAACCATCCACTGGCATACTCTACTCATCGTCCACCGCCAGAACTTTCATCTCTCTGCCTCCGCCAGAGCGGGCCGCCGCGGATCGGCATCCCGGCTGGTTTGGCTCGGTCAGATGATAGCGACCTTCGCGGGAAGCCGCAAGCGCTTTCCTTGTACCGGAACGGGGTCAGCGATTCGGCTTGACTCGATGGGTAGGCCATGCTAAAAAGAGCCGATATGTTCATTAAAACATAACGGAACTGACCGATGCGGCTTCAAGTGAAATCGAAGACCTGGCTGGAGGCCAACGGCAACTTCATCATTGGAGAGGGCGGTATCGCCCTACTCGTAGCGATAGAGAAGCTCGGGTCGATTCAGAAGGCTGCCAGACACCTTGGATGGTCGTACCGGCACACGTGGGGGTATCTCAAAAATATGGAGAAGAACGCCCGGATACAAATCGTCCTTCCCAGCCATGGGGGGAGGTCAGGAGGCGGCACGAAACTGACGGCTGAGGGGGTCAAGCTCGTGCGTGAGTACAAGCGCTTGCAGAAGGATTTGCGCAAGACCGTAGCGAAAAGATCTCGGCTACTCTTCTCGTACTAGGCTGATGGTCTTCGCAAAGTTCACGTGAACCGCTCACAGGCAGTAGAACGGAGGTCAAGGAGATGAAGATGAGCGCGCGCAATCAGTTGGCCGGCACGATCAAAAAGATCAAGGTGGGAAATGTGATGACCGAGGTGGTGTTGCAGGTCGGCGATCAGGAGGTAGTGGCCGCCATAACCAGCGGCTCGGCGAAGCGGATGAAATTGAGGGCTGGTGATCGGGTCTTCGCCGTCATCAAGGCCACTGAGGTGATGATCGCCAAGGAGTAAGGGAGGGCGCGCTGGAAAGCGATCTCTGGGCCACTTGCGGGAGCGGCATGCCGGTATTTATCGCCAGGTCCGCTTGAAGAGCGGAAAAACACGAGCGGGGAAGAATGATGAATCGAACGTGCCGGAAGTCCAAACCATTGAGGTCCGTCATAACGATCATGGGATTCCTTGGCGGACTCGCTGTCGGCATTTCCACTGTCAGGGCTTCGGGAAAGACCGTGATCCTGGCCACGACGACCAGTACCCAGGATTCCGGCCTGCTCGATGTCTTAGTCCCGATGTTTGAGAAACAGACGGGCTATGTCGTCAAGACGGTATCTGTGGGGACCGGTCAGGCGCTTGCACTGGGAGGCCGTGGCGAGGCCGATGTAGTGTTGGTCCATGCCCCGGAGGCAGAGAGAAAGTATGTGGCAGAGGGGACGCTCATCAACCGTCGGCTGGTGATGCACAACGATTTCATCATCGTTGGGCCGGATGGGGATCGAGCAAAGATCCGTGGTCTGAGAAGGGCAATCGACGCCTTCCGCAGGATCGCAGAGGCAAAGGCGAGATTCGTCTCGCGCGGCGACAACTCCGGGACAAATATTCTAGAAAAGAAACTTTGGAAACAGGCGGCGGTTGAACCGAAGGGCGAGTGGTACCTCGAATCGGGACAGGGGATGGGACAGACGCTTGGGATTGCGTCAGAGAAGCGGGCCTACACCCTGACCGATCGGGGGACCTACTTGGCCTTCAGAAAGCGGGTCATACTCGATATCCTCGTTGAAAAGGATCCGCCGCTCCTAAACATCTACTCGGTGATGGAGGTCAATTCGTCTCGTTTTCCGAAGGTGAATGCCGAAGGCAGCAAGGCCTTTGGCGATTTCATCGTCTCGGCCGAGGCCCAGGCCGTCATCAAGACCTTCGGAGTGGAGAAGTTCGGTGAGCCCCTCTTTTTCCCAGACGCTGGGAAACGAGAAGAGGGGCTAGGGACTGGAAGGCCCGATGAGCCCGACCTTGATGGTCGGGGAAGATTCGGGACAATGACCTCGTGAGCGTTCTACTGTCTCTGTAACTCTGGTTCTCTTGTGCTAGGTACTCCTGGGGGTTGGGGGGAGGGAGGGCCAGGACAGAGCGAGTACCAAGAAAGATCCGATCCATGCGTCCTTTGCCTTTTGAGGCACAGACGGAATATACTTGACCATAATGCTGGAAGGAGACCGAGGTTAAGTTCACAACTTGCCACTGGCCGCGAGGGCTTTTTTGCAAAAATCGGGATATTGCCTATCACATCTCCTGTGAAAGAGGTCGCCTCCCAGTGGGGTATCCAAGAAAACCGGAGTGCAGGGAAACCATGATCCCTTCTGCGAAGAAGCCTCACGGAGCTTTCAGGTTCGACCGTAATGAGCTGTCGGGCGCATTTGGGGATATCGGGACGGACTTGCCTCTGATTGTCGGGATGATTCTCGCATCCGGTCTCGATAGTGCGAGCGTCTTAATTCTGTTTGGCGCGATGCAGCTCTTCTCAGCCTTCAGTTACGGACTTCCCATGCCTGTTCAGCCACTAAAGGCTTTTGCGGTCATCGTGATTACAGAGAAACTCGGCGCGAGGATTGTCTATGGTGGGGGGCTGATTATTGGGATCACGATGTTACTTTTAGCGGTCACCGGTTTGGTTGATTGGCTGGCTCGGGTGATTCCCAAGAGCGCTATTCGTGGAATTCAGTTTGGCTTGGGGCTACAGCTTGCGTGGCTGGCACTCAGGGACTATATGCGGGCAGATGGCATCGCTGGATATGGGTTGGCGGCCATCGGTTTCATTGTCACCATCTTTCTTCTTGGGAATCGGAGATATCCTCCTGCCCTGTTTGTCCTATCATTGGGCGTGGTCTACGCGTTCCTTTTCAAGCCAGACGCCATAGCTGCACTGCAGAATGTAGGGTTCAGCCTGCCTCGAATCCACACCCCTACGGTTCAGGACATGATGACGGGGTTTATTGTTCTGGCGTTACCGCAAATTCCGCTCTCGCTAGGTAACTCGATACTCGCCACCCGCCAGATTGCCCAAGACTTCTTTCCAGAACAGCCCCTTAGCGTCCGCAAAATCAGCCTCACCTATGCGCTGATGAATCTCATCAACCCTCTTCTCAGTGGGGTTCCGACGTGTCATGGGTCGGGTGGAATGGCGGGACACTACGCCTTTGGTGCACGGACGGGGGGATCTGTGGTGATTTACGGCTCGATGTATCTGGTGTTGGGGTTCTTTTTCAGCAGTGGGTTTGAAAAAATCGTTCAGGTCTTCCCTTTATCAATCTTAGGGGTAGTTCTGCTGTTCGAGGGGCTGACCTTGATGAGATTAATAGCAGACCTCGCTGATTCGACTGGAGATTTCTCTATTGGTCTACTTGTTGGCTTGATGGCCAGCGGCCTGCCGTACGGTTATCTCCTTGGGTTAATCGTCGGGACACTGTTGGATAACCTATCGCGCAGGCGCCTCATCGGATTGGCCAAGTGAAGGAGGCACGGCAGAGTGTTCTTCTCACCGAGTAGCCGGGTCGGTGTGCGCATCTGCGAGGGAGGCACGCCGGAAAGGAACGATCCTTGAGTTCTAAGAAAGTTGTGGGCATCGATCTTGCCGGAAGCCCACAACGAAAGACGGGCATTTGCACACTCGTCGGACATCGGATCACCCGATTTGCAACACTGCACCCTGATGAGGAAATTTTTGAGTTCATTGACGCCCACAAGCCGGATCTCGTTGCCATTGACGCTCCGCTCAATCTTCCTCCGGGTAGAAAAACAATCGAAGACAGAAATGGTGAGCATTTTCGCCCGTGTGATCGCGAGCTGCTGAAGCGCGGAATCCGGTTCTTCCCGATCACACTCGGACTAATGCGCTCGCTCACAAAGCGCGGCATCGCGCTGAAAAAGAAACTCGCAAAGCAAGGGTACAGAGTGATCGAAATCTATCCCGGCGCAGCACAGGACATCTGGAAGATCAATCGAAAACAGGGCGCGCTTAATAAATTGAGAAAAGGATTGAAAAAGCTCGGAGTGAAAGGATTAGAAAAGTCAATGAACGGAGATGAACTTGACGCAGTTACCGGTGCAGTCGTTGGAAAGTTATTTCTGCAAGGCAAAGCGGAGGTGCTTGGGAATTTCCGGCAAGGTGCGATTGTCATTCCAAAACTGATCATGAACACATCATCGAAGCGAAAATGATGAAAGAAATCGTAGAATGTGTTCCTAACTTTAGCGAAGGCCGAAACAGGGACATCATCGATGCGATCGGAAACCGCGTCCGCAAGGTGAGCGGCGTGAAGTTATTGAGGGTCGAGCCGGACAAAGACTATAATCGGACGGTGGTGACATTTGTTGGAGAACCGGCAGCAGTGGTTAAAGCGGCGATTCAGGCAATGAAAACCGTAGCGGAGCTCAAGGAAGCGACCCCGCCCTCACCTGTTGAGGCCGAGTCGGCGATCGGGGATGATTCGAGGTGAAACCGGATGGTGGGGAGCATGAGGCCTGCCAAATGGATTAGCGCATGACGAGTCAGTCAGCGGTAGAACGGAAGAGCGTAAAGGTGAGGAAACATGGAGCTGATCTGGCAAGGCACTAAGCAGGCGGCCTTGCTGCTCGTTCGCGGCGATCCGGAGGTGCTCCGAATCACGCTGCTTTCGCTGCAGGTCTCAGGGACCGCCACATTGCTCAGTCTTCTGGTCGGAATCCCACTTGGCACCTTCCTGGCCTTGGCCCGCTTCCCGGGGCGGAGCATCGCCGTCAGCCTTGTCAACACTGGAATGGGGTTGCCGCCGGTCGTGGTTGGCCTCTTTGTGGGCATCTTCCTCTGGCGGAGCGGCCCGCTTGGGTTCCTGGAGCTCCTCTACACGCCAACGGCGATCGTGATCGCCCAGTTCGTCATCGCCGCTCCGATTGTCACCGGCCTCACGGTGGCCGCAGTCCAGCAGTTGAACCCGAGGCTGCGCGTGCAGCTCCTCGGCCTCGGTGCGTCGAGGCTGCAGGTTGTCTGGCTCCTCCTGAAGGAGGCACGCCTGCCGCTTTTGGCCGCGGTGATGGCCGGCTTCGGTGGGGTCATTTCAGAAATCGGCGCCTCCATGATGGTGGGTGGCAATATCTACCGGCAGACCCGTGTCCTCACAACGGCTACTGTTCTCGAAACCAGCAAGGGAAACTTCGACATGGCGATCGCGCTCAGCCTGCTCCTGCTGCTCCTGACTTTTGCCGTCAACTGGACCCTCACCTGGGTCCAACAACGAGGGCGGAGACCTTGAGCGGGCCGGTACTGGGTCTGGAGAAGGTCAAGGTTACCTACGATGGGCTCCCGGTCCTGGAGGTCCCGTCACTTGAAATCCAGGAGGGCGTAACGCTGGCTGTCATCGGGCCGAACGGGGCCGGGAAATCGACGCTGCTTCGGCTCCTCGGACTTCTGGAGCGCCCGACCGAAGGGCGCGTGCTCTTCCGCGGTCAGCCGATCCCTCCCAGCGGCAAGCTCCTTTCTCTCCGCCGACGCATGGCCAGCGTCTTTCAGGAGCCGCTGCTGATAGACGGGACCGTTGAGGAGAATGTCTCCCTCGGGCTCAGGCTCCGCCATGCCGATCGAGCCGAGGTCAGCAGACGCGTCCGGGAAGGCATGAGCACCCTTGGCATCGGGCATCTGGCAAAACGGCGCACCCGGACCCTTTCGGGCGGCGAAGCTCAAAGGGTGAGCCTGGCAAGGGCCCTCGTTCTCGATCCGGAGGTGTTGCTGCTCGATGAGCCGTTCGCTGCCCTGGACCCCCCGACGCGCGAGGGGCTTCTCGCGGACCTCAAGACGATCCTAGGCAAGACCAGGATGACCACGATCTTCGTGACACACGACAGGGACGAGGCGCTGGCGCTCGGCGATCGGGTTGCGGTCATGATCGAGGGTCGCATCCTCCAGGTGGATGTGCCGGAACGGGTGTTCGCCAGTCCCGTCAGCGAGCAGGTGGCCCGCTTCGTGGGCGTCGAAACCATCCTTCCCGGTCATGTCCGATCCGTGCGCGAGGGACTCGCCACCGTCGAGGTCGCGGGCTGGACCCTGGAGGTGGCCGCGCCCTTGACCGCCGGGGAGCGGGTCCTGGTCTGCCTTCGCCCGGAGGAGATCACGCTGTTCCCGAGTGGTGCGTTCGCCGCCCCATCCAGCGCTAGGAACCAGCTTCGTGGTACGGTCATTCATCACCTGCCGACCGGCCCGTTGTATCGCGTAACGATCGACTGCGGCCCCCTGCTCGTGGCCTCCGTAACGCGGCGGTCGTGGGAGCAACTCGGCCTCGCGGATGGGGCTGAAGTCGTTATATCGTTTAAGGCGAGTGCGCCTCACGTCATACGCCGCGCCTGATCCTTTTTCTCCTTGACTTTCCACGCTCGCTTAATTACGCTAAAGTTGAGTTGAGAACTTCCCCACTGTATATGCCTGCCTTCATGCAAGAGCTGCCCATCCTAGTCATGTTCAGAGACGATCGTCACCGCGAGCGTTTTATCGTTGAATCTCATTCAGCGGCGAGGTCTTGCCATTGCGATTGAAATCCACCAGAAAGGAGGTAAAAGATGGAAGAGACGGAGGCACAACTCTTTGCTCGTCTCAGGGAGGAGAATCCGGACTTCCGACGGCTGGCTGAGAAGCACCGGGAGTTCGATCTGAAGATCGGCGAGTTCGACCGGATCTATTACCTGACGAGCGAGCAAGAGCGAAAACGGAAGGAGTTACAGAAGCTGAAGCTGAGAATCAAGGACGAGATGTATCTTCTCATGGGGCAGTACCGACATAAGCACGCCTCGGCCGTTCCCGAAAAATGAAGCGGCTCAGCCATGTCGATCGGCGCGGCCGGGCCCGCATGGTCGATATCAGCGACAAGAACGAGACCTCGCGGGAGGCTGTGGCCAGAGGCGTGATCATCATGCAACCTGCGACCCTCCGCATGATCCAGAAGGGGGAGGTGCCCAAGGGCGATGTCCTGGCCGCTGCCAGGCTAGCCGGGGTTATGGCGGCGAAGCGGGTACCCGACCTCATCCCACTGTGTCATCCTCTCCTGCTCTCCAGCGCCGACGTCGAGTTCACTCCGATCGAGAAGGCAGGCCGCCTCGACATCGAATCGCGGATCAAGCTTACGGGACGGACCGGGGCGGAAATGGAGGCGCTCACTGCTGTTGCTGTGGCAGCCCTCACTGTCTACGACATGTGTAAGGCGGTGGACAAGGAGATGGTGATCGGTTCGATCCGTCTCGTCGCCAAAAAGGGGGGGAAGGGCGGGCCGTATCGTCGGCCCGGCGAGAACGGAGCCGGGCCCTAAGCGGCCCTGGCAAAGGATTGGGGGCCCCGACCCACAGGCTGGTGGCTCAGGATGTCTTCGGAACCGACGACCGCATTCATTTATTCCCCACGGTACCTGGACTTTGACTATGGACCGGGACACCCTCTTCGCAACCTGCGGCTTGAACTGACCTATGACCTGATCAGCGCCTGTGAGCTGTTGCCCCTTCCATCTGCCCGCTGTCTCGACCCCGAACCTGCCACCGAGGACGAACTCCTCCTGTTCCTGCTGCCTGACTATCTGAGGATTCTCAAAGTCGCCGACGCAGGACAGACCCCTGCAGCGGCATTGCGATATGGTCTCGGCACCCCCGACAATCCGATCTTACCGGGGATCTACCGGTGGTCCGCGCTGGTGGCAGGGGCCTCGCTGCTTGCAATGCGCCTCGTGGAATCCGGTGAGGTCAGTAGGGCGTTTAATATCTCTGGTGGGCTCCACCACGCCGGGCCGGGCCGGGCCTCCGGGTTTTGCTACATCAATGATGCCGCGCTGATCATCGCCGATCTCTGCCGGCGCGGGCGTCGAATCGCCTATGTGGACATTGACGTCCACCACGGCGACGGCGTCCAGTGGGCTTTTTACGATACTGATCAAGTCCTGACTCTTTCGATCCATGAGAGCGGCGACACCCTTTTTCCCGGTACCGGGTTCGTGGGCGAACTCGGCGTGGGGAAAGGGGAGGGTTACTCCGTGAATGTTCCGCTGCCGCCCGCCGCTGACGACGAGATCTTCCTCTGGGCCTTCAACGAAGTGATCCCACCCCTCGTGGAGGCCTTTCGGCCTGACATTCTGGTCACCCAGCTCGGGATCGATTCGCACAAGACCGATCCCCTGTCCCACGTCGGGATCAGCCTGAGGGCATTCGTCCAAATGGTCCGCCGCTTGAAGGAATTGTGCGGTCGCTGGGTGGCGTTGGGCGGAGGGGGATACGACTTGAGGAATGTCCCTCGCGCTTGGACTGCAGCCTGGGCCATCATGAACGACCGTGAGCCACCGGCCATGCTTCCGGAATCCTTTCTCGCCCGGCACAAGGGGATCGGGTTTCGCGACGCGGCATTCATGGATGACCCCTCGATCATCGATGGGTCGACCAAGGCGCGCGCCTGGGAGGCAGTGCGGCAAGAGGTAGGGCGGCTGAAGCGGTTGGTTTTTCCGCGGCACGGCATCTGAAGTTTGGCTATTATCGGTGGGGAGGGCCTATGACGATAGCGCAATGTCGAAATGACGGCATGACACCAGCGAAGCATGGGGCTGAGGGAGCAAGGCAGAAACGGGTTTCGGTTTGGCGGGAGGCGACCAATGGCATTCCAGGATAAGACGTTGACGTGTGTCGATTGCGGGCAGCAGTTTGTGTTCACCGCGGGCGAGCAGGAGTTTTATGCGCAAAAAGGATTCATGAACGAGCCGAAACGGTGCAAGAGTTGCAAGGCGGTGCGCAAGGGGATGGGCGGTCATGGGGGCCCCCGCGAGGAGCACGAGGTCGTCTGCTCAGCCTGCGGCCAGAAAACTACCGTTCCCTTCAAGCCTATACTGGATAAACCGGTTTTCTGCAAGCCTTGCTTCCTGGCCAGACGGTCGGCCTCCCCGAGGGATATCCGGATCTGATCGCCTGCTGTTCGAGCGTTGTACAAAGGGCCGGGCTGCCAGATGGGTGCTCGGCCCTTTGTCTTTCGGTCGATGGCGAGCTCGGAGTTGAATCGACCGGGGAAGTGTGGTACCGTCACGGGCAGCGTGTCGGTGACTGGATTCTGGCCCTTGCAGGCTGATGGCACCTGTCCTGAGCGCTGTCGAAGGAATGGAGGAAACGGCTTCCGTGGATAGTCGAACCCGATTATTGCTGAGGCAGCTCCCATCGGTGGACGAGCTGTTGCAAGAGCCGTCGATCCGAGACCTGATCCAGACGACGGTCCCCCGGTGGGCGATTGTCGAGGCGGTACGGGACGTGCTGGAGCGTTGGCGGCAAATTGTGGCTGCCGGGCAGTCCGGGTCGGTCCAGGCCGATCCGCCATCCAGGGCTGCTCTGGTTGCCGAGGCGCGGGAGGCCGCGCAACGCCTGGATCGACCGGCCCTGCGGCGCCTCATCAACGCCACCGGCGTGGTCATCCACACCAACCTGGGTCGTGCCCCGCTGGCCGAGGCCGCCATCGAGCGCGTCGTCGAAGTGGCGCAGGGGTATTCCAACCTGGAGTACGACCTCGAGCGGGGCGACCGGGGGTCCAGGCAGGCACATGTGGAGTGGCTCCTGTGTCGTCTTACCGGCGCCGAGGCCGCGTTCGCTGTGAACAATAACGCGGCGGCGGTCCTGCTGGCCATCAATACGCTGGCCGAGGGGAAGGAGATCATTGTCTCCCGCGGGGAACTGGTGGAGATCGGTGACTCGTTCCGGATCCCTGACATCATGCGCCGTGCGGGCGGGATCCTGAGGGAAGTTGGGACCACCAACCGGACCTACCTGAGGGACTATGAGGGAGCCATTAGTGGGGCGACCGGCATGCTCCTGAAGGTCCACACCAGCAACTTCCGAATCTTGGGCTTTGCCGCCGACGTCGCGGTGGCCGAGCTAGCGAGGTTGGGCAAGCAAAGCGGCCTGCCCGTGGTGGAGGATGTGGGGAGCGGCGCTCTCCTGGATCTGTCAGGGGTCGGGCTCTCCAAGGAGCCGCTCCCCTCGGAGAGTATCCGCGCGGGAGCGGACCTGGTGACCTTCAGCGGCGACAAGCTGCTCGGAGGACCGCAGGCGGGCCTGATCGTCGGGAAGCGGCTGCTGGTCGAGAGGCTCCGCCGCAATCCGCTTGCCCGTGCGGTGCGCATCGACAAGCTGGCTCTCGCCGCCCTGGAGGCGACTCTCCGCCTCTGCCTCGATGAAGCGCGGGCCTTCTCCCGCATTCCGGTGCTCCGGGCGCTTGCCACGCCACTTCAGGAGATCGATCAGCGGGCGAGACGTCTCTGCGACCAGATTGCCAAACTTGCCTCGGGTCATCTCGAGGTCTCGGTCATCGATGGGACGTCCGAGGTCGGCGGAGGTGCGCTGCCCCTCGAGGCAATCCCGACACGTCTGGTCGCAGTGCAGGCACCCGACCTGACCGCACAGGTCTTGGAGGGCCGCCTTCGCCGGACCGACCCGCCGGTGATGGTCCGGATCAAGGACGACCAAGTCCTCCTGGACCCCCGCACGGTCTCGGAAGGAGAGCTGGATGAGCTGGCCAAGCTGGTCGCCTCGGTTGCGGCGACGTAGGCGGTGCGGGGTGCGAGTGCGGGGTGCGAGGATGTCGTGGAGAAGGGTACTATCGTGAGGTGGGGCGGCCGATGAGTGGCCTGTTTATCACCTTCGAGGGTGGTGAGGGGTCAGGGAAAACCACCCAGCTCAAGCTGCTGGCGAATCATCTGCGCGCCCTCAGCAAAGAGGTGATCGAGACCCGGGATCCAGGTGGGACCACCATCGGAAAGGAGATCCGGACTCTCCTGTTGAGCCCGGAATCTGCCCCCATGTCGGCAGCCGCGGAGCTGCTGCTGTACGAGGCAAGCCGGGCTCTGCTTGTGCGGGACGTGATCGCCCCCGCCCTTGCGCGCGGGGCGCTCGTCCTCTGTGACCGTTTCACCGATTCTACGCTGGCCTACCAGGGATTCGGACGGGGCCTCGACCTCAATCTCATACGACGGTTGAACCAGTTCGTGACGGAGGGGCTTGACCCGGACCTCACTCTCCTGCTTGATCTCGACCCTGGAATCGGGCTCCTGCGGTGTGCGAGGAATTTAAGCGCCGAGACGTGCTCCCGGGACAGGATCGAGTCAGAGCCACTGGCCTTTCACCAGCGGATCAGAGACGGCTACCTTGCGCTGGCGCGCCAAGAGCCGGATCGTATCCGGGTCATCGACGCCGGGCTGAATGTTGCCGAGATCGATATGGCCGTGTGGGATAAGGCCAGTCGTTTAATGCGTTCACGGTTCACGGTTCACGGTTGACAGTCCGGAAGGAATCGATGGGGTCTTCGGTGGACCGTTCGCTGTCAACTGTCAACGGATTTCGCGATCTGATCGGGCAATCGCGAGCTGTCCGACTCCTTCAACGGGGCCTCACGACCGGGCGAATCGCCCACGCCTATCTCTTTACGGGGCCTGAGGGGATTGGTAAACGGACTGCAGCCCTCGCCCTTGCCCAGGCGCTCAACTGCCAGCGGGGCGATGGCCTCGATGATGGCTGCGGCGCGTGTCAATCTTGCCGCAAGATCGCCAGGGGACTGCATCCCGACGTGCAGGTGATCGAGCCGGCGGGCGCCACATTGAAGATCGATCAGGTCCGGGCACTCGAAGCGGATGCTGCCCTGGGTCCGTACGAGGCCAAGCGGAAGGTGTTCATCCTTGACAGTGCGGAGAAAATGACGGAGCAGGCCGCTAATGCTCTCCTGAAAACGCTGGAAGAACCGCCCGGCCGAACGGTTTTCGTTCTCCTGACCACCACACCGTCCGCACTTCCGTCCACAATCGTCTCCAGATGCCAGACGGTCATCTTCTCCGCCATCCCCCAGGAGACGTTAGAGGCCTTTATGGTGGGAAAGGCGGTTGAACAGGCCCGGGCCCGGCTGATTGCCTCCTTCAGCCGCGGGAGCATCGGGCGGGCCCTCAGCCAAGACGTCGCGTCCCTGGCCTCGACAAGAGATCTTCTCCTCGAAGAGCTCGGGCGGGGGCTTCGGGATGGACCCGCCGCCCTCATTGACCTTGCTGAAAAGCTGGCGAAGGATCGGGAAGGGCTTCAGCAAAACTTGGAGGTCCTTTCAGCCTGGCTCCGGGATCTGATGGTTGCCAAGGCATCCCGGCGCCGTGAGTGGCTCGTCAACCAAGATCGAGGCGAGGAGGTGGCCCGCCAGGCGGAGGGCTTAACCCTGGAGGCCATCATGGATGGGCTTCGCGCGGTGCATGCCGCCATGGATGGCTTGAGCCGCAACGCAAACCCGCGCCTGTCGCTGGAGGATCTTTTGCTTCGGCTGCGCGAGGCGGTCCCTTCTGGCCTTGTAGGAGTGTAAACATGAAAACGGTGCGAATCAACTTGGGGGAGACCGAACACCAGGAGCAGCATTACGACTCCCGGAAAATGGACCTGAAGCCGGGCGAACAAGTGGTGGTGGAGACCAAGTGGGGACAGGCGCTGGCCCGGGTGCTGGCCACCTTCCCGGCGTTCCCCGATCAGAAGGGAAAGGAGCCGCTGAAGAACGTCCTCCGGCGGGCGACACCGGGGGACCTTGCCAACGAGGGGCGGATCAGGCTCCTCGAATTGGAGGCGAAGGCCCTCTGCTCGCGGAAGATCAAAGAGCGGGAGCTGCCGATGAAGCTGGTCGATGTCAAGGCCAGCTTCGACCGCAGCAAGGTCACGGTCTACTTCAATTCTGAGCAGCGCGTCGATTTCCGGGATCTGGTGAAGGAGCTGGCCCAGCAGTTCCACACCAGAATCGAGATGCGACAGATCGGCGCCAGGGACGTGGCCAGCAAGCTGGGCAACGTCGGCCCGTGCGGTCGGCAGCTCTGCTGCAAGACCTTTCTAAAGGAGTACGAGCCGATCTCGGTCCGGATGGCGAAGGACCAGAACCTCTCCCTCAATCCCAGCAAGCTGGCCGGGATGTGCGGTCGGCTGAAATGTTGCCTTCGCTACGAGCACTCGATGTATGAGGAGTTGAAGCGGAGTCTCCCCAAGGTCGGTTCCCTGGTCGAGGCACGGGAGGGAATCGGGATTGTGAAGGCCCGGGATGTCCTGGCCGAATCGGTGGTAGTCCAACTGGAAGACAGCCAGCAGATAAAGGTGAAGGCGGCCGACCTGATCCACATCGGCCCTCCCCTGGACGATGACTCGCCCCGGAAAGGCTGCGGTGGAGGGGGAGGCTGCAGCAGTGGCGGCTGCGGGGTCTCCGGTGCGACATCCCACGACGACTCATGAACGACGAGACCTTCTACCTCACCACCCCGATCTACTACGTCAACGCTACTCCGCATCTGGGCCATGCGTACACCACCATCCTGGCTGACACTATCGCCCGCTTTCAGAAACTTCGCCTTGGGCCAGAGCGAGTCTATTTCCTCACCGGCACAGACGAGCACGGTGACAAGATCGCGCGGGCGGCCGCAAAGGCGGGCGAGAGTCCGCAGGCTTATGCCGACCGGATCAGTAGCATCTTTCAGGAGACCTGGAAGCGGCTGGGACTAACGCCCAACCAGTTCATCCGCACCACCAGCAACCATCACAAGCGGACCGTCCAGCGGTTCCTGCAGGTGATCTACAATTCCGGCGATATCTATTTCGGGGAGTACGGCGGCCACTACTGCTTCGGGTGCGAGCGCTTCTACACCGAAAAGGAACTTCAGGACGGACAGTGCCCCGACCACCAGACGGTGCCGACCTTTATCAAGGAAGAGAACTACTTCTTCCGGATGGGAAAGTACCAGGATTGGCTGATTGACTACATTACCACGCATCCCGACTTCATCCGCCCGGAGCGCTATAAGAACGAGGTCCTGGCCTTCCTGAAAGATCCGCTGGAAGATCTCTGTATCTCCCGTCCTCGGTCACGTCTGACGTGGGGGATTCCGCTCCCCTTCGACGACCAGTTTGTCACCTATGTCTGGTTCGATGCCCTTATCAATTACGTTTCTGCTTTGGGCTGGCCTGACGGGGAAGAATTCCGGCGGTTCTGGCCAGCCGCCCAACACCTGATCGCCAAGGACATCCTCAAACCCCACGCCATCTACTGGCCGACCATGCTTCGGGCGGCCGGCATTGAGCTGTACCGGCACCTGAACGTCCATGGCTATTGGAAGATCGAAGAGTCCAAAATGTCCAAGAGCCTAGGCAAGGTCGTTCGGCCCCTTGACCTGGCTGACAAGTACGGCCTCGACGCCTTTCGCTACTTCCTGCTGCGGGAGATGACGTTCGGCCTGGATGCCAGCTTCAGCGAGGAGGCCCTCGTGGCCCGGCTGAACGCGGATCTGGCCAATGACCTAGGGAATCTGTACAGCCGCGTCCTGAAACTGATCCAGCGATACTACAGTGGGAGGATTGCCGAGTGGTCTGATGAAGGAGGGCTGTCTGACGCCACCCGCGCCGCCGTTACGGAGGTGACGGTTGCGATGGAACGCTTTGCGTTTAGCGAAGCACTGGGCGCCATCTGGAATTTGGTCTCGGCGACGAACAAGTACCTGGTCACCAACGAGCCATGGAAGCGGGATCCCACGGATGCCCGAGCGAAAACCGCCCTCTTCACTGCGGCCGAGACACTGCGCAAGATCGCCGTGCTCCTTGTTCCGTTTCTCCCGCAGACGGCAGAGCGTATGCTCCGAGGTCTTGGCATTGACGCGTCGCCCTCATCGATCCGCCTTGAGGAAACGCTCGAGTCCGGATTGTCGACCCGTGGGGGCGAGAGACGAGTAGAGGAGGTCCCAGCCCTGTTCCCCCGTATCGAGATAACCGCTCCGAAACCCCCTAAAAAAACTCGCAAAGGGCCAGCGAACTCCGAAGCCCTACCCGATCAGGTCACGATCGAGGAGTTCCGCCGCCTTGACCTCCGCGTCGCAGAGGTCGTCGAGGCCGCCGCCATCCCAGGCTCGAAGAAGCTGGTCCGGCTTCGGGTCCGACTGACAGACGAGGAGCGAACCATCGTGGCCGGACTGCGGGAACAGTACCCGCCGGAAAGCTGGCCAGGGAAGCGGGTCATCCTGGTGGCCAACCTGGAGCCGACCACCTTGATGGGGATCCCTTCCCAGGGGATGATTCTCGCCGCCGAGGACGATGCGGGGAAGATCGTCCTGCTGACGCCGGAACAGCCGATCACTCCCGGCTCCAAGGTCCGCTAGTGTACCTTAAGCGAGTTCTCTCCGCGCGCGGTGTGCACCGTGGCTGGCCAAGAAACGAGGATAGCAAGGCGCGGCTCGCGGGGCCGACCGAGTCGTACATTTTCAGGTACGTCGCAGGGAGCGCCCCGGGGGCTAGCAACGCCGCTAGGCGAAGTTAATTGGACCGCCACTAGTGTTCATCGACACTCACGCCCACCTCCAAATGCCGGAGTTCGATCCCGACCGAGATGAGGTTCTTGCGCGGGCGAAGGCCGCCAGGATCGACCTGATGGTGACGGTCGGATATCATCTCGAGGCCAGCCGGAAGGCGGTCGAGGCTGCGCAGCGCTACCCGCAGATCTATGCCAGTATCGGCGTGCATCCACACGACGCCAAGCACTATGATGACGCTACGGAGGAGGCCCTTCTGAGCTTGGCCAAGCACCAAAAGGTCGTCGCTATCGGTGAGGCCGGCCTCGACTTCTACCGCAACCGCTCCCCTCGTGCAGCACAGACCGAGGCCTTTCGCCGCCAGATCCGCCTCGCCAAGGAGCGGGATCTCCCGCTCATCGTCCACGATCGTGAGGCCCACCAGGAGACGATGCGACTCTTGGAAGAGGAACAGGCCGAGGCGGTCATCCTGCACTGCTTCTCCGGCGAC
>Ga0209515_10002952_pt1 | contig 25021 bp, 23 predicted proteins | sample Subgroupgradi54m_FD_187454 | JGI IMG/M metagenome (GOLD analysis project Ga0209515, IMG submission 187454) | Subsurface groundwater microbial communities from S. Glens Falls, New York, USA - GMW60B uncontaminated upgradient, 5.4 m (SPAdes)... ... | reverse complement strand
AATCTCCCTTGCAGGATGTTCTTTTGTGTTTCCATAAACAACTCCGGTGGAGGGGAAAATAAATTTTTTGATAGAATGTTTTCTGCAAAACTCCAATACCTGAAACGTCAGGACAACATTGGCCTCAAAAGCTGCCCGGGGATCTTTTTGACAGTCTCCTGCATGTGCTTTCCCCGCCAGATGAATAAGGGCCACTGGCGAGTTATCATTCACGGGCATGGGCGAAGGTTTTTTATTTTCAATCAATGACTTAAGTTCTTTGCGAGAGTTCAGAGCGATGACATGAACGCCGTTTTTCAGCAGGAGATTGACGAGGGGCCGGCCGAGCCATCCGTTCGCACCCGTGATGATGACGTGCAGGTCCTGAAGGTTACCAATCTTTGATGTCATGTGGGGATATCTGAATATTGGCTTCTAAATTTCTTGTCGCTTTTTTCCCAAGCACTTTTTCAAAACTTTCCGCAAGAATCGATCCGGTGCCGGGTCTTTTGACCCAAGTATTGCTCAAGTCAAATGGATCACCCGCTTTAATGGGCGCGATGGTCACAACGGTGGCATAGGCAAAATCAATCACGGGTTTTTCTTCCGCAAGAATCGTTTTCTTTCCCCCTCTGGCGGCGTGAATCGCCCTGGATCCTTTCACCAACTCTGAGAGTTCATCAGGCTCGATGGAAATGGGAATATCCGGTCCCGGCCAGCTTCGTGAAAGGGTAAAATGTTTTTCGAGAACGCAGGCCCCAAGTGCCACGGCACCCAGGCAAGTATAAATCCCAAGAGAATGATCGCTGAGTCCGACGGGCAATCCAAAAGTATCCTGTAGATCCTTGATGGCACCCAATCGAACCTTTTCATAGGGAGTCGGGTACATCGAAGTACAATGCATCAAAATGAGGGGGACATCGTATTTTTGAATCGCTTTGACGGATTTATGGATCGACGAAATGTTATTCATGCCCGTTGAAAGGATGATCGGTTTCCCCATGCGAGCGATATGTTCCAAAAGCGGAATATTATTGCATTCGCCGGATCCGATCTTGAAGGCGGGAACACCCATGTTGTTCAAACGATCCGCGGCTTCCCGGGAAAAAGGGGTCGAGAGATAAAGAATCCCTTTCTTTTGACAATAGGCCTGCACTTTGCGCTCTTCGTCTTCGGTCAATTCGCAACGTTTGATGATGTCCCAAAGTTTCTCGTCCGAAATCTTTCCCGGTTTCATGTCGGTCGGGATCATCTCCGCTTCGGTAATGTGGCACTGAAATTTTACGCAGTCGGCCTTCGCGTCAAAAGCGGCGTCGACCATCTGAATCGCCTTTTCGAACGATCCTTCATGGTTGATGCCGACTTCGGCGATCACAAACGGCGGATGTTCTTCGCCGATTTTACGTCCGTTAATTTCAATTTCTTTCATAGCCATTCTCCTTCTCTACCAAGCGGTCCAGCCGCCATCGATCATCAGATTGGAACCGGTCATATATCGTGAAGCATCGCTGACCAGAAATAACACCGCGCCGTTGAAATCAGTCCAGGTCGCCATCCGTCCTAAAGGAGTTCTGGCGGTATAGGCCTCATGAAACGCCTCTTCCTGCCCGTCAAAAACCCCTCCCGGCGTCAGGACGTTTATCCGGATATTGTCGGGAGCGAGCAACGTCGCCAGATATTTTGAAAAAGAGATCAGTCCGCCTTTGGACGCCGAATAGACGCCCGGAGCATTCAACGGAAACGAACTGTCGTAAGGGTTTTTGGATTTCGCGCAATCCTTATAAATACGCTGATCCGGCCCCACCACCCCGTAAATGGAGGCGGTCATGACGATGCTTCCCCCGCCGGTTTTTTTCATCAGAGCGATCGCTTCACGGCAGGCCAGAAACGGACCGGTGAGATTAACGTCGAGCACTTTCTTCCAGCTGTCCAGGGAGTAATTCTCAAATGTTTGATAATAATCATCCGGTTTCCCCATCGTATTGTTGATGAGAAAATCGAGCCTTCCGAAATGCTGACGAATAAAAAGAAACAGTTTTTTGATATCGTCCGACTTTAAAACGTCGCATTTAAACCCGACGACTTTCGACTTCACGTCCGGAGACAGAGTTTTCAGAGCTTCATTGATCGCCTTGTTGTTCAGATCGGCGATCACCACCCGCGCCCCGGCCTGCGCCAAAACCTCGGCGAATTGCCGCCCCATCTTTCCGGCGCCGCCGACGATAACCCCCACCTTGCCGGTAAGATTAAAAATCTCTTCCGGTTTTACCAGCGGCTTTATCTTTTTATAATCGGCCGATTTCATGTCAAAAACCGCTCCAGTAACGAAAAATCGAATTCCGTATCGAGATCGATGGAACTCTCGCTGGGGACTTTATAGAGCAGCGTCTTTTTCGGCAATCTCGCTTTTTCATCCATCAGCGCCTTGCGCGAATAAACCCAAGCGACCGTATTCAGATCAAAAACTTCGGGAGAATCCTGCCGACGGGTGATCGAATGCCCCGAAGGAATCACCAAATCCATATACCCGTCGCGATTCTGTACCATATTAAAATAAGGGTTGCGATGGGCGACGTTTCCGGAAATCACCGCATCACAATTGGACTTTTTAAACATCTGAATGCAGGCTTCGATATCTTCCGTTTTTCGTAACGGAGCGGTCGGGTCCAAAACGACGATGCATTCGACCGTTTTTCCGTAATGCTTTTCGGCCTCAACCACCGCATGCTGCAAAACAGGAAGCGTGGGAGCGGTGTCGGTCGCCAGTTCCGCGGGACGCATAAACGGAACGTCGGCACCGAAAGAAACCGCAATCTCCGCAATCTCCGGCCGGTCGGTCGAAACGATCAGATGATCGATCGAAGCCGCTTTGAGTCCGCATTCAATGGCGTAACCGATCAACGGCTTTCCCCGTACTAAACGGATGTTCTTGCCGGGAACCCCTTTGGAACCGCCCCGAGCGGGAATGACTCCCAATATCATTGTTTCTTTCATTAAAGTTCCGTTAAATCGTATACGACTCTTTGTACCGTTCCAAATTCTTGGGATCTAAAAACCAGGCGGCGGTTTCTTCCAACCCACGCTTGAATCCGTCACGGCCGCCGTAGGCCGGCGCCCATTGGATCAAGTCTCTCGCTTTTTTATTTTCCGCCCAAAGCCGCTCGACCTCGCTCTTTTCGGGACGCAGACGAACCTCTTCAACCTCGATAGAAACGTCCTGCTTCATCACTTCTGCGATCAGCTTTGCCGTTTCTCCGATCGAGATTTCGTAATTGCTCCCGATGTTGATCACTTCGCCGACCGATCGGGGGGATTCGGCAATTGCGATAAATCCTCTGACTACATCTTTGACATAATTAAAATCGCGTGTGGGGCTCAAGGCGCCAAGCTTGATCTTCTTATGCCCTTTGGCGATTTGTGTCATGATGGTGGGAATGATTGCTCTCGCCGATTGTCGCGGTCCGTAAGTGTTGAAAGGACGAATTACAGCAACTGGAGTGTTAAAGGAGCTATAAAAGGACAAGGCGAGCTGGTCGGCGCCGATCTTGGTCGCCGAATAAGGCGACTGTCCCTGCAAAGGATGATCTTCCGTAATCGGAACGAACCGGGCCGTCCCATAAACCTCACTTGTGGAGGTATGGACGATTTTTTTTGTGCCCAGATCTCGGGCTGCCTGCAGAACATTCAAAGCGCCTTTGACATTTGTATCCACATAGGAATCGGGGGAATGATAGGAATAAGGAATAGCGATGAGTGCCGCAAGATGCAGGACGACATCGCACCCCTGCATTGCCTTTCTGACACCGTAAGGATCGCGGATATCGCCGGCGAACACATCGAGGTTCTTTCGTATCTGTTCCGGGGAATGATCAAGCCAGCCCCATGAATTGAAGGAGTTGTAATAAACGAAGGCGCGGACACTGTGTCCCCGCCGGACCAGCTCCTCCGTGAGGTGGGAACCGATAAAGCCATCGGCCCCCGTGACCAGAATTTTTTGGGCGTTGAGCGCCATAGGGTAAGACCTTCCTAGTACGCCATCTTTTTCTGAATCAACCGGTTGTCGCGAGGCATCGTCGCGAGAACCTCGGCAATCCGCGGCCCCGCGTTGCCGGCGCCATAGGGATTATCACAGTGAGCGCACTGCTGCTGGAAATTTTTATCTTCAAGGCATCGCCGGATGGCATTATATATTTCCTGTTCGTTATAGGAAACGTCTATAACGTTGTTTCCACGGAGCCGTCCTCTCTGACGAGGACCGATATTCACCGCCGGACAACCGAAGTAGGGTGTTTCTTTAATCAGCGCGGATGAATTTCCCACAAAGGCGCCGCGTCCCACCCGTCCGATGAAGTTCAGAACGCCGTGAAATCGATATCTCCCCAGACTTTTATGGATTTGCAGACCCGCCAATTGCCCTGGGAAAGCACTGCGAATTTCATCGACGATCCTCATTCCCCCGGCGTCGTTGTTGGGGTACGTCATGATAACCTGACAACCTTCCTCCAAAATTCTTTTCAATGTTACAATGGAGGGGCGAATTTGCTCAACAGCCCTTTCGTATTCGGTGGTAATGGAATGTTGACAGAACAGGATTAAAGGTTTTGCCGCATCCAAACCAAGACTCGAGATAAGATCCGACGCCGGCGCATATTCTCCCGCTGCAGCAAGATCCAGCGAGGGTTGGCCGATATTGAAAACCCGCCAAGGTTCTTCTCCCATCCGCCGTACCCGTTCCGCGGCCTGCTCATTGGTCGTGAAATGCAAATGGGCCAGCTTGGTCATTGCATGGCGAACGGTATCATCAAGTGCGCCCCCCTCCGTATAGTCACCCCCTTCAATATGAATGGTAGGCAGGCCCATCTGTGTTCCCGCAATCATGGCGGCAAAGCTTTCGAATCGGTCCGCATAGATGACAAACCAGTCCGGTTTGAGCTCGTCCAAAATTTTGCTCACGCTGAGTACGCCCGTTCCGATGACCTGAGCCGTGGCATAGAGCGTATCATGATCCATTTTTATATCGACCTCGCGGTAAATCTTGAAGCCGTCTTTCTCTATTTCCGCCTTGGTATTGCCGAAATTCTCCTGAAGATGCGCTCCCCCCACCAGAAGATAGACATCGAAACGATCGTCCGCCGTGAGCGCTCTTAAAATCGGGAACTGCAGCCCGTATTCGGCGCGATTCCCGGTGAAGACCGCTATTTTTATTTTCGGCTTAACAGACATTCGATCACTTTCTGTACATTCTCTTTGGATTGCGAAGGACCGCTCGGCAGGTAAACGCCGTGATCCCCGTATTTCCGGGCATTGGGGAATTTCATCTCTCCCTGATCCATATACGTGGCGTCATGCAAATTCGGATAAAAAAGACGGGTATCGATCCCCTTTTGCGCCAGAAATCCCATCACCTCATCGCGCCGGTCCGCCAGAAACTCGTTATAGACCGGAACTTCTCCCGCTTCCAGATTGACGGGAATCAACTTCAGCTCGGAAACTGCCGCCAGCCCTTCCGTATACTGTTGATAAATTTCCCGCAGATAGCGGATGCGTGCCGGAAGTTTTCTCAGCTGAACCAACCCCATCGCCGCCTGAACGTCGGTGAACTTGAAATTAAAACCGGGGCGGGTCCATTTTTTCGGATCCTTCACGTCATGCACGCTGTTGTTGCGGGTCATTCTCAGCAGCGACGCCAATTCGGCGTCATGAGTGACGATGAATCCTCCCTGTCCGGTGGCAATCGTCTTGGCCACCGAGAGTGAGAAACAGCCCATGCGGGACTGCGTTCCCAAATAACCGTCCCGATTTCGGGAACCGATCGCCTGAGCCGCATCTTCAATGACATGAATCCCATGCTTTTTGCCGATCTCGTTGATCGCCCGGATGTCGGCACCCCGGCCGTTCATATGCACCGGAATGATCGCCTTCGTTTTTTTGGTGATCCGCTTTTCGATCTGGGAAACGTCGATGATCGGGCGATGCGGTTCGACATCCACCAGCACCACTTTCGCTCCCAACAGAAGAGGAGCATGCGCGGTGGCGACCCAGGTCCGGTCCGGGACGATCACTTCGTCGCCGGGACCGACTCCCGAAACCATCAACGCCAAAAGAAGAGCCATGCTGCCGCTCGGCGTGCAGACGACATGCGGAACCTTCAGCGCTTCGCCCAATTTTTTTTCAAATTCTTCCGTGATGGATCCCTGGCTCAGATGCTTGCCGCGCACCGCTTCCGTGGCCGCCTGCACCTCTTCTTCTCCGAACTCGTTGTACCACCAGGGGATCGTAAAATTGGTCGTCATACCGTTTTATCCTTCTTCCCATTTTTCCAGATCTCTTCGATGAGACGGATATCTTCCAAACCGACTGCGCCGCTGGCAGCCGAACTGCCGTTTTCCCGGACGGTGCGAACAAAGTCTTCCGCCTGTCGTCTAAAAGACCAGGTCCAAGAAGCCTGAGGGATCAAAACTTCCTTCTCCCCTTTTTCGCGGTAGAGCTCCACGCGGGCCGGCACGTTTCTTAAAAAATGAGGGGGAGTTTCCACCCGCAACCGTCCGTTCGTAAAATAGATCTCGGTCACTTCATCCCACTGACGGGCATTTCCGCGCCCCGCCTCGAGAACCGCGCCGAAAGCGCCGAAATTAAGAACGGCGATCTGGCCGTCGTTACGGAAGATGCCTGCATAATCGACCTTGGGCGTTTGACCGATCAAATATCGAAGCAGGTTGATGTTGTGGCAATAGACGTTCACGAAAGCGGCGTAATCGTTTTTGCTTTCTGCCGAAATCCAATCGGGAGCAATCGGCCACTCCGGAGTTTTATCCAGCGGGATCTTTTCATCGGTCATGATATGGCCGTCGATGTTGCAATAAGATTCCCCCATAAAACAGTGCGCCCTCGCGAAGGTGATCTCCCCAAGCTCTTTTGTCTTCAACAGCTCGTCCATGATCGCTTTCGCTTTTTGGACCCCTTCGTCATGAATTCTTTCATAACCGATCACATACTGAACGCCGTTCTCTTTTGCGGTTGCCACCAGTCTTTCCGCCTGTTCCGCAGTGGACGCCATCGGTTTTTCGGTCAAAACATGTTTCTTCGCCTTCAGGCAATCGTAGGCAACAGGGCCGAGGGTAGGGCGGCGGGTAATGACGACAACCGCCTCCACCTCCGGATCTTGCAAAAGCTCCAGATGCGTCGAATAGGTTCGGGGAATATTATATCTTTGAGCGACTTTTTTGCGCAGTTCGGGCCTTAATTCGGCAAGGGCGACCACTGCACAGTCGGGGATCTCGACATAGTTCATCAAGTGCGCCAGTTGCCCCACAAAACCTGCCCCGACAATACCGATTTTTACCTTGGGCTTCATTCGAACAGCTGCCGATTTTTCCGGAGGAATTCTCTTCCGACGGGGGTCTTCACCTGCGCCGACCAGTGTTCATCCGGGAACAATGCATGATATTTTCTGAGCATCGCTTTATCTTCATCCGACTGTACAAATTTACCTTCCAACCGCTCGATCATTTCCTTTGTGACATCCAAAATATCTTCCGCCGTATTATCCTCGTATTCATACCCTTTCTCGTAGAACCTGCGTCCGTCTAATATGACGGGATCGTACATCTTTTTCGTCAACCGGATAATCTCGCCGAAAGAAACGTATTCTTTTGTGTGGCGTCGCTTAATTTTTTTAGGGATAGCGAGACAGTTCTTTCCGGTGGCATCCGCCTTGGGGGGCGCCTCGTTGACGCAGATTCTTGGGACATCGAATATCATCGGAAGGTCACATATGCCCGAAGAAGTGCCCAAAAAAAACCGGCATTTTGCGGCGAGGTAAATGTCCATAAAGTCAGTTCTGTATTTTACGGCGTAATCGATGACCTTTTCATGCTTGTAGCCTAAAGGTTTTTGGACATGATGACCCATTCTGAGGAGATATCCTCCCAAGCCGACGATATATTCGATCGCCAATCGGAAGGTATCGATGTCGACATTCCGAAAATCATGATGAGACCAGTCTTTTTGGCCGAAAATCCTATGCCCCTTCCCATTCGCGAAAACAGTGTCGATATAAACAGGATCTCTCGCAAAAATACAGATGAACCAATCTTTCTCCGGATGGATCCCCATTTTTCTCAACTCAGCCTTTCCTTTTTCTTCTTCCGCCGGGGTAAAATGGAGAGTCGCTTTTGCCAAGTTGAATTCGGGATATTCATTGGAATGCATTTCGAGCGGTTCAAGGAACTGTGTTCTTTTCCATAACCATTTCGATTGTTCAAACAGACCGCGCAAAAGGCGGTTTTCGACGATGGTCAAATGACGGCGGAACATCGTCAACAACTGGCGATTGGCGACGCTTCCTGCCAAAAATAGATGAATCGTTTTTTTTGGGGTGCCGTATAACTGGCGCTTTCTTAAAAAAAGATCCGTGTTCAGCGCCAGATGCCCGATCCGCTGGGCGGTCAGTCCCCCGACTTTGATGATGACGATCGGGGAAAGGAGCCAGAGTGCAAGCAGCACAAAGGCGGACCCAACCGCGCCAACAACGCGAAGCGGATAGGTGTAAGCCCATTGGGCAAAAAACGCCCTCACGGCATGAACCAGTAATAATCGCCGGTATAGCCGACTTCCTTGAAAAAGGCGACCCACTCGTCGACATGCATGACCGTCTTGGCGGTCAGATTCCACGCCTCCATCATTTCCTTCTCTTCGTCAGTTCGGTAGGCGTCCAGGGTGACAAAGCTTTTGCCGCGGCCAACCCTTTCGATTTCCCGCAATGCCCTTGCCAGATCCTTTTTTTCCAAATTATGCAGCGTGGTAACGGAGATGATCAGATCAAAAGAATGATCCGCAAACGGCAGCTCCCGGGCGTCGCCGACGCTGACATGCGGCTTCATGTCGTCGATAGCGTTTTCAATCGCATAACCGGAAATGTCGATCCCTTTGACCTTTATTCCGGGGATAAGCTCGGCAAAATCATGCAACATAAATCCTTTGGCGCAACCGATATCCAGCAAGGAACTGTTTTTCCCCAGAGAGTACTGTTTCTGAAAGGTCGGTACGACCGGCTGCCAAAACCGGGGATGATAATTAAAGCCACCATACCCGGTGCTCCGGTCACCGTCGAAGAATTCTTTGCCGAATCTCCTTGCGATCTCCCGGTCCTTTTCCGTTTTCGTGGCGCCTCTTTCTTTCACGTCTCTCTTCGCCTTCGGATAGTTCACCATCAGATTGATTTCTTTTCCCATGTTTTGTCCTCTCATTTGTTAAACGATATCTTGTCGGCTATTTCGTCGCAACAAGACTCCAAGGTTCTAAATTTTAAATTTGTAGTCTTCAAAAATTTTGAGGGATTCATGGAAATATTCAAAGGACGAGGCTCCAAGGTGTTGAAATCTCCGATGCTGCATTCCTCGAACTTCGGTTTCTTATGAAGAGATTTGGCCAAAGTCAAAAACAACTCCGCCCAGGTGCAGGAGCGGGTATTGGCGACATGGTACACGCCGCTTAAGTTCGATCGGATGGCGGCACGGAGGGAGGCCACGATATCCCGTATGTCCAACGGCGAAAATCTTTGATCCGACGCACATCGAATGGTGCCGCCCTTTTGCATTTGACTGATCCACGACGAAAGAATTTTTCCGTCGTCGATGTCCGTGCCGAATACCTTGGGAAGCCTCAATATCAGCGAGTCCGGGGCGTTTTCCCTGAGATAATGTTCGATTTCGATTTTATGTTTTCCGTACAAATTAATAGGGTTTGCGGCATCCTCTTCGATATAATCCCCTTTTTTCCCGTCAAAGACACAATCGGAGGACAAGAAAATCGTCTTTATGGATCTTTCTTTCAGGAGATCAATCACCCGACGGGTGCTGCACACGTTTATCTCGCGGGAAAGAGCCTCCTCCCTCCTACAAAGATCCAAGTTGCTTTGGGCATACCCAATCACTGCTGTTTGTATCGTCGGGTAATCGTCCAGAAGGCCGGAAAGATCCATGGAAACCGCGTCGAAATGGAGTCCTCCAAAGACCGGCTTGTGACGGTAAGTGCCGATCGCTTCCGCCGCCATCTCTTGACAGAGCCGACCCCCTATATAACCTGAGGCGCCAAGAACCAATACCTGCGGATTCAACGCGGTTTTCCCTTTTCAAAAAATCTTTGTATCCGGGCGATGACGTAATCCAGTTCTTCCTGGGTGAGGGATTCGTAGACAGGCAAGCTTAATATCCTTTCAACCGACCGTTCACATACGGGGAAATCTCCCCTCTGATAACCCAGGCCTTTTGCCGCCTTCTGCAAATGGATGGGGATAGGATAATGAATCCGGGTACCGACGCCATTCTCCCGTAGGAATTCCTGCAATGTATCCCTGCGGTCGGTCTGAATAATGTAAGTGTGATAAACGCAATATTCATTTTCGCCTTCTCGCGGCACATCACAATAGCGGCTCAAGTATTCCCCGTAAAAATGTGCATTTTTTCTCCGGGCGTTTAGCCATCCGTCCAGATGGCCTAATTTTACGGTGAGTATGGCCGCCTGCAAAGAATCCAAGCGGCTGTTAAACCCCCAGATATCGGACTCGTCCCGATTTTTAAGTCCGATATTGCGTAACTGTCTCAATAACCGGCATAAATCTTCGTCATCCGTCACGATCACTCCCGCGTCTCCGCAGGCATTCAATGTTTTGAGCGGATGCAAACTGAAACATCCAGCAATTCCGAAAGATCCGATCCTCTTCTTGCGGTATTCCGCCCCGACGGATTGGGCGGCATCCTCGATAATAGGAAGATTGTGTTTTTCAGCCAGCTCCAGAATCGGGGTCATATCCGCCGATTTGCCCGTCAGATGCACCGGAATGATGGCTTTCGTGTTCTTCGTAATTTTTTCTTCTATTTTGTTGGGATCAAGATTGAGGTCTTCCCGGATATCCGCAAAAACAGGCCGGGCTCCCGTAGCGACGATTGCGGAGGCCGTTGCCAGAAAGGAATTTGGGGCCGTAATGACTTCGTCGCCGGGACCTATACCGCGGGCTTTCATGGTTAAAAAGAGGGCATCGGTTCCGGAATTGACCCCGATCGCATATTTGCTGCCGCAGTAGGCGGCAAATTTTTTCTCAAACTCTTCCACTTTGTCTCCCAGAATGAAGTCTCCTTGAACGAGAGACTGCTCGACAACGGAGAGGATTTCTTCCTTCAGTGCCCGATGCTGTCTTTTGAGATTGATGTAAGGGACTTCTTGCATTTCTTAAAACGGGCCTTCGAACTCGATCTGTTTTGGGGCTTCGGCTCCTGCGATGGATCGGAACTTACTCTCCAAATTTTTAGGCAATATTTTTTTGACGGCGTCGATGATGTCGCGATCATCAGGGTAATAAACCTTCTCCAGGCTGTAACTGCATGGCGTGGGGCAATCCGGAAGCCCTATTCGGATAGGGGCATTTTTTAAAAAGGGGAAGGCCTCTTCCACAACGCGACTCGTTATTTCAGCCGAAACACCGAATTGTTTCCAGCCCACGTCGCAAACAATCAACCTTCCCGTTTTTTTCACGGAGGCAATGATAGAATCGCTATCCAGGGGCCGCAGCGTCCTCACGTCAATCACCTCGGGATGGATGCCAATTTTTGACAGCGCGTCACTCGCCTTGAGAGCCTCTTCCACCATTTGAGAGATTGCGACGATGGTCACGTCATTTCCGACCTTCAGGATATTGGCCTTTCCCAACGGCACTTCGTAGGGCTCGGCCGGAACGATTCCGGCAGTCTGATAGAGATTGCGATGTTCTATAATGATGACGGGTGAGGGATCCGCCAGGGCGGCCATTAAAAGTCCCTTCGCATCATAAGGCGTCGCGGGCATCACCATTTTTAATCCGGGTATATAGGCAAAAATGGCATGAAGGGCTTGCGAATGTTGAGCCGCTTGTCCCCATCCTCTCCCGATAAGGCTTCGAATGGTCCAAGGTACCTGTTCATTATGCATGTATTTCCATTTCGCCGCGTGGTTTACGATTTGATCGAGCGCCAAAAGCAAAAAATCATTCCGTGCATGAACCATCAAAGGCTTCATGCCGTTCAAAGCGGCTCCCGTGCCCCAGCCGGTTAAGGCATTTTCCGACAACGGAATATCAAACACCCTTTTTTCTCCAAAGGCTTCATAGGCAGTTCGTGTCGTGCCGAAAATTCCTTTCGGATCATCCACACCCTCTCCCATGACGAAAATCCTTTCGTCCCTCTGCATCGCCTGCAGAGTGGCCTCTCCGATCGCTTCACAATACTTGAGTTTTCTCATGACAAAAGGGACCTCAACAGATCGACTTCATCAGTTCCTCGGGTCCAGGCAATGGGCTTTCTTTTGCAAAAGCGAAGGCCTCCTTGACCGTCCTGTCGATGACTTCGTGAATTTCGGCTCTCAGCCCATCACTCAAGATGCCCTCTTTGGCCAATTTTCCTTCAAAGAGAAAAATGGGGTCCCGTTTTTTCCAGAGCGCGAGTTCTTCTTTAGGCCGCCAGTCAAATTCCGTGTCGTCGCCCGGTCCGACATGTTCGTGCCATCTGTACGTTACCGCTTCGATGAAAAAAGGTCCGTTGCCGCCACGAGCCGTTTTAACGGCCTGAACCGAAGCGTTATAAACTTCTTCCACATTATTGCCGTCGATTTTTACGGAGGGGATGCCGAATATTTCGGCACGTTTATAAATATTGTCCGCAACAGCCTGCCGCTTTGAAATGTGGGATTGGACTGCATAAAAATTGTTCTCGCAAACAAATACCACCGCAAGCTTTTTAAGGGCGGCAAAATTGAGGCTCTCATAAAAAACTCCCTCCTCGGTGGCCGCATCTCCAAAGAAAGACACGGTGACTTCGTCTAAATTCCTCATCTTCGAAGCCAAAGCGACACCGACCGAGATTGGGATTCCACCGGCAACAATGGCGGAAGAACCCAAGTAGCCCACCTTTGGAGACGACAAGAGCATGGATCCGCCCTTTCCTCGGTTTGAACCGGTCACCTTGCAATAGAGCTCAGCCATCATTTCCCTGGGATCACCTCCCCGGGACAAATAATAACCATGGCCCCGGTAATAACCGAGGACTTTGTCCGTCTTTTGTAGCGCCAGAGAAACACCGGTGGCGACGGCCTCCTGGCCCGTATACAGGTGCGTGGGCGAACACATTTTCTGTTCCCCGTAGGCCTCTGCAATTGCGGTCTCGAATTTCCGGATGACCACCATCATCCGGTACATCTCGAGACAAAGTTCTTTTGGAATATTTTTCAAGAGACTCAGTCCATCTCCAGAAGCGCCCGGCCAGCAATCTGTCCGGTCGATAGCTTTGTCATCGCTTCGTTGATTTGGCCCAGCTTGAAACGGTCCGTGATCAGGCGGTCTACTTTTAATTTTCCTTCCTGATAGAGTGACAGATACCTGGGAATATCACGATCCACGTCGGTTCCTCCGCCGTGGGAACCGACCAGCCTCTTGCCGTAATTCATCAAATAAGCGTCGAAGGATATCTTTTTCCCGGGAACGGCCGCCAAAACCACATATCCCGTATCCTTTTTTGTGCACAGATAGGCTTGTTCCATGGCGACCGGATCTCCCGAGGTTGAAATCGCATAATCGGCGCCGTGCTCACCCGTCAGATCCTTGATCGCGGGGAGAAGATCGGTCTCTTTCGCGTTGAGGGTGTGCGTGGCTCCGAGTTCTTTTGCCAAACGCAGTTTTTCATTTTTAATGTCGACCGCGATAATCTTTGATGCGGAGACCAGTGAACTTGCCATGATGGCACAGAGTCCGACTCCTCCCGCCCCAAATACGACCACCGAGCTTCCAGGCACCACGCGGGCCTGATGAAAAATGGTTCCAAAACCGGTGGGAATGGCGCAACCAAAAAGAGCGGCGACATCGAAAGGTACTTTTTTGGAAATGGGAGTCAGCCGATTTTCGGAAATGATGCTCTTGAATTGAAAAGTGGTGATGTTTCCAGCATTGACCTTCTTTCCATTCCATTGGTACTGAGGTATCGGTGCATTGATCCCCGTCCCCTTGAGCCAACAGGCGACGATATGATCGCCCGGCTTGACCCGACTGACGCCCATCCCCACCTCCTCCACGATTCCGGACGCCTCGTGACCCAAAAGGTGTGGAAGATAAGGGTCCTCGCGAGTTCCCCAATACTCGTCCAACTGTTTTCCGCAAATACCGGTGGCCTTAATGCGGACAAGGACCTGTCCGAACTGTAATTCCGGAATCACAACATCATCCACCGTGAGCGGCGCGTTTAATTCCGTCAAAATGGCAGCTTGTGTTCTCATCACTCCTCCTGAAACTGTTTTATTTCCAGTTGTTTTTGTAAAATTTTTTGACCGTAGATATCATATAGTCAATTTCCATTTCGGTCAGATGCTGATGGGCCGGAAAAGTGATGATGGAACCGCAATCCCTCTCCGTTTTTGGAAACATTCCCCTCTTGTACCCAAGAGGTTGACAACATTTCTGATAGGGGAGAGGGATCGGATAATGGATTTTGGCTTCGATCCCGTTCTGGACACAATAATCCAGGAGTTGGTCGCGTTTTTTCGCGCGCACCATATAAAGGTGGAAGACATGTCGGATGTGCGGGCGTCTTTGAGGCACCTCGATGAAATCGCCCAGCTCGGAGAAAGCCTGATCCAGTTTACGGGCATTCGCTATTCTTTGATCGGTCACGCGTTCCACATCGTCGATCATCCTCAGGGCTACCACCGCCTGCAGGGTATCCAGCCGACTGTTCAAGCCGAATATCTCGATTTCATCGCGGCCCACCAGGCCGTGATTTCTGAGAAGCCTCAATTTGCGGGCCATTTCATCCGAATTCGTCGTTGCCATTCCGCCGTCCGACCAGACGTTAAGATTTTTCAGGGGATGAAAGCTGAACCCTCCCGCGGCTCCGAAGGAGCCGGCCTTTTTTCCGTCAAAAGAGGCATCGATGGCACAACAGGAATCTTCCACGACCGGCAAATCATGTTTTTTGGCGATCTCCATGATCTTGGGCATGTCGGGACAATTTCCCGTAAAATAGACCGGTAGAAGCGCCCTCGTCTTGGGTGTGATGGCCGCCTCGATTTTATCGGCGTCGATGACATAGGTATCATCGACATCCACAAAAACAGGATTGGCACCGACTCCGACGATGGCCCCCGCCGTCGCGATAAACGTTTCGGCTGAAGTGATCACTTCATCGCCGAATCCGACACCCAATGCCTTCAATGATAACATCAGCGCGTCGGTTCCTGAATTGACGCCGACAGAATGTTTCACCCCGATCAGGGAGGAAAATTTCCCTTCAAACTCCTCTAATTTTTTCCCCAAAGTAAAATCGCCCGTTTTCACGAACTTCCTCAGATCATCAAAAATGAGATCCGGGGATTCGAATTGTCGACTTAAATAGGAAAAGGGAACTTTCATTTTATTCCTTTTTTCCCCCTGCGAGGTGTTCCATCCTGTCTTCCAATATTGCATGGATAAGGGTGAGGTGTGTCACTTCCACGACTCCGTAGGAAGAGGAGGGCACGTAGAAGTTCAGATCGCCCATCTTCTTGAGAGGATTATCGGCATTAAAACCCGAAAAGGTAATGGCGCGGCACTTTTTTTGTTTTGCGGCCAGGACCCCATTGAGAATATTCTGAGATTGGCCGGAACTGCTGATAGCGATCAGGACGTCTCCTTCGTCAGCGAAGCTTTCGATCGGTGTTGAGAACACATGCTCATATCCCAAATCATTGGAGAGGGCCGTCAGAAGACTCGCATCGTTAAAGGCCAGGGCTTTGAGTTTTCCGTTTTTCCAATAATCGAGGGCCTGATGGCTTGCAATGGCGGCCGATCCTCCGTTACCGATAAAGAGAAGCTTGCCGCCGTTATCACAGCAATTCTCAATGATCCCGATTGTTCGTGAGAATCCTTCGCGAACAGAAAACACCTCACCGCGCACGTCAAAAACAAGAGTTTCCTTGCTGTTCGTCGAAACAAGATCGATAAATTGGGTTGCGATTTTTCCTCGTTCCATAGTGTTTTCTTATAACCCCAGTTTTATTTCATGAGATAGGTGATGAATTTATACAACTGGGTTGGGTCAATGGGATCTCTGTTGCAAACAGTCTCGACGGCCAATGCTCCGACGCAATTTGCCACAAAACCGACCATTCTTCGATCATAATCCTTATAAACACAGGGAGCTGTGATTGAAAACAGGGCATCTCCGGCACCCGTCCGGTCCACAACTCGCTTGCTGAAAATGGGAGTCGAATAGGCATCTCCCTTGCCGTCGAATAAGATATTGCCGTTCGCACCCAGACTGACCATAAAATCCTTCGCCTCCAGCTTTCTTTTGATGCTCTCCGCAATGACCTCCACTTTCCCGTACTTGGAGTGTGCCGCAAATCTCAATTCCGGCTCATCGAGACAAATGTAATTTCCCCTTTTATAGGTGGTGACCGGATTAAATCCCATGTTGGCGCTGTTACTTTGTGTATTGATCGCCAGAAATTTACCGGAATCGTAGAGAAGCTCCTTGAGTCTTGGCGTCATCATACCATGACCGAAATCACCGACGACCACCAAGTCCGCATCTTCTATCTTTTTTATCAATTGTTTGACGACTTGATTTTCCGTTTCCTTATTAAGGTATTCGTCGTTTACAAATTGAATTTCAAACATCTTTTTGAATGAACTTCCCTCTCTTTCCACAAAACGGCGCTTAATAATCGTTGTTCGATCATCCGCGATGATCGGAATGAATTCGACGTTGGACGCCAACTTTGACCGGAAGTATCTTTGGTGCTCCTCTTCATTTCCGATGATACTGATGAGGCTTACCTGGCGGCAAAAATTTGCTAAGTGATTGGCGATGGCGAGAGTCCCGCCGGCAAAATCTTCTTCCGACTGATGTTTTACCGCCACGATGGAATCCTTGGGCGTTTTTGCCAAAGGCTGGCAATAGTGATATTGGTCCAAGATCGCCTCTCCAAGAACCAGGACGTTTAAATCTTTCAGCCCTTTCAGACAGGCGATGATTTCTTCCGAGGTGAAATATTTTTTAAAATCCTGCAAGTAAGCGCGTGTCTGCGGCGCATGATCCTGAAAAAAGCTGTTGATGAGGGTGCTGGAGCTGAACATCTCCTCGTCCGTGTAAACGACCTGGCCGCCGGCATCTCGAACAGCACTGACCTCGAGGGCAATATTCCCGGTAATATCCTTTTCATTCTGCGCGTAATCAGAACCTTTCGCATAATAATCGGGCTTTAACTCCTTGATGGTTTCAATGGCTGTGGGCCATTTATTCAAAGCGACGTAGTCAACCGCCTCCAGGCTTGCGATTGTTTCCAGCCGAAGTCTTTGGTTGAAGTAGGGCCTTCCCGGCCCCTTAAAGACAAACTCATCTCGTGTCAGGGTGACGATCAAGACATCGCCTTTCTTTTTTGCCGCCTTGAAATGGAGGATATGGCCCGGATGAACGAGGTCGAATACGCCATGGCACAAAACAAGTTTTTTGCCCTGGCTTTTGATCTTTCCGGCGATTCCTACAAGCTCATCAAAAGGTATGATTTTTGGCGAAATGTCCAAGGGCTGCCTCTTCTCTTTCTTCTAAAAAAATTTTCCCGGCCGCAATTCTGTAGATTCGATCGCAGTGATCCAGCAAGTCATGGCGATGGCTTACAATAATCACCATTTTATTAGCTGATATTTCCTGGATAGATAACGCAATATCTCTTTCTGTTTCTGCATCGAGAGCCGAAGTCGGTTCGTCGAAAACAAGCAATTTTGGATCCGCGTACAGGGCGCGCGCAATCCCTATCCTCTGCTTTTGGCCGCCGGAAATACGAACGCCGCGCTCTCCCACAAGAGCATCCAGCCCTTGAGGTGATGATCGGATAAATTTGTCCAGCCGTGCCAGTCTGAGAACGTCCCATACTTTTTCATCATCGATTTCCGGATCCTTGAGTCCGTAAGCGATATTGCGCCTGACCGTATCATCCAATAGATAGATTTCTTGGGGCACGTAACCGGCATATCTTTCAGGCTTCGATCCATTTTGATGCAGATCCATTCCGTCAAGACAGATCGATCCTTTGGTGGGCTTAATGAGACCCAAAATGAGGTTTATCAATGTTGTCTTTCCGGCCCCTGTTTTTCCAACAATGCCGACTGATTCATGGGCACTCACACTCATATTAATATGTTTTAAGGCATCTTCCTTTGACCCCGGATATTGAAAGCTGACCTCTTCCAAATGGAGACCTGACTTCGCGACATTCGGGAGTTTTTTCAGCAAAAATGGTTTATCCCTTTTCTCAATATTAAGGGATTCCAACTCATGAAACACGATATTGAGGGCAGGGGCGCTGTATCGGATATTTGTGATATTACCTAATATGCGATTAACTGCAGGCATGAGTCGCATCCCTGCCAATGTGAGCATGGCAAGTAATGGAAGAATATTGGACGCGGATTGTTTATACCAATGCATGGCAATCATCAAAAATAACATTCCGGTCACCGCCAGTGTTTCGAAATACAACCTCGGCGTTTGGCTCAGAGAACAAAACTTTGATTCCGCAAAAGCATATTGTTTTGAAGATTGATTGAACGTATCAACAAAGAAAGACTCCCGTCCCAAAACCTTTATCTCTTTTATTCCCCCCAAACCTTGATTGATCCAACGAATCATTTTGCTGGAAGCCTCTTGTCGGATAACTCCGTAAAGAGACAATCTCTTCTTTAAAATCCAGTTAAACAGACAGGAAGAAAAACAAAGTAAACTAAAAGTAACCAGTGTCACTATGGGTGCCATCAACATGAGTAAAGCGGACACGGCCAGGATCATAATGCAATCCACCACGGTCGCCAATATGGGACGCATCACGTTATTCATCGCCGTAGCCACTTCATATTTAATGTTGCGAATGAGATCCGCCGTGTTTGCATTTAAATGGTAGGAATAGGGGGCCTTCAAGTATTCTTCATAGAGCTTTGTTTCCAAGCGCGCCTGATTTTCAAAGACGAATTTGTTCGACACGATAACCAAGTAATATAAAAATCCATTTTTTGTGATCGAGACGATGATCAGCCCCAGCGCCAAAATGGAAATGAATCGCGGACCGAAGGCATTTTTTCCGTGGACGACCAGGCTTAAAAAAATCCCATTGCCGTTTGGAGTTCCTCCTGGATCCGTAATGATTGCGATAAACGGCGCGATTCCTCCGATCGCCATTGCTTCTAAAATGGCTGCAATCAGCATAAAGAAAATAAGCAGGAAGAGAAACTTTCGCTGGTCCTCAGGAATCAGAGCTTTGCACATGTAGAATATTTTTTTCATCGGTTTGTCAAAACAATATCCACCGCCTCCACAAGATTTGAAACATTAAAATCGGCCGCCCGGCAATGGCTGTAAGGGTATTCGATCAAGACGGTTCGGCACCCCGCCGCCCGTCCCGCATCGATATCTCGCCAACGGTCTCCGACAGCAAAAGAATTTTTCAGATCAATGCCCCACTTTTCCTGAGCTTCAAAGATCATTCCCGGATTTGGCTTGCGGCAACGGCAACGGTGATGATCGTCATGATGACAGACCAAGAGATCGTCGAGTGCAATCCGGGATCTTAGAACCTGGTGCATTTGATCGAGAACGGCAACGGGCAGCAGGCCGCGTGAAACGTCCGGCTGATTGGTGAAGAGGATACAGAGAAAGCCGGCCTGTCGGAGTCGGTCAATCTGCCTGGGGGCATCGTCAAAAAGTCGGAATTCATCCAGTGTCGTCGGGCCAAAAAAACGGTCGTCACGGACAATCGGTTCCACCAAGACCCCATCCCTATCGAGAAAGACCGCTCGTTTCACGGGGCCAGGTATTCGAACCATGTCTTGGTGGCCCGCGCAATGTTCTCCGGTGTCCAGAGGGGGGCCTTGGCCCAATCGTCGATCTGCTTCATCATGACGGCGACCCCTTCTTCAAATGAAACCTTCGGTGACCACCCAAGTTTCTTTTGGGCCTTCGCAATGTCGGCCCAGGTGCAATCAGGCTCCCCGGGACGTTTGGGAACATAAACGACCGGCCCTCCGAGTAATGTGACCAATCGATTGATCGGCTGCGGGTTTCCCGCCCCGATATTGAATATCTCACCGGAGGTTTCGGTCCCGGCGGCGGCATAAAAGGCGCGAACGAGGTCGGTGACATAAACGAAGTCCCGTTTTTGAGTCCCATCGCCGACAACAGTAAACGGTTTGTCTTGAAGCTTTTGTGCGAGAAAAACTCCAAAGACGGCTCCATAAGCCCCCGAGGTTCTGGAGCGCGGGCCATAGGCATTGAAAATGCGGAGGCTGTTCACCGGGAGGCGATAGACTTTGTGCCAGTGGAGGAGGGCCTGTTCCCCGAGATTTTTACTCAAGGCGTAAGGGTATTCGGTATTGACCGGGGCGTTTTCCGTGGTCGGGAGTTCCTTGGCCAGGCCGTAGCAGGAAGAAGAGGCGGCATAGACGACCTTTTTGACGGTTCCGGCATGTCGGGCGGCCTCGAGGACCGCCACCGTCCCTTGAACATTGGCTCGGAGATATTCACGCGGATTTTCGATGGAAGGAACGATGTCTCCGATCCCGGCAAAGTGAAAAACGTAATCAACGTCCTTGAAGAGGGGAGAGTCCTCCTTGAGGTCGCCGATATCCGCCTTCTCCACAATACAGCTTTGATTGTTCGCGTGGTGCTTGAGATTATCGGGCCGTCCGGTGATCATATTGTCGATGACACGAACTTCAAACCCCTCATTCAAGAGGAGATCGACCATATGGCTCCCGATGAATCCGCATCCCCCCGTGACAACTGCGCATTTTTTTGATGGGCTATTTTTCATGGGAACTCGCTCAGTTGAGAAGCTCGGACCGCCTTCACATTGAAATAACGATTATCCGTGAAGGAGTCCTTGATCTTCCCGGCACGAAAGGCACGACACAGATCAACAACGGCATCCTCCAGTGTTCTCTTGGGCGTCCAGCCGAGTTCTTTTTTGATCTTCTTCGAAGAGACATGGTACGATCGGATGTCGTCGCTCGGGGCGGTATCAATCGTGATCGGTTTTAATTCCGGCATCTCTCGTGAAACAATCTTTTGGACCATCTCCGCCAGTTCCGCAACGGTGAAATTTTCATAGCCGGCATTGAATGTCTTCCCGGCGATTTTTCCCGCAGGCATTTTAAGAAGCTCCACATAGAGATCGGAGATGTCATCGATGTGAATGTTGGGTCGTTTCTGTCGGCCTCCGAAGACGGTGATTTTCTTGTGGTTGACGGCGTGGTTGGTGAGAATGTTCACCGTCAGGTCGAGACGAAGGCGCGGAGAATAGCCGCAAACCGTCGCAGGACGAATGGTGACCGTCGTAAAATCGTCCGATTGATATTTGAAAAGGTGAGGCTCGCACATCCCTTTGTATTTATTGTAGTCGGTGATGGGAACCAGAGGGTGGTCTTCCGTCACCTCCGGAGCCTCACTGACTCCATAGACGCTGGAGGTGGAGGCATAAATGAAACGCTGAATCCCGCTCTCCTTGGAGAGTTTCACCATCGGTTCGAAGCACTCATAGTTGATGGAGCGACTGAGTGCGGGATTTAACTCAAAACTGGGGTCATTCGAGATACAGGCCAGGTGGATAACGGCATCGCCCCCCTCGACAACCGACCTGAGGAGTTCTTGATTCCGGATATCCCCTTGGATCGATTCAAGTCCGGGATGGCCTTTGGGGAGATAGTCTCCAAACAGGAACAGATCAATCACCCGGACCTTGTATCCTGCCGCCAAAAGTTTTGAGACGAGGATAGTTCCCACATATCCGCCCCCGCCTGTCACAATGACTGTCTTGATTTCTTTCATCGGACTTTCCTCCGTTCGAACGAGCTACCGCCCTTAAATCCAAAAGGATTCCTTTTAAATTTCATTAGGTTAGGCCAAATTGTGGGCCTACAAATCGATCGTGAGAACCTGCTTCACCAGGTTCGAATCTTTTCCAGGACGCGGATGACATTCCCGGAAAATTCTTCTTCAGGCGGTCTGATCATTAAATTCAGAACAATGGAGTCCGGCTGGTTCCGATCCGTTTCTTCCAGACAAGCGGATGTATTGCCAAGGGAGCTTTTGAAAGTCGACTCCAACAACTGCCTCAGCTCTCCGTTCCCATGAATAGAAAAATACCTGTATCCATTCGTATGGAGTTCCTGAAGCATCTGGACCAGCTGAGTTTCAATCTGTTTGAATTTTTGGATAGTTTCGTTCGTATCAGCGGAGGTGATTCTCTCGCTTTCACTGAGACCGAGCGGCGTCAACAGGTATTCCACCTTTTTCTTATTGAGATGATTGATCCGGATATAGCCTTCACGGACGAACTTTCGAATGATGATATTGACAAGTCCCAACGACAAACTGGCTGATTTTGCAAGATCTCTCTGAGAAAGTATCTTATTTCCACCGATACTCTCTAGGAGCTCGATTTCTTTTGGAGAAAGAGTGGCCACGAAAATTGTTCTTCCTTCTGAACGTTCAAAGAGTGGACTTCCTATTAGATTCAAATCGAATATACAAGGGGAAAAACGTCCGGCGCACCCCCCCAGCGGACGGGGTGATTATCCTTTGACTTTTAAGCGATCTGCAAGGATAGAAACATTTAAAGGAGCGGGCGGCGCGTTGATCAGATTCCATAAAATCAGTTTGTCCTTCAGATCCGTTTTTTATTTTTTCTTTGCTTCGGCATTTTTATTTTTCTTCTACCGATCGATCAGCCATGAAATTGCGAGTCATGTGTTCGAACAAGATCTTGTGTGGTTCATGCCGAACTTTGTGTGGCAAACACGGGATCTGACTCCCCTCGGTTTCATCAAATACATCTTTTCCCCTTTATGGTGGTTTTTTGATCCGATTTCCGCCGCCTACTTTTTTGTTTGTCTTCACTTTTTTGGATTACAAGTAAAATATTTTATCGAAGTCGCCCTATGGGTACATGTCTGTAATGCTTTTCTGTTTTACTTGTTATGCCGAAGAGCGAAGTTGTCTTTTCAAGTCGGTTTTTTTTCAGCCCTTTCCATGCTTTTCTTTTTTGCCCAACTTCATGCCACCCTGTGGCCGATGGCCTTCCAACATCTCATCATCGTTTTTTTTGTTCTTCTGGGGCTTAATCTTTACTTAAAGACCGATGATCTCATGGTGAGGGATCAAAAGTTTAGAACCTATTGGCTTCTCTCTTTCTTTGTCAATCTTCTGGCCTCTTTTTGCAGGTTTAATGTCGTGGCGCTCCCCATCATGATGTTGGTGCATATTTTTTTCTGTTCGATTGACGATTCACAAAAAATAAAAAAATTAAAAGTGTGGCTTCCCGTTGTTGCGATTTATTTAGGACATCCTTTTTTTCGTCTTTTTCACGCGGGAGACGACAGGCTGGGCTTTTATTTTACCTCCTGTCCTTATTGGCTGTTTGTCTGTTTTGGATTGGCCGCGTTGTTGGCCGCTTTCTATGGGTTCAAGGGGTACGTAAAATTAAAAAAGCGTCTGCCGAAAAGTTTTGAAAAGTATTTTCTTCTTGGCTGCGTCCTTTTGGTGGCCTGTGCCGTTTTCCATTTTAAAACATTCACCAATAATGCTTTTGCCATTGGATATTCGGTACTCCTTCCTTTCACGGCCTGCTTCAAGGCATTTTTAGAACCACTGCAAACGGCGCAATGGGTGACCTCGACCTGGGTCTATTATCTGATACCGACCCAGGCCTCCCTTGTCAGTTATTTCCTGATCGCCGTAGGTCTCATTTATTTTATTTTAATTTCATGGAAGGAGCATAGGGCGCTCCTCGTACTCCTTGTTTGGTATCTTATGTGTTACGTTTATCTGCGGAATCAAGACCCCATTCGGAGCCGTTATTTTATTTATTTAGCTCCGATATTTTCAGTCATTTTTTGCGTTGTTTTCATTCGCTTGATCGGTTTTCTGTTTTCAAATCTTAAAATCTCCGCCTCTTTTTGGAGAAAAACAGAAGAGGCCGTCATCGCACTTTTGTTTGCATGTCTGTTCCTCTCGAACATCGCAGCCGTCAAATTCTCCCTTTTTCGGGGCAGACTCGTTAATGTTTTGTCCTCTTATGAATACATCAAAGGAGCCACCCTCATCAAAGAAGATCTTCAAAAGATTTCTAACTCCAAAATAAAACCCCAACAAATCGTGATTCTCAACGTCTTGCCGATTCCTTTTCGGGAGCGTGGACTCCAGGCGATCACCGAGGAACCAACGGATCGTTATTTCAATGCCAAGGCCGTTTTCAGCCAGATTTTCAGTGACAAGAATTATGTCAACGTCTCATTCCAAAAATCACCGGAGTCAGCAACGCCTCTGATGACCTATGTTTTTAACCGGGAGAGATTGGAAAGAGAGGGGAGGCCGATCGATCCTTTTTTTGTGAATTTTGATTTGGCCAAAGAGCAGCTGAGAAATAGGCAACTTCTCCCGGCCAAAGAGTCGTTTTTAAAGGCGATTCAAAGTCGGCCTTTTTTATTTCGATATCTTCTCGGCGACATGAACTTCGGTGATTTAAGATGGCTGACCGATGGAGACAGCTTGAACGACTGGTTTCATAAGATGAAAAGAGAGATGCAGGACCCGGAGAGTCACTTGGACTCGAACACCCGACGCATTTTTGCCGATCTTCAAGAGGAGATCAACGCGACGGTAGAGTGCCTATTTTACTTGGCCTATTTAGAAAACCATTTTGGGAACAAAGAAAAAGAGACGGAGTGGATCAAACAGCTGAAGCTTTTAGAGACCAATGATGAACGTTTGCAAAGGCAACTGACGAAGAGTCCGGTCGTCACTTCGGATGCCTCATTCAAGTTTTATAGGGAACAAGTGTCGCAATATTTTCAATATAAAGAATGGCGATACCTAGAATGGATGCCCTACTCTACCTATTATGCCTTTGAGAAGTTTATGCTTCGGCTGATAACTCTCTAGGGAAGAGACTCTCATCAAGGAGGATGATCCGTATGGAGAGTTCCGAGTATAAGCTC
>Ga0209515_10002951_pt1 | contig 25028 bp, 17 predicted proteins | sample Subgroupgradi54m_FD_187454 | JGI IMG/M metagenome (GOLD analysis project Ga0209515, IMG submission 187454) | Subsurface groundwater microbial communities from S. Glens Falls, New York, USA - GMW60B uncontaminated upgradient, 5.4 m (SPAdes)... ... | reverse complement strand
GGCCAAGCGTCTCGCTGATGCCGGCGAAAATTCCTTTGCGATCACCCAGCGGCTTGGTGGGATCGGCAGGGGCGACTAGGCCATCAATAGCGCCTGCAATGGCCGAAGAGGCCAACCCGCCTAAGGTTGGGTCCAATCCTTGTGTGGCGAACTGAAGACCGACGCTAGCGGCTCCCCGAAGAAGGCCTTGGCCCATTGCGTCCAGCGTAGACTTCGCCGAATTCGCTGGATTGGCAATATTGCCAATTCCCGTGCTCAGCGTTATCCCCGCAAGTTGGGAGATGCGGGGATCGAGGCCGATGGTTTGGCCAAGTTTGGTGACGCCGTAGAAGCCGAGCTCGCCGGCAAGCGTGGGGGCCAGGGAGGTGTGCAGAGTGATTCCCAGTCCTTTCATGCCGTTGACGACCGAGCCGTCGGTCAGCTTGACGCCGGTCGTGAGACTACTGGTAATGGAGCCGATCCCAATGCCGGCGATCCCGGCCAGCGTTGGATCCAACCCTACCTTCACCAACCCAAGCTGTGTCCCGACAATCGCTGTGGAGGTGATGGCGCCGCCGATCACATCCTGCAGGAAATTAACCGATGGGCCAAGGGGATTGAGAGCCCCCTGTACACCCCCCGCCACGAAAGCACTCGTTAGTGAGGCGATGGTCGGGCTGACCCCTAAAGACTCCAGCCCCTGGGAGACGCCGAACTTCACGGCGGTCGCCAGCGCGAATTTGCCAAGGCCGGCGAGCGAGAACGTGGAGAGGCCGACCGCCGTCAGGATGCCCTGGCCGATCAGGCCCAGACCACCCAAAATCTGCCCAGCAAACAATGCGCTGAACCCTTGGCCGATCAAGCCGGCGCCAGTGAATAAAGATCCAAAGCCGCCAAAGAAGGCGCCGATCGAGCTGAAGACGGTGCCCAAGGCTGTGAAGATGCCGGAGAGAACGCCCCCCAGCGCGGCCAGAAGGCCCGCCACTGCACCGACGATGGCGCTGACGGCAGTACCAATGGAGGAGGCGATGGCGGCGATGATGAAAAAGAGTACGGGGAAGAAGGAACCGGTAATAGCTTGCGCTTCTCGAACGGTCAGAATCTGGTAATTCTTCGGTGGGGCCCGGGCGGATAACGCCGCCCCCTTCCAGCGTATTAAGAACTGCTCTTTAGACTGAGTCTGCAGCGTGCCGTTGGCTCCCTGGTTGGGCTCCTCATACGTCACCGTGCCGTCTGCGGCGATCGACTTCACCAGGATGTAATGATGTCCGTCCACGTGGGCGATGGCCGGGCCGGCGGAGAGAAGCCCGCGCAGATCTTCAAACGAAACCTGCACCGGCGTGGCGGAGCCGGCGTGAAGCTGGGCCACCCGTTGAAGCGCAAATAGGGAAATCTCCAAGTCACCCATCGTCTTCGGGTTGATCGTGCCCGTGAGGATGTCGATCAAAATGGATTCCTTGGCCAGCGTGAGCCGATCGACAGATTTTCCCTGCCCTGCCAAATAGTCCTTCAACGCCAGAAAAGCGGAGTGGCCAAAATGGGCTGACCTGGAATTCAGCCAGTCCAGGATCCTCTGGAGATCCGATCTGCTTAAGGGGACCACTTCGGAAGCAGAAAGCCCAAGTGAGCCGGCCAATGTGGCCTGATCCACCGGAGAAGCCTTCACGTACCGGTTGAGCCAGTCGGCCACTTGACCTTTGATGGCTGCCACTTCCTCAATCCGGGAAGAGTAATCCGATAAGGATTTGATTCGAGCAGTCAAGTCGGTCAGATCAATCGCCGCGGCAGAATCGGACCCGTAGCGGTCGTACAGCCGGTTGACCTCCTGCGTCAATTCGTCATCCGATGGGTTCCGCCCAATCACCGCCCGGTAGGTCGCCAGCACAATCGGATGGATCTCCTGCCGCAGAAGCGCTTTGGTCAGATCCGTCTCACGGTTTGCAATCTCTTTAAAAGCATCTGTGCTCTGTTTCTCCAAATCCTGCCGCACAGATCCCACTTGGCTCTCAAGTTCTCCCAAGGATTTTGCATATTGCTGGTCAACAGTCCCAAAAGAGTCCCGCACCTGGTTCATCGCCGCCCGGATTTGGTCCATCGCTTCGCTCTTCTGGCGCCTGGCCCTGCGGCCGTGGACGTTCGTCCTTTCCAAATCCTGCAGTTGCTTGTTCAAATTGTCCAGTTGGTCCTGCAACTGCTTACGAGATTGGGCAACTTTGTCTTGCAGATCTTGAATTGCCAATCCCTTGCGTTTAGCCAATTCCTCCAGCGCATCGGCCCGTCGCCGCGTCACCTCTGCCCGTGCCTGCAAAATCTGGCCATTCATCTCCCGACGGGCAGATACCAGCGTGATCTTGATCAACTGGCCGGAGCTGTCGTAGGCAAAGGTCGTCATAACTTGCCCTTGCGCATCCAACGTCTGAGTCGGCCGGCCGGATTCGTAAAGCGTCACCTGGCCGTTGGCTTGTTTTCGGCTGAGCAGCAGACCATCGGCGTCAAACTCCTGTTCCACAATCGCATCGGATGGAAAATCGGAAGTCTTCTCGGTACCATCCGGCAGAAGAAACCGGACCAACCGATGAACCGTTACCTCGGCCCCTTGCGGGTTCTGTAAGATTTGCAGCGCCTCCGTAGAGTTCGCTGCAATCTCTTTCAACCGGGCCGCCTGCGCTTCCGACAAATCCCGGCTGGTGTTTACCGCATACCGGGACCCATCCGCCTGCTCAATCTGCACAAGACGCCGATTGGAATCGTACATCCGGGTTACACCATTTTGGTCCGTGACTCGGGTCAAGTCCTTCTCGTACCGGTAGGTGAAGGTTTCCTTTGGCTTGCCTTGGTAGGTGACCGTCGCGGTGGAAAGGAGAGATTGCTTCGCTTCGCTTGCAATGACGGAGGTTGGCTGCGTCAGCTTGAGGTTATCTTGTTCCACCAAGCGGTTTAAGTTCACCTTGTCGGTCGGCAAATTTGTCTGGGAAAGAATCGGCTGGGACTTTTGGTTCAGCGTCAGCAGATCCTCAACACTGGCCCCGACACCCAGCGCGCTGGCTTCCTTGTCCATCGTCACCACCAGCCCATCCACCAACGTCTGCTCATTCAGCGAACCCCGGATCCACGGCATCACTTTTGACGAATCCACAGGTACATCCGCACTTACCGCCACCCATTCCCATGCCCCGGTCCCCTGCGGATGAACCGAGATCTGCGCGCTGCCCACCTGCAGCCCGACTTCCACTTCCTGCGCATGCGTCGTTTTCACCCACGCCCCGAAACTCACCCGATGCCCGCGCACCTGACGCAACGCCTGATCGCTCAACCCTGGGTGGAAGATCAACTCCGGTCGGTACCCGGGCACAACCGGCACCATCCGCAATGCCACGCGTCCTTCCTTGACATCCCCCTGCTCCCGCACGATCCGCGCCTGCTCCGACACGCTGGCCCAGTAGCCAAACCACCCGTACCCCTCTGGAGAGCCCACCCGCTTGAATGTCCGCTGCTGCACATCGCTCCAGTCCTCCACCGAGTCGGCTTCCAGCAACCCCCCCGGCAAGCTCATCTGCCACGGGATGGCACGGTTCCCCTCAACGATCTTCAATCCTCCAAGCTGCACATCCGGCCCTCCGGAGATCTTGACCACCGGGGCAATCTTCGGATCCCCCTGGAGGATCTGCTTCGTCAGCGACAGGAATTCCCACTCCCCGGAGCCGGAGTGATACCGCGACGTGATCGTCACCGGCTGCTGCCCACCGCTTAAGAGCAACTGCACCTGCCCGGCCTGGCTGGCCTTCACCCAGGCTCCAAAGGTCAGAATCTTCCCTTCATATGAGACCGGCAGATAGTTCGTGGAAAGTCCAAACTCCGCGGCCTTGGCGCCGGGTTGGATGACTGCTGCAACCTCTCCGGTCGGCGTCTGATCCGATGACCGGTGGATCCCCCCATCCCCCAGCCGCCACCCATCCGGCACGCCGGCATCTCCCTTCGACCAAACCAAGCTCCCACCCGGCAGAAGGTTTGGGCCAAGAGAAGCGGTCTGGCTGTATTGCCGGCCGTCGGTCAGCATGAGGGAGGTCACCTGTCCGTTTGTCACACCCAGTTGTTGGCCGTTGGTTAACGTGACCGTGGTTGTGGCCCAGGCATCCGGCGAGGGGGTGTGCTGGTAGGTGGCGACGGTCTTGTCTGAGAATGCCTGCGTCCCACTCACCGCGCTGTCCAAGGGAGCGACGTATCCAGCCGGGTTGCTCGTGTATTTGTAACTCGTCGCTGCGCCGTCCGTATCCGTCTGAGAGATCAACTGGCCGTCGCGGTAGCGCTTCACCAGCCCGCTTGCCACCTCTTTCGCCACCGTGATCTCCGTCCCATCCGCTTGGAATTCGTACGTGTACTCGTAAACCAGCTTGGCTCCCTTCAACACCTTCCGGATCTTGTCGTACGCATATTCCGTTCGAATCGCCGGTTCCGCCGGATCTGAAGGAGTTGCCACCGTGTTGACCAGCTTCCCAGCGCTGTCGTACGCGTACGAGATCACCGTCTTGTCCGACTGCGTCAGCAGGGTGAGACGGCCATCCTGGTAAACCAGCTTCGCGCCGTCCCCGCGCGTCGCCTCCTGCAAAACCCATTTGTCGGAATAAACTACTTTCGTCAGCGTCTCTGGCGGCACGGAGGAAGCCGCTCCCAGTGTCCCCACCCATTGGGCAGGCCGATCACCCTGAGCTGGTCGAAGGGTGATCGCATAACTCAACCCGCTGGAAAGTTTCAACTCGCTCGGCTGTCCATCCTTGTAAGTGACCGTCGTCCCGTCGGCAAGATGACTCTCAACAGGTTTGCTGTCAGCAATCTGCACAGAGGATCCGTCCGAAGTTGTCACGACACCGCTGAGGAGCTTGCTGTCAGCGCCGTACACGGCATCCTTCACCGTCGTCCCATTCGACGTGGTGACCGACTCAACCTTGTTCTCATTCACTTCAACCGCTGTTTTATCCGGCAGCGTCAGCTTCCTCAGCGCGCCGGTGGCATCGTATTCCCGCTGGATTCCCTGCCGGCTGCTGGAAAAGAGCCAGCTCCCGTTGCTGGAGTTGCTGCTGAGGGTATACGTCGTCACCGTCCCCTCCGGGGACACCGTCTCCGTCGGAACCCCTGCCTTAAACCGCAGCACCGTCCCATCCCCAAGCGTGGTGCTCGTTACTTCCACGGAAGAACCGGGTGCGTACGTCAGAGCCCGCGGAATCGAGTCCGGGATGACCGCCCCAAGCATCGCGTGCGGCCTCCGGTTCCGGTAATTCGGCAGCGGTGACCCCACCACCTTCACCCCAATCGCCGGCGCATCAAACCACCGCCCGGACACCGCCACCCCCTCCAAGGCAACTCGAGAACTCCCATCTGCGGCACTCTCCCGCTTGTAGGAATAAATCACCTCCCCTTTCCACACCTGGCTTAAATACCCTGCTGTGTAACCGATCGACTGCCCGTCCGGCTCTCGCACCTGGCTCAGCCGACCTTGATCGTCGTACACCTGCGTCAGCGGCCCGGTCGGCAGCGCGGTCGTGCGGGTGGTGCTGGTGACCTTGCCATCCGTCCCCAGCGTGTAGGTCACCTCCGTCTTCACTCCATCCGCAGCCATCTCGGTCTTCACCCGTCCATCCGACCCAAACTGGTATTCCGTCCCCAGCGGATCCACCTGCCGCACCACCTTCCCCCCATGGATCACCGACAGCGTCCCATCCGCCAACTGCAGCGTCCCTTCCTTTATGGAGCTGGTGGCGTCCACCTCCGGCCTCCAGACCAGGTCCTGTGCGGCATCCCGCGCCACCACCACCTTCCCTCCCACCTGCAGGGCTTCCACCCCTGCAGCCGATTTCGTCATCAAGCGGTCTTTCGCTTCCTGCAGGCCGGAGAGATATTTCAGAAGATCGGCGTCCGCATGCTGAAGACGCTGCGCCTGATCCGCAGAAACCCACCCGCCCTGCTCCTTGCGCAGCCACGTCGGCAGTGGATCCTCCTGCGAATAAGCCAAGGGGTTGGAAAACTGCAGAAGGATGAAAGCGAAAACAGTGAAAGAGGAGATGCAGCGAGCCGGCCATGTCCAGACGAAACCTCGACGCCAGGGTTTGGTGACCATTAGGATTTTTCCTCCTTGAAAGCCAGCAGACGTGCCCGCTGCTGAATCCCGATCCAAGAACGCTTCACGCGAAATTTCTGTTGGAATTCCTGCGAGATCTTTTGATAGACCGCCTTGCGGCGTCCATAAGGCAGTGCGCCCACCTGCGACTGGCGGATCCGTCGCGCCAAGTAGGCATCCTGTTCTTGGGTGTACCACTGGTTCTTCGACATGAAATTAAATTGATCTTATTGCAAATACAAGTCTAAACGAAACCTTCCTCTTTTGTCAACATAAATTTAAAATTATTTTAAATAAAATCAAAAACGGAAGGAGGGTGAACCGCAGAAGGGTGCTGCAGGTTTGTTTTTAGAAGTATTCTTCGAAGATCAGGCGGGCTCTGTCGAGAGAGCGTTCCCAGAAGGAGGTGGGGCCGGAATGGTTCTGCGCGGCCAACTGCCTGGCCGCGTAGCGCAGGAGGCCGACGGAGGTGGTATGCAGACTGCTGATCTCCACGCCCGGGTTGCGCTGGATTTCGCGGAGGGTGCCTAAGCGGACCGGCACGTTGAGGATGCTCTCGGCGGCTTCCAGGAAACCGTCCAGATGGGCCAGCTCTCCCACCATGATGACGCCGGCGGCCGACTCCCTGAAGGAAGCGCTTTCATCCAGCTTGTGGCGGACCCGGGCCAAGAATTCACGCGCCTTCGAGCCGACCAATTGCGCCACCTCCCCCTGCGGGAAGGAACGGACCAGGGAGCCGGCCTGCACCCGAACCGGCACCGCGGCCCATTCCGGGTGCTGGTCAATGCTCTTGACCTGTTCGAGGATCTGGCCGATGGAGGTGGCAGGGAGCTTGAAGGTCCGGCTGAAGCTCTCGGCCAAGTGATCGGTGCCCCAGGGGATCACAAAGGTTTCGCGCACCGCGCCGTCGTTGAAGATCAGGATCTCCGTCTGGAACTCACCGATCCGCACGAGGGTCACGCCGAGCTCCTGGTCCAGATCCAGCAGCACCGCTTCGGCCGCAGCCAGACCCGGCAGAATCAATTGGCCCACTTCGAGCCCGGCCCGGTTCAGCACCTTGACCAGGTTCTGCATCGAAAGGTTCTGCGCGGTCACCAGGTGCAGCTCCACGTTGAGCTTGGTGCCGGAAAGCCCCACCGGGTCTTTGATGCCGGCCTGCCCGTCCACCACGAAGCCCCGATCGAAGGCGTGCAAAATCTGGCGGTCGTAATCCAGCGAGAGCGTCCGACAGGTGGTGATCACCCGCTCCACGTCCTTCTTGGAGATGCCGACGGTGGGATCCGGGATCGGGATGGCGGCGGAGGCGTTGTAGCTTTTTAAATGCGTGCCGTGCACTGCAACGGCCAGTTTGGGAAGCCGAATCGAGAGGGCCTTCTCCACCTGGCGGGCCAACCGGGCCACCGCGTCGGAACACTCAATCGGATCGCTGAAGACCCCCTTCTCCATTCCCTGCGCCCGAACGGTGGCCAGCGCCTGCACCGAAAGCTGCTGTTGTTCGTCCAGGCGGCCGATGGCGAGGGTAAAGTGGCTGTCTCCCAGATCCAGCGCGGCGATGAGCGGGGTGTCTTTCATCGGCTCTTTTTGCTGTTCTTGGCGTAACTGATCACCGGATCCTGAAACCGAAGGTCAACGTATCGGGCTTCCTCGAGAATCTGCCGCTTCTGCCCCAGCAGATCGGCCAGATGCTGCCATCCCAGCGACAGGCCCTCGGCGGCGAACCGGATCTCCACGCCGGAATCCAGATAAAGGATCAGCTCGTTCCGGCTGCTGCGGATGCTGCCTACCCGATGGCCGGCCACACCACCCTGCACCCGGATCGCTGCCAGCAGTTCCGCGGCGCGCCAAAAGACCCGATCTTCGAAACTGTTCCCGATCCGCAGGGACCCGTGCAGTCCATTCAGGTAAAGGATCGGCAGGTTCGGGTACGGCGCCGCCTGCCCTGTGCCGACTACAACCCCTTCTTCGCTCACCGGGTAGTAGAATCGGTCCGAACGAACTTGGGCCAACAGCTCCCGCGTGCGCAGGGTGGCCACCAGGCGGTTGGGCAGGACGCGGCGCACTGCATCCACCTCTGCAGTCGGATACTTTCCCCGCAGCGCGTCGCTCACCCGCCGCAAATCCACCTGAAAGATGGAGACCGACGGAACCAGCCGGTAATGGTCCGGCGGCCGCTTGAGGTGCTCGGGCCAGCGAACCTCCAACTCCCGCACTTGAAAAAGGGGGCTGAAGACAACGTTGTGCGCCGTCGCCTGCACCATCAAAAAAAGAAATATCCCTGACGCGAGACTCAGACTAAAAAAGATCACTCCGCGTTTGCCGGAAGCGTTCCTGTCTCCTTTATCTCGCTGCATGGAATGTTCCTATTCTACCGCAGACAAAAGCATTCGGCGACACAACTCCTGAAAAGAGATTCCGGCCGCAGCCGCCGCTTTCGGAAGCAGACTGAGCTGTGTCATTCCGGGAATTGTGTTGATCTCCAACAAAACAGGGCCCCGATCCCGCGCCAGAATCATGTCCACCCGTGAAAAAGAGCGGCAGCCCAACACCTGATGGGCCTTGAGCGCCGTTTCCTGCGCCGACCGGGCGGCTTCCTCCGGCACCGGGGCCGGCACCAGGTACTCGGTCATGCCGGGGGTGTACTTGGCGACGTAGTCGTAGAAGCGCCGTTTGGGGACCACCTGCACCACCGGCAGAGGGCGGTCCTGCAAAATCCCGATGGTGATCTCCGGGCCCGGCAGATACTCTTCCAGAAGCACCTGATCCCCGTACCGGGCGGCCTCCTCGACCGCCGCCGGCAGCTGCTGGGGGTCATCAACGAGAGAGATCCCCAGCGAGGAGCCTTGGCACCCCGGCTTGACGATCAGCGGAAACCCGATCCGTTCGTGCCTCGACGAGCTCAGCACGAACGGCAACGGAGCCTCCACCCAGCGAGGGATCGGCAGTTTCGCCGCGGCCCACGCCTGACGAGAAGTGATCTTGTCCATCGCCCGACGGGAAGATTCGACGGTGGAACCGGTGTACGGGACCCGCATTTCATCCAAGAGGGCCTGAATCGCCCCGTCCTCGCCGAAAGGGCCGTGAAGGACGACAAAAGCGCAGGATAGCTTGGCCCGGCGCAGCTGTTCCGGAATCTGCTCCTGATCTTGAGCGAGCGGCACCAGGACCGCTGGCAATCCCTGCGCCGCCAGCGCTTCATGGACCGCCGCCCCGCTGCGCAGGGAGATTTCTCTCTCGCCCGAGGGACCGCCGCACAGCACCCCGATGGGGCCGTTCAACGCAGCGTGGTGGTTACCGCTCATGGTGAGCCTGTCGAACCATGACCGCTTGGCAGCACCTGCACCTCCAACTCCAGCGCAACGCCGAACTGCCGCTGCACCCGGTGTTGGACTTCCCCGATCAGCGCAAAGAGATCGGCCGCCTTTGCGTTGGCGATATTCACCATGAAATTGGCATGGCGCCTGGAGACCGCCGCCCCGCCGATCTGAAATCCTTTTAATCCGGCATGATCAACCAACCAACCGGCGGCATGCGGCCCCGCCGGATTTTTAAAGATGCAGCCGGCGCTCGGCGCGGTCCAATCCTGCGTTTTCTTTTTGAATTCCCAGAGCCGCTTCACCCGATCGGCGATCGCCTTCGGATCGTCCGGCGGCAAGACCATCTCCACCTCCAAAACAATCCGATCCGGCAGATGGCTGGACCGGTAGGCGAACCCGATCTGTTCCTTCGCAAGTGTGTGAATGTCGCCGCTGAAATCCATCACCGTGATGGAGCGGACGACATCGGAGAAGTTATGGATCTTCCCTTGGTCATCATGCGTCCCGGCGTTCATCCGGGTGGCGCCGCCCACCCGGCCCGGTACGCCGGCCAAGAACTCGACTCCGGTGAGCGATTTCTGCATAGCCCGCCGGATCAGCCATTCCAGCGGCAGCCCGGCACCGGCGGCGAGGCCATCGGCTGTGCGCCGGCACTCCTGGAATTTTTGCGAGCCCAGATGGATAACGAGTCCAGGAATTCCTTCATCCCGCACCAGGAGGTTCGCTCCGCCGCCGATCACCGTGACCGGCAACGCTGTATCCCGCGCAATCCTCAAAACCGCGCGAAGCTCCTCGGAATCCTGCGGCTCCACCCAGATCTCGGCCGGGCCGCCGAGGTGAAAGGTGGTGTGCAGGCGCATCGGCTCGTCGAACCGGACCCGCCCACCCGTCGCCGTCTTGAATTCGGCGTATGCGGGGACTCTACTGCGCGAGGAGCGCCGGCTTCTCAGGCCGTTTGCCGGCCCCAGCGTGGCCGGCTGCACTAATATCGAACCCTCGCTCTCCCGCTTTCCTAAACGAGAAAAAGAAGAAAGGAAGCGGGATCCGTGCCCGCTCGGGTTCTCAATTGCCTTCGAAGCCGGCGCTCCTCGCGCAGTTTCAACGCATGCGTTCGAACGAGCTTCCAACATTTGCACGAGGCGGGGGGCGAGTTCGCCGACGTTGCCGGCTCCAAGAAATAAGATGAGATCGCCCTCCATCGCCCCAGCGGCCAACCGGGCCAGCGCTTCCTCCGGCGACTCCAGCCGGGCATCCGGTTTCCCGCCGGCTTGAACCGCCCTCAGCACAACATCGCTGTCGATTCCATCCAGCGGCTCTTCCGATGCCGCGTAGATCGGCAGCAGGGTCACTTCATCGGCCAATGCGAAGCTGGAACCGAACCGGCTCAGCAGGTACCGGGTCCGGCTGTACCGGTGCGGCTGAAAGACGCATCGAATTCTCCGGCCTTTCCATCCCCGGGCCGCTTGAAGGGTGGACTGGATCTCCGCCGGATGATGGGCGTAATCCTCCACCACCATCACGCCGTTGACCTCTCCTTGGATCTGAAACCGGCGCTTGGCCCCTCGATAATTTTCCAGCGCCTGCCGGGCCGCTTTAAAATCGATCCCCAGCCCTTGACCCAGCGCAATCACCGCTAAACTGTTCAGCACGTTGTGACTGCCGGGAATCTGCAGATGAATCGTCCCGAGCGTTTTGTCGGAACGCAGGCAGCGGAACCGGCTCCACCCGGGGCCGATCTCCAGATCCGCGGCGCTGATCTGCGCCTCCGGGGAGAGCCCGTAGGAGATCTGGCGCCGCGAGTTGGCGGCGAGCAGACGCCTCACGCCCGGATCATCCGCGCAGCCGATCACCAGCCCGCTTGGGCTCACCCGATCGACGAAAGCGGCGTAGACCTCGATGATCTCTCCGAAATTCCGGAAGTAATCCAGATGTTCCTCATCGATGTTGGTGATCACCGCCGCATGCGGCCGGAACCACAAGAAAGAGCCGTCCGATTCATCCGCCTCCACCACGGCATACGGCCCATGTCCCGCCCGAACGGTGCCGTCGAAGGCCTCCACCTCCGCTCCGACGATCGCCATCGGGTCCCAGCCGGCGGCAACAAGCAGTTGGGCCGACAAAGCGGTGGTGGTGCTCTTGCCGTGCGAGCCGGCGACCGCCACCATCCGCCGGGGACCCACCAATTGGAAAATCATCTGGGCCCGATGCTGGACCGGAATCCCGCGGTTGCGGGCCGCTTTCAGCTCCGGATTCTGCGGGGTAATAGAGGAAGAGTAAACGACCCGCCCCGCCCCATCGACATGTGAAGCGGCATGCCCTTTCCAGATCGTGGCTCCCTTGGCCCGGATCTGCGCCAGCAGTGAACTCTCCGAGGTGTCTGACCCGGAGACCCGGTCCCCCTTCGCCAGCAAAAGTTGGGCGATCCCGCTCATCCCGATGCCGCCGACCCCCACCAAATGCGTTTTCATGCCGCTGCTTTCTCGACAACGCGAGCAAGACGCTCCACCGCGGATCCATCCGACTGGGCCTGCAACGCAGCGCGCATCTGCGCCAACCGGTCCGGCCGCTTCAGAAAAGCGGAGACCTTTTCCCACAGCGCCGCCGGCGTGAGCCCCGCCTCTTCACAGACGAGAGCCCCGCCGCAGGACTCCATCCAGCGGGCGTTGGCCAGTTGATGGCCGCCGGCATGCGGGTACGGAATCAGGATCGCCGGGACCTGCAGCGCCGTCATCTCGGCGATGCTGGTCGCCCCGGCCCGGGAGATCGCCATGCCTGCCGCCGCGTAGGCCATCTCCATCTCCTGTAAGAATCCGTAAACACGCGCCTCGATCCCTCGCCGATGGTACCTCTCTTCGATGGAAGAGATCTCCGCCGGGCCGGCCAGATGGATCACCTGGATCTCCTGCTGTTCCGGGACGGAAGCGCCCTCCCACATGCGCAGGGTCAACCGGTTGATCGCCTGCGATCCCTGCGATCCCCCCATGATCACCAGCACCGGGCGCCGATCGTCGAAGCCGAAGAATCTCCTCGCCTGCTGCGGGTCTGCCTGTTTCAAATGAGGGCGAATCGGGTTGCCGGTCACTTCCACTCGGGCCCGCCGGGAGAGAAAATCTTTGGTCTGAGGAAAACTGACGGCGACAGTATCCGTGAGTGATGCGAACCAACGGTTGGCGCTGCCGGGCAGCAGATTCTGCTCGTGCAGCACCGTGGGAATGCGACTCCTTCGAGCGATGAAAACCCCGGCGGCGCTCAAATAGCCGCCGAATCCGACGACGACGTCCGGCCGGAATTCCTGCAGAATCAAACGGATCTGCCGGACCGCTTTGAGTTGATGAATCAGGTAGCCGGGCCAGAGCCAACGCCACACAGGAGTGAACCGCTTCAGATCCACCCTCTTCCACTGCAATGGAGTCCGCTCATCCTGAGCTTGTCGAAGGAGAACGGACTCCACCGGGCGGGAGGTGGTCAGCAGGAAACAGGATGCTCGGCCCTTCAGATGTTCGGCGAGGGTCAACGCCGGAATCAGGTGGCCGCCGGACCCGCCTGCCACAAGCACTGTCCGCATCAGCCCTCGATCGCCATCCGCCGCGGGCGCGTGATGTTCAGCAAGACCGCCACGCCCATCAGGTTGACGATCAGGGCGCTTCCGCCGTAACTGATGAACGGAAACGGCAGGCCCTTGGTCGGGATCGCGCCGGTCGTCACCCCGACGTGAACCAGCGCCTCCAATGCCATCAGAAAGACGATCCCCAATCCGGTCAGGAGCCCGAAGCTGTCCGGCGCCCGGAGGGCCAGCCGGATCCCGTACCACACGAAGACAATCATCACCAACAACACCAACGTCGCCCCGACAAGCCCCAGCTCCTCCCCAATCACAGAAAAGATGAAATCGGTGTGCGCCGCCGGCAGGTAAAAAAGTTTCTGCCGGGATTCCCCTAAGCCCAGCCCGAACAGCCCGCCGGAACCCAGGGCCACCAACGATTGGATCAATTGGAAGCCGGCCCCTTCCGGGTCGGCCCAGGGATTCAAGTAAGCCAGGACCCGCCGAACCCGGTAAGGTTTCAGGAGAATGAGCCCGATCAAAAGAGGAACCGCCGCCAACCCAAAGCTGCCCAGCATCCCTCCCCGCACCCCGGCAATGAACAAGATCGCCAAGGCCACCACCCCGATGGCCACCGCCGAACCCAGATCCGGCTCGACGAGGACCAGCGCCAAGGTTGCGCCCAAGACAATCATCGCCGGCAAAACACCGGTGAAGAAATTCCGTATCTGGCCCCGCTTGCGGGTCAACAGGTCTCCCAGGTAAAGCATGAGGGTCAGCTGCGCCAACTCCGAGGGCTGAAGGCTGATCCACCCCAGCCGGAACCAGCGTCGGGCGCCCGACACCTTGTGGCCCACGCCCGGCATCAGGACCGCCATCAGCAGAAACAGCACCACCAGCATGCAGGGCTTGGCGCTACGGCGAATCTGATCGGCATCCAAACTCAAGACCCAGACGGAAAGAAGCAACCCCAGAACGAGATAGACCAAATGCCGCTTGAGAAAATAAGTCGCATCCCCGTAAGTCTGCGCGGCATAGATTGCGCTGGTGGAATAGATCATCACGATGCCGATGATGATCAGGATGAAGGTGGTGACCAAGAGGCCGCGCCGCAAAGATCGCATGGTCAGCAACTCACCGTCATTGCGAGGCCACCAAAGGTGGCCGCGGCAATCTCGATCTTAAAAGCGAGATTGCTTCGCTTCGCTCGCAATGACGATTATTTCCTTTTTTTTCCACAAAGCGGTTTACCGCCTCCACGAAGCGTTCTCCCCTCTCCTCGAAATCCCGGAACATGTCAAAGCTGGTGCACATGGGGGAAAGCAGGACCCAGTCCCCTTCGTCGGACATCTCGAAGGCGGCCCGGACCGCCTCTTTTAAATTGTCCGCCCGGACCTGCTGGACCTGCCCCTGCAGGGCGCTGCCGATCTTCGGTCCATCCTCGCCGATCAAGACCGCTCCTTTCAGCTTTCTGCGGAGAGTCTGCAGCGCCCGGAAATCGCTCCCTTTATCCCTGCCGCCGGCAATCAGGACGACCCGTCCGGGTGCCGCTTGAATGGCGCTCAAGCCAGCAGACACGGTGGTGGCCTTGGAGTCGTTGACGAAGGTGACCCCCTGGAAAGTGGCCACCCGTTCCTGGCGGTGCGGCAGGCCTCGGAACGACCGCAGAACCCGCGCCATGACAGCCGGAGCCGCTCCCAACAGACCTGCCATGCAGACAGCGGCCAGAGCATTTTCCTCATGATGCGCCCCGCGAAGGGACATCTCCTCCCGCCGGCAGACCGGTTCGGAGATCCACGGCAAGGTCAGCTTGACCCAGCCGTCTTCACAAGAGGCCCCAGCCACCTTTCGTTTCCGACTGAAAAAAAGGGGATTCCCTTGAATGCGATCCTTTAAAGCGGCGGCGCCGGGATCATCGGCATTCACAAGACCCCAACTATCCCCCCCTTGGCAGGCGAAGATCTTTCCTTTCGCCCCCTGATAATCGGCAAAGGAATGGTGTCGGTCCATGTGGTTGGTGGTGATGTTCAGGACGCAGGCGATCTCAGGGTGGAAGGAAAGGCTTGTCTCCAATTGGAAGGAGCTGACCTCTAAAACCACGAGGGTCGTCGGCCGGATTTTATCGAGTTGGCCGGTCAATGGAGCGCCGATGTTTCCGCAGACCACCACATCTTTCCCGGCCGCCCGAAGAATCTCGCCCAAGAGGGTCACCACCGTGGACTTGCCGTTGCTGCCGGTCACCGCCACCATCTTAGCCGGGCAGTACCAACTGCCCAATTCCAATTCCCCGACCACCGGAATCCCCAACGCGTCGGCCCACTGCAGCGGCGGCGCTTCACGCGGAACGCCGGGACTGACTACCAGAAGACGGGATCCCTCGATGAAGCTTCGGTGATGCCCGCCCAGCTCCACGATGGCGCCGGCGGCGCTCAGTTGTTCCACCGCCGCTTCCAATGCCGGCGTGCGGCCCGATTCCGTTACCCGGACAATGCAGCCCAACTCCAGCAGCCAGCGGGCCGCCGCCTCTCCACTGCGGGCGAGGCCCACCACGGTCACCGGCATTCCAGGCCCGGGGCGCCGAACCGGGATCCTCATCGGCTCATGCATTTTCTCATCACCCATTATCTTAACTTGAGTGTGCTTAAACTCAAGAGCACCAACACCGCGCCAATGATCCAGAACCGGATCGTCACCTTGGACTCCGGCCAGCCTTTGAGCTGAAAATGATGATGGATCGGCGCCATCAGAAAAATCCGTTTCCCAGTGAGCCTGAAGGAGGCCACCTGCACAATCACCGAGAGGGCCTCCAGGACAAAGATCCCGCCCACCAGCACAAGGAGAAGTTCCTTCTTAATCAGGACCGCCACCGCTCCGATCGCTCCACCCAAAGCCAGCGAACCGGTGTCCCCCATGAAGACGGTCGCCGGGTAGGCGTTGTACCAGAGGAAACCCATACTGGCACCGGTCAACGCCGCGCAGAAAACAGTCAGCTCCCCCGCCCCCGGCACATGCGGAATCAGCAGGTAGCCGGCCAGCACCTTGTGGCCGGTCAGGTAGCTCATGATCAGCAAGCAGAGCGCGATCATCGTCGTGCAGCCGATCGCCAGGCCGTCCAAGCCGTCGGCCAGATTCACCGCATTGGAGGTTCCCACCACCACGAGGACCGCGAAGACCAGATACACGGTCAGCGGAAAGACAAACGATCCTTTGAAGAACGGAAGCTCGATGGAGGTGGAGTAGTTGGGATCCGAAAGGATCACCCTGATAAATAAAAGAGCGACCAGTCCCTGCCAGAGCAGCTTCATCCGGGGGGCGACCCCGCGGCTGTCGCGCTGTTTGAGTTTCGAGAGATCGTCGAGGAAACCGATCAGCCCGTAGGCCGCCGTCACCACCACCGCGAGAATCAACCGGATGTTCAGCAGATCGGCCCACAGCAGCGTAGAGCCGATCAGCGCCAGCAGGATCAAAACGCCGCCCATCGTGGGGGTCCCGCCTTTATGCTGATGCAAGTCGTACAGCTCCCCCACCTCCTCTTTCTGGCGCAGCGTCTGGCCGACCTTCATCGCGGTCAACCAACGGATCACCGCAGGCCCCAGCAGCAAGGTCAGGAGGAAGGCGGTGATGCTGGCCATCGCCGCCCGAAAGGTGATGTATTTGAAAACGTTAAATCCGAACCACCAGTCCCTTAATGGGTAGAGGAGGTGGTAGAGCATGCAAAAATTTTCTCCATCTGCATTCCGCGGGATCCCTTCAAGAGAATCAGATCTCCCGGATGAATGATTTTCCTTACAAATTCGCCGGCCTCTTCCGAATCCTCAAATCCCCATGTGGCAGCGGTGGGAAAGCCGGCCTCGCGGGCCGCCTCCACAAGGTGCCGGCTCCATGGGCCGACGGTAATCAGCAGATCCACACCGGCGGCGGCAATCCACCGCCCAGCCTGCGCATGCAGGGCCTGGGCCTGCGTTCCCAATTCCAGCATGTCGCCGATCACGGCGACCCGCCGCCCTGAACAACCGGCCTTTTGGAAAACCTCGAGGGCCGCTTGAAGCGAGGTTGGATTGGCGTTGTAACTGTCATCAATCACCGTGCAGCCATCCAGCATCTGCCGGGTGAGCCGGCCGGCCAACGCCGGGACCGTCGCCAGATGTTCCACCGCTGAGGGAAGATCCCCCTCGAGCGCTTGAACGCAGGCCAGCGCCGCCAGGGCATTCATCAGGTTGTGCCGGCCCGGCAACGGCACCCTCAGCTTCCACTGGGCGTTCACGAGACAGCGGGATTCCCACGGGCCCAACTCGACCCGCTCCGCCCGCACCTGCGCCTGGGCCCTCGTCCCGTACCAGATTACCCGATGAGGCAACGACCGGCCGGCGTCCCACAACAACGGGTCGTCGGCATTGAGCACCACCGTCTTCTCACGGCCCATCCCCTCCCAGAGCTCCCCCTTGGCCCGTAGCACGCCGTGCAGATCCCCAAAGGTTTCCAGATGGGCCTCACCGATGGCGGTGACAACCCCGACCGACGGCTGAGCGATCTCCGTCAGCCGACGGATCTCCCCCCACTGGTTGGTTCCCAACTCCAGCACCACGGTGGAAATCCCCTCGGTGATCCGGAAAAGGGTGAGCGGGACGCCGATCTGATTGTTCTGCGTGCCGGGTGTCGCCAAAAGATTTTCCTGTCCGGACAGCAGATGAGCGACCATCGTTTTCGTGGTCGTCTTTCCGGCAGAGCCGGTGATCGCCGCCACCTTCACAGGGAATCGCTGCCGGTGGAACCGGGCCATATCTCCCAATGCCTTCAAGGTGTCCGGCGCCTTCCAAACCGCCGCGCCCGCCGGAAACGGCCCTTTCAAAGGCCACTGGTCCACGATGGCGCCGGCGGCTCCCTGCGCAAGCGCCTCTGCGACGAACTGATGGCCGTCAAACCGCTTGCCCCGGATCGCAACGAACAGATTCCCCGGCTGGATCGTCCGGGAATCAATGGAAACGCCGGAGGCAGGTTTACCCGAGGTCCCTTTCACCATCATGGCCCCGGTGGCGGCCTTGATCTCTTCCGGCTGGAATGGCGCGGTGTTCGTCATCGTGCGTCGTCATCGCGAGGCCCCGAAGGGGCCGTGGCGATCTCGCTTTTAAAAACGGGATTGCTTCGCTTCGCTCGCAATGACTCTAATACTATCTGTCGGTCATCGAATGGAATCACCTGGTCCTTCAAAATCTGGCCGGTCTCATGCCCCTTGCCGGCGATCAGCACCAGCCAATTTTCATCCGCCGATTCCAGCGCCGCCTTGATCGCCTCCCGTCGGTCGAGGAGGATCTCCCACTGTTTAAAAGATTTTGGAATCCCGGCCACCACTTCGTCGGCGATCGCCGCCGGATCTTCGGAACGGGGATTGTCGGACGTGACGATCACCCGATGGGCCAACTCCGCGGCCACCCGTCCCATCCGGGGCCGCTTCGTCCGATCCCGGTCGCCGCCGCAGCCGAAGACCACAAGGATCTTTCTCGTGGTGACGGCCCGAAGCTGCTCCAACACCGAACGCAGCGCCCCGTCCGTATGCGCGTAATCCACGAAGACCGGGAAAGACTGGCCCGCCTCGATCCGTTCCAACCGGCCCGGCACGCCGGGGAACCGCTCCACGCCGGGAATGATTTCCTTCAGCGGAATCCCTAAACCACTGACCGCCCCCAGCGCCGCCAGGAGATTTTCGACGTTGTGCCGGCCGACAAGATTCCAGCGAACAGAAAACTTTCCCTCCGGCGTCCGGAGCCGGCAGGAGGTTCCCTCCATCGAGCAGCGGATCTCTTCAGCCGCCACATCGGCCGGCTCTCGAAAACCATAGGTCACGACCCGCCCCCTCGTGACCGCTCGGACCCTTTCCCAGACCGGACTTTCCCGATTGATCACCGCAGCCGCCTGAGGGGACAACATTTCAAACAACCGCAGTTTTGCATGAAGGTACTGATCCACTGTCTGATGGTAATCCAGATGTTCCGGCGACAAATTCGTGAAGACCCCGGCGGCCCAATGGATTCCGTCGGTTCGATGCTGGTCCAGCGCATGCGAAGAGACCTCCATCGCGCAGGCCTTCAATCCCTGATTCTTCATCTCGGCCAGCATTTCCTGCAAAGCGATCGCACCGGGCGTTGTGTTCGTGGAGGACCGCTCGGAGGTCCCCACCCGGTAACAGATGGTGCCGATCAGCCCGCAGGGCAACCCAATAGATTGCAGAAGATGCTGGGTCAACCAGGCCACCGTCGTCTTGCCGTTGGTTCCTGTGATCCCGACCACCTTCAACCGTTGTGACGGGGAGCCGAAAAATGCATGGGCCAGCGGACCTAAAATCGGTTGGGTTCTCTTCACCCGCAGTTTCACCGCCGGGGCCGGAACCGTTATCTCCTCCTCGAGCAGGACCGCGGCGGCTCCTTGTTTTACCGCCTGATCCACAAAGCGGTGCCCATCCATTTTCGTTCCCTTCACAGCGACGAAGAGGGCCCCTGGCCGCACGGCGCGGGAATCGTCGGTGATCTGTTTCACCAGAATGTCAGGAACAGTCCGGCCGGCATCCATCCCGCTTGCCGCAAGCAGTTCAGGAAGCCGCCACATCCCCGTTCGCCCTGAGCTTGTCGAAGGGCTAGTCACCGGCTGCCACGACCATTCCTCTCTCGACCGGCTGAGCAGGCGCCGACGGAATCGACACCGGTGGGGCCGGCGGTGTAACGACGCTCGGCTGAACCTGCAGATAAGCCAAGGTATCGGCCGCCACATTTCGGAACACGGGGGCGGAGACCGTCCCGCCGTAATAGGAACCATGCGGCTCATCCACCACCACCACAATCACCAATCGGGGATCCTCCACCGGCACGAATCCCATAAAGGAAGCCATGAACCGGCTGTGGGAGTAAACGCCGGTGGGTTCCACCTTCTGCGCTGTTCCTGTCTTGCCGGCGGCTCGAAAACCGGGAACTTTCGCCAGCTTGCCTGTTCCCTGCTCGATGACGCCGGCCAAAATCTCTTTCATTTGCTGGTCCACGCTGGCCGGAATCACCCGGCGGACGATGGTCGGCTTGAAGCTTTTCACCAGATGCCCCTCGTGATCCTGAATCTCCCGCAGGATCCAGGGCTTGACCAAAATCCCGCCGTTGGCGATCGAAGAGATCGCCTGGGCTAATTGGATGGCCGTCACGGTAATCTCCTGCCCGATCGGAACCGCCGTGATGGATGTCTTGGACCATCTGCTCGGCGGTCTGGCCACGCCACTCACTTCACCGGGAAGTTCGATGCCGGTCGGTGCCCCGAACCCAAACGCCTTCACCCCCTCATAGACCGCGTTGGGTCCCAACCGCATCGCCAGCTTCACCGTCCCGATGTTGCTGGAGAGCATGATCACCTCCGGAAAGGTCAGCCATCCATGCCCTTCGTGATCGTGCAGGACATGCCCTGCCACTGGGTAAGCTCCATTCTCGCAGAAGAATTTCTCATCCATCCGGAACATCTGCTTGGTCAAGGCCACCGCCGCGGTCACGACCTTGAAGACCGATCCGGGTTCGAAGGTGTCGGTGAGGCACCGGTTCCGGTGGGTCTCCGGCACCAACGCCGAATATTGGTTCGGGTCGAAAGTGGGGCGGTTCGCCATCGCCAGAACCTCGCCGGTCACCGGGTCCATGACCACGATGCAGGCCCCCTTGGCCCGTCTCTCTTGATAGGCGCGATCCAGCTCCCGCTCCGCAAAAAACTGGATCGTTGAATCGATCGTCAGAACCAATTGCAATCCGTCGCGCGGCGCCACGGTCGGCCCATCCCACGCCCCGACCGGACGGCGCTTGGCATCCCGATCCAGCCATCGCCATCCCGGTTCCCCTTTGAGGAGCCGGTCGTAGGCCAGCTCCACCCCTTCCAAACCCTGCGCATCCAATCCGGCAAATCCCAATACATGGCTGGCCAAATACCCCTGGGGATAAACCCGCTTGGGTTCCATCAGCACGTCGACGCCTGGCAATCGCATGGCACGGATTTGGGCGGCCGCCTGATTGGGAATCCGTCGAGCCAGCCAGAGAAATCCTTTTGTCTTATTGGAGAGCTTCGCCTGCAGGAGGCCCACCGGCTGATTCAATACAGGGGCCAGACGCTGTGCCGTGGCGGTCGGGTTTTTTACGTGCCGGGGATCAACAAAGACCGAGGTCAAACGAATGGAGATGGCCAGCGGTTTCAGATTTCGATCCAGGATGGACCCACGGGTCGGCTGAAGCTCCAGCATCTGCAGATGCTGTCGCCGCGCAATGGTGATCCAGTGGTTGGGATGGATCACCTGGAGCCAGCAGAGACGCGTCCAAAGGGCCAGCGCCGCCAGGACAAATCCCAGGATCACCAGCACAACGCGGGTTTTTTGGGCCGCGGTTAACACGCGTTGAGTACCTACAAGTTAAAAAAGACTAATCCCGATCCTCGAGTGCCGGCCGTGCCTCGGCCTGCCGGCCCATCTCCACCCACCCGACCACCAGCTGCTTGGCCTGCTGGAACCAATTCATTCTTCGCCCCAACGGCTCTTGCTGCTGGGGCGCTGCCGTCCTCCACTCCCTGGCGCTGTGAAGCACTTCCACATTCTGCGGAGCGGTGAGTTGAACATTCTGCCTAGCCAAGCGTTTGTTCAGGATAACCGGCGATTGGAGGGCAAGAACATTGTATTGGAGCACCCGATGCTGGTCAAGGAGCTCGTCCCTCTGATGCCGCAGATCCTCCACCTGGTATCCTTCGGCCACCAAAATCACCTTCTCCTGAACATAGACCAACGCCAACAAGGTGGTCAGGCCAAGAACCGGCATCAGGAAGCGGAGCTTCATGGGGCCGTCCTTTGCGCAATCCGAAGATGCGCCGAGCGGGATCTGGAATTGCGCGCCACCTCTTTTTCCGAGGGACGGATCGGCTTCGGGGTCAATACCTTCAACCGCCCTTCCCGCGCCTGTTCTCTCAAAACAACCTTGGCGATCCGATCCTCCAAAGAATGATAAGCCAGCACGGCGATGCGGCCGCCCGGCTTCAAGCAATCAATCGCCTGCTTCAATCCGTGAGGCAGCACTTCCATCTCCCGGTTCACGGCAATCCGCAGCGCCTGAAAGGTTCGCGTGGCCGGATCAATTCGCTGATGACGGGCTGAGGAGGGCACCGCGCGCCGAATGGCCTGGGCCAAGGCCGTCGTTGTCGTAAACGGCCGCTCCCGCACGATCGCCTTGGCGATCCGGCCGGCCCATCGCTCCTGTCCGAATTCACGCAACAGATCGGTCAACTCCTGCACGCGCGCGCCGTTGATGATTTCCGCGGCGGTCCGCTCCTGCGTTTGGTCCATCCGCATGTCCAGCGGCCCTTCCCGCAAAAAACTGAACCCCCGCTCCGGGGTGTCCAACTGATAGGAAGAGACCCCAAGGTCAAAAAGAACGGCATCCGCCCCCTTGACCTCTCGCTCCATAAGCACCTGAGCTAATTCTCCGAATGTACCATGAACCAGCTTCACGCGGTCTCCCTCATTTTCAAGCCGCTTGCCGGCCCGTTCCAATGCCTCCTGATCCCGGTCGATGCCGACCAGTCGGCCTTCAGGCCCGACGGCCTGAAGGATCGCCTCGGCATGCCCCCCCAACCCCACCGTCGCATCCACGACGACGAATCCCGGCTGCAGCGCCAAACCACGAAGGACCTCCTCAACAAGAACCGGCTGATGAACAATGGTCAAAGCATACTGTCATTGGAATAGCGGCGGATCAAATCCAAAACGGACCTGGAATGCGCCGCCAGCCGAAAGATTGTTCGGCTGTCGCCGCTGCCGCTGAGCATCTCCATCCGATCCTTTAAATTGGCCGCCAGTTGCCAGCGAACCAACGCCAGGTTATTCAGGGAAGATTTTTTCTGCGATCGCTTCGTAGGATTGTTTGTTCTGTTCATAGAATTTTCTCCATTCCTCTTTGTCCCAGATCTCAATCCGGTTGGATACGCCGACCAGGACGACGTCCCGTTTGATCCCGCAGAAATCCTTCAGGTATTGCGGGATCAGGACGCGGCCCTGCCGGTCGGCGGTCAATTCGGCGGCACCGGAAAAATAAAACCGGTTGAAAAAGCGGGATTCCTGTTTGGTAAAGGAAAGGGATTTGAAGCGATTCTCCTGGGCGCGCCACTCGTCCTCCGGAAAGAGGAACAGACAACGATCAAGGCCCCGGGTGACGACAAACCTTTCGACGTAGTGCTCCTTCATCGCCTCGCGGAATCGCGAGGGGATGATCAGTCGGCCTTTTCGATCGATGGTATGGTCGTGCTCTCCATAGAACACGGTGGCTCACCTCCAAAAACCAGAGGGGCAGTCGATCCATTTTTGATGGGGACTGCCCCTCCGTCTCATAGCGGTTGTGGATGCGCCTTTAGGCGTAGCCGGTCATCCCGAACCACGCACTATTGCCCATCCCCCGTAGGGGGCTCCCCGATACAGGCACACCCGACGGCATCCACAACCAAACCCTGCAAGCTCTCCACTTTCCACCACTTTGCTCCACACGAAGGAAGAGTTTAGAGTTTGAATGGGAATTTGTCAAGCGGAATTCTTCAGAAGCGTCCCATCAAGTGTTGCTCTTTTGAGCGAATTTGAGCCAATCCAAACCGGTGAGATCAACACCGGCGCACTCCAACGGAGCTTTGCCATTCCGGTGACGATGCGGAGGCCGGCAATCGGTATAGGGCTTAAAGCGAAGATAGATACTCCACAAGTGCAGGTAGTTCCTGGCCGCCTGAGAGGTACCAAAACCTTCGATCGTCTTCATCCGGCGCTTGAGCTGTTTGTTGAGGTTCTCGATCCGGTTGTTCGTCTTGGGCATCCCCGGATGGCGCAAGTGGGTGGTCAACCAAGGACGGTACCTCTTGAGCGAGGGCGCCAGCGCACGCCCCTTCAAATGGCGGGCGCTGGCGCCGCCCCGCTGAAAACGGTTCCATCGAACCTCTTCCGCTTCGGGATCGGAACTCAACAGCCAGATCCGGGACCGGCGCCGAAGGCGAAGATCCGCCCCATGAGTCTGTTTGATCGCTGCGATGCCCTGCCGAATCTGGCGGATCTTGAGCCGGTAAGCAGAGCCTTCCCGATGAAAAATCGGCGTCCCTTCCCGGCATTGCCGCCAACGCTTTAATTCCTTCCGCAGTTGCCTGCGAATCGCTTTGTAACCGGTGTGTTCGTCCACCAATCGAAGCGTGTGCGTCAGGCATCCTTGATGCGGTACCGACGGAAAAACAGCGCTCACCGCCCAGAGGATCTCCTCCCGCAGATCGCTGATGATCCCTCGTACTGGATAATGAAGCTGATCCCGGATCACCTCCAGGAAGCGCCGCAACGTCTCCTTCTGCTCGCCCCCTTCCAGCAGATCCATGTGAACGATGTCTCCCGTGCTGTCTTGAGCCACAAAAGCCGTCCATTCCTTCTCCGTCTGCCCTTTGATCTTCATCCCTGTACCATCCAGGTGCAGGTAGCCCTCCCAGCGAGGTTTGAGTTCCTGCGCCACTTCCACAGGCGTCTTGCAGGCCTGAGCAGCTTGAACCAATGCCCGGTGCGCTGTCATCCGGCCAAAACGCCAATGCGTCAGCTCGCTCAACCGCTTGGCGATCACGCGGAAGCTGGAGCGGTCCTCGATGTGCCGCTTCACACTCTCCGCCAGAAGACCTTCGGTATAGCGCTGGCGAGGAATCAAACGATCGATGAACGTGCGTCCACATCCACGACACCGGTACCGTTGAGTCCGCCGGCGATCCGTACGCCCCAGCGCCACTTCCCAACGCAGTTTGGTTCCGTGCTTCTTTGTCTCCAAACTCCCACAATGAGGACAACGTGTGCGCCTTTTTTTTCACCAGGTTTTCCCTCCTCAAGGCTTCTCCCTTTTCTTATTTTCCAGAACTGCCTTGAGAATAAGGGGTTCTGTTTAAATTAGCAACACTCGGCGGGACGCTACCCCGGTACGGGAAGGTCATTAGAAACTGGCGGAGGGGGCGGCCTGGAAAGGCTCGTCGCGGGCGCCCCAATCGAGGGAAAGTTCGGGCGACGGCTGGGTTCTTAACTTCTCTGGCG